>Ga0255139_1000245_pt1 | contig 19543 bp, 16 predicted proteins | sample Law_Colum_RepB_8_FD_188549 | JGI IMG/M metagenome (GOLD analysis project Ga0255139, IMG submission 188549) | Freshwater microbial communities from St. Lawrence River, New York, United States - Law_Colum_RepB_8d | ecosystem: Environmental > Aquatic > Freshwater > River | place: USA: New York...
GCTCAGACTTAGCCTCTGGTATTAGCGGTGAGATTTTATATGTGGATGGTGGTTTCAATACCGTTGCGATGCCTGCACTAGACTCTGTCTAAGCGTCTTGTTTCAGGCATTAAAAAGCCGCGCTACTCTCATCAAGTTGCGCGGCTTTTTATTGAGCCAGACTCAGACGTTTACTCCGCTGAATTAATTGCTCTCAAAGTGATTTTAGCTTCGGCCTTTAAAAAACCCAAAACATCTTGAAGTTCTTGTTGGCCGCGGTTTTCACCCAGCATGGTTTGCGTAGCGGAACGTTGTGTGCCCGCCAGTGCGACACCCGGCTTAACAGCGCTTAAAGCAATAACCGAAACGGCATCACCCAACTCCGCCACACCCGTGCTCAACGCCGTACCCTTCGGCGGTGCAATACGGAAGACTCCGCGCAACAGCAATGGATTAAGCGCGGTATCTCGACGTGTCACGCCCGTCTGCACTTGAACACTTAAACCGGCTTTGCTGGCTGCCGCGGCAAAACCTAAAGTTTTACTGTCACGTGCAACGACTTCAGCTGCCTGCTTAGCCAGCGCCAGTGCCTGTTGAATTTGCAGTTTGGCACGGATAACCGAAGACACTTCCGCCAATGGCAACTTGCGTGATGGCTGGTGCGAGGCCAGGCTCAACCACAGTGTGGTGCCATCTTTAAGCGTGATCGCGCTGGTGTTTTTACGTTCTTTGATCAAGTCGTCGCTAAAGGCGGCATCCAGTACTTTACGCTCACTGAAAACACCTGCGGCACCCTGACGATCAAAGACCGGCGAGGTTTGAACCTGAAGATTGAAGGCCTTGGCAGGGCCTTGTAAGTCAGATGACTCATAAACCGCTGCATCTAGCTTCTCCACGGCCTGAGCAAACAGCTCATCTGCCTGTGTAGCGCGAACCTCTTGCTCCAATTCGGCTTGAAGCTGAGCAAAGCTAGGGACAGTCGGTTGCTTAATGGCCAGCAGCTTAATGAGATGGTAGCCAAAGGGGGTTTTAACCACGTCCGACACGTCACCCACTTGCTTCAGGCTAAAAAGCGCTTTGTCGAACTCAGGCACAAACTGGCCACGAGCGGTCAAGCCCAAATCGCCGCCATTGGCCGCCGAGCCTGGGTCTTTTGAGTTTGCCTTCGCCAATGCGGCAAAGTCAGCCCCCTCCGCTACCTGCTTAGCCAGCGCTGTTGCTTTGGCCTTGGCATCCGCGTCCTTCACTTTGTCATCAATGGCAATCAGGATATGCGCCGCTTGACGCTCTTCCGTACTGGCCAAGGCTTTTACGCGTTCGTCATAGCGAGCTTTCACAGCTTCCGGGTCTGACTTGGCTTGTCCGGCAAACGTGCCACGGGTCAACGCCAGGTAATTCACACTGACCACTTCCGGACGGCTGAACAGGCTTTGATCTTTATCGTAGAACGCTTTGATTTGAGCATCAGTGACGTTGACGTTCGCCATAAAGCGATTCGCTGGGATGATGGCATAGCTGATGTCACGCTGCTGACTGTCCAAGGCACTCAGCTGATCTAACTCTGTTGGCGTGACAAACGCGCTCATGAGCAAGCCAGACACGCGCTGTGAGGTCAAAATCTCTTCGCGGGCACGCTCAGGGAATGTCGCCGGCGTCTCGCCAATTTGGCTCAAGACTAAAGCATAGCGAGAGGGCGAAAACTTGCCCGCTTCTTGGAATGTCGGTGTGCTCTGAATCAAGGTTTGAATCGTGGCATCCGAAACCTTGTAACCGGCATCGTGTGCTGATGTCAGCAGCAGCTGGCGTTGTATCAGGCTGTTTAAGACACGCTCCCGCAACTGCTTCTGTTGCTCATCTGTAAGAACGCTCTCGGCGCCCATACGGGCCAACACTTGCTGCTTCTGATTTTCAAACGCCTTATCCAGCAGCGTTTGAGAAATCTCGTGCCCATCAACTTCCGCAACGATCACTTCAGAATTGCCACCGAAATAGGACTCGACACCAACCAACACTAACGGAAGCGCCAAAAGGCCGAGCATGACCTTCCCTAACCAACCACGAACCACATCACGAAACGCTTGCATGAGCAACCTACACGCTAAATGGATGCGTCATTACGACGCTAGAAAAAAGCGCGCCAGAGTAGGCGCGCTTTTCGGGTACTGCTTTAACCGCAAAACATCCTTAGACGTTTACGGCATCCTTCAGACCTTTACCGGCCTTGAAGGACGGAGTCTTGGAGGCGGCGATTTTGATTTCTTTACCCGTCTGCGGGTTACGACCTGTACGAGCGGCGCGTTCTTTCACAGCAAATGTACCAAAGCCAACCAGAGTAACGGCATCGCCACCCTTCAAAGTTGCTGTGATGGCAGCAACGGTTGCGTCTAATGCACGGCCGGCATCCGCTTTGGTCATGTCAGCTTTTTCAGCAATGGCGTCAATTAATTCAGACTTGTTCACAGGCGTCCCCTTTTCGATAGACATTTTGATTATTGGAGTAGTTCAGCTGCTGGCAACAGGGCCACGCAAGTGAGTTGTTTTATAAAACGCAGGGGCAAAGGAATCAAGCACAACTCCATTAAAACCCCTGTTTTCAGCATAAAAATTTACTTTACCGGCCTTAATGGTGGCTGACATTGGGCTGATCACGTCTTTCGACACGAGCCAAACCCGCTTCATACGCCTCATCACTTAACGGTTGAGGTGTCTGCGTGAGGGCAATGGCGAGCACTTCGTCGATCCATTTCACCGTACGGATCTCCAAGGCTGCTTTAACGGTGTCCGGAATATCCTTCAGATCACGCGCATTTTCTTCAGGAATGATGACAGTGCGAACACCGCCACGATGCGCTGCCAGGAGTTTCTCTTTCAAGCCGCCAATCGGCAAGACCTGCCCCCGCAGGGTAATTTCCCCGGTCATCGCCACATCTGCTCGCACCGGGATTCCGGTCAGGACAGAAGCCAGTACGGTGCACATACCGATACCTGCGCTGGGGCCATCTTTGGGTGTGGCGCCTTCTGGCATGTGGATATGAATATCGCGCTTTTCGAACGTATCAGGCGATAGGCCCAGCGTGCGCGAACGCGAGCGCACTACCGTCATGGCCGCGCGAATGGACTCTTGCATGACATCGCCCAGCGAGCCCGTCATTAACTGGCCACCTTTACCCGGCACGGAAATGGCCTCAATGGTGAGCAGCTCGCCGCCCACAGAAGTCCAAGCTAAGCCCGTCACCTGACCCACTTGATCTTCCGCTTCGGCTTTACCGTAGTTGTGCTTACGAACACCCAAATACGCTTCCAGCAATGCATCATCCACCACAATAGCGCCGTGGCGCGTGCCCATCACGGCCTCTTTCACGACCTTACGACAGACCTTGGCGATTTCGCGATCCAAAGCACGCACACCGGCCTCACGCGTGTAATAACGCACGATATCTCGGCAGGCGGATTCGGTGATGCTGATTTCCGTAGGCTTTAAGCCTGCTGCTTCAATTTGCTTAGGCACTAAGTACTGTTGCGCGATGGCAATTTTCTCGGCCTCGGTATAGCCGGGTAAGCGTATGACTTCCATACGATCCAGCAAAGGCGCCGGAATATTCATGGAGTTCGCGGTACACAGGAACATTACTTCCGACAGGTCGTAGTCGACCTCAAGATAGTGATCATTGAAGGCCTTATTCTGCTCAGGGTCCAAAACCTCCAACAAGGCTGACGACGGATCACCCCGCATATCAGAAGACATTTTGTCGATTTCATCGAGCAAAAACAGTGGGTTACGCACGCCTACTTTAGACAACTTCTGGATCAGCTTGCCCGGCATGGAGCCGATATAGGTTCTGCGATGACCACGAATCTCGGCCTCATCACGAACACCACCCAGCGCCATACGCACGAATTCACGATTAGTCGCCTTCGCAATAGACTGCCCCAACGAGGTTTTACCCACACCGGGTGGGCCTACTAAACAGAGCACTGGGCCATTGAGCTTCTTAACGCGCGATTGCACGGCAAGGTATTCCAGAATGCGATCTTTGACTTCTTCTAGGCCAAAGTGATCCGCGTCGAGAATTTCGCGGGCTTTTTTCAAATCAATACGGACACGGCTGCGCTTCTTCCAAGGCACACCCAGCATCCAGTCGATATAGCTCCGGACCACCGTCGCCTCGGCAGACATGGGCGACATCTGGCGTAGCTTCTTCAGCTCACTGTCGACTTTCTTGCGAGCATCCACAGGCATGCCGGCCGCTGCAATGCGCTGCTCCATTTCAGACAGCTCATCCTCACCGCCCTCATTAAGATCGCCCAGTTCCTTCTGAATCGCTTTGATTTGCTCGTTCAGATAGTACTCACGCTGGCTTTTTTCCATCTGCTTCTTAACGCGGCCACGAATGCGCTTTTCGACCTTCAGAATGTCGATCTCTGATTCCATCAAGGCCATGAGGTGCTCAACGCGAAGCTGCACTGGCAGGATGTCTAAGATGGCCTGCTTTTCTTCTAAACGCAGCGATAAATGAGCGGCAATGGTGTCTGCGAGTCGGCTGGGGTCATCAATGCCGGTGACAGACGTCAGCACCTCGGCAGCGACCTTCTTGGACAGCTTCACGTATTGATCAAATTGATTGAGCAGCGTTCGTGTCAGCACTTCCGCGTCTGCACGTGTCAGATCTTCACCAGGGATTTCGGACAAGACCGCCACGAAGGCGCCATCCGTCTCAGTGAGATCGCTCAGCTCAGCGCGGCGCAAGCCTTCCACGAGCACTTTAACGGTGCCATCGGGTAGCTTTAGGAGTTGTAACACCTGGGCGATAGTACCAATGGTGTAGAGCCCGGACTGGCGAGGGTCATCTTCGGCCGCATCACGCTGCGACACCAAGAAAATTTGCTTGTCGGCATTCATCGCCAAATCTAGCGCTTGAATCGAACGCTCACGCCCTACAAACAACGGAATGACCATGTGGGGATAGATCACCACATCACGCAATGGCAATAACGGTAACTTGAGGCCATCAGTCATGACACAACACTCCCAATCTGACTGCGCAGATGCGCTTAACTCCTTTTTGGGGGAGACCGAGCCAGATTACAAGGTGACCAATCGCTGGTTGAGCGAAAAGCCAACAAAAAAGGGACCGATGGCCCCTTTTTTGTCACTCGAATCGAGTCTAAACACTACTCTGGCATGACACGAGCCGTCTCAATGTTGTCATAAACTAGCAAAGGCTCTGTTTCACCCAAGATCACTTTTTCGTCTACCACGACGCGGCTAACACCTTCTAAGGATGGAAGCTCGTACATGGTACCGAGCAAAACACCTTCCAAAATCGAGCGCAGGCCACGAGCCCCCGTTTTTCGCTCCAAAGCACGCTTAGCTATCGCACTCAGGGCCTCTGGGCGGAACTCCAGCGATGCACCTTCCATGTCAAATAGCTTGGCATACTGCTTGGTCAAGGCATTCTTCGGCTCAGTCAGGATTTGGATTAGCGCTGCTTCATTCAATTCCGTTAACGAAGCAATCACGGGCAGACGGCCCACGAACTCCGGAATCAAGCCGAACTTCACCAAATCATCCGGCTGCACCGTTTGGAACAGCTCGCCAACGCTTGGCGCCTTACTGATGCTCTTCACTTGCGCGTTAAAGCCAATACCGCCGGGCTCTGCACGATGGGCAATGACCTTATCCAGCCCGGCAAAAGCACCGCCGACGATAAACAAAATGTTCGAGGTATCGACCTGCAGGAACTCTTGCTGAGGATGCTTGCGACCACCCTGCGGTGGCACACTGGCAACCGTGCCTTCAATGAGCTTTAGCAGCGCTTGCTGAACGCCCTCACCGCTGACATCACGCGTAATGGACGGGTTATCACTCTTGCGAGAAATCTTGTCGATTTCATCGATATAGACGATGCCAGTCTGCGCCTTCTCCACGTCGTAGTCGCACTTTTGCAGCAACTTCTGAATGATGTTCTCTACATCTTCACCGACATAGCCCGCTTCCGTCAGCGTGGTCGCATCGGCAATGGTAAAGGGCACATTCAGTACGCGCGCCAAGGTCTCTGCCAATAAGGTCTTACCAGAACCGGTCGGTCCAATGAGTAAGATATTGCTCTTCGACAGCTCGACTTCAGCGCCGGCGCGGGCACCGACGGCACGCTTCATACCGGCACGCAGACGCTTGTAGTGGTTGTAAACCGCTACAGCGAGCACACGCTTGGCTTGTTCCTGACCAATGACATAATCATCCAACGAGGCTTTCAGCTCACGCGGGGTTGGCAGGCGATCACTGGCTTTCTCGTCCGCTTTCTCCTGAACTTCTTCGCGAATAATGTCGTTGCAGAGATCAACGCACTCGTCGCAGACATACACCGACGGGCCCGCAATTAGCTTGCGAACTTCGTGTTGGCTTTTTCCGCAGAAGGAACAGAACAGCAGCTTGCTGTCCCCTCCTCGTTTCTCGTCGGTCATGCTGATTCTCTCAAATACCTGTTATGTGGCTTATGGGCGCTTCGTTAACACTTGGTCGATCAGACCATAGCTCTGTGCTTCATCTGCGGCCATAAAGTTGTCGCGATCTGTGTCGCGCTCAATGTTCTCAATCGGCTGACCGGTGTGGTCTGCCAGCAGTTGGTTCAACTGGCCTTTAATTTTTAAAATCTCTTTTGCGTGGATCGCAATATCTGAGGCCTGACCTTGGAAGCCGCCCAGCGGCTGATGAATCATGACGCGGGAGTGCGTAAGGGCGAAGCGCTTGCCCTTAGTGCCGGCAGACAATAAGAACGCGCCCATGGACGCAGCCTGACCCACGCAAATCGTGGACACATCGGGCTTGATAAAGCGCATGGTGTCATAGATCGCCATGCCGGCCGTGACCGAGCCACCAGGCGAGTTAATGTAGAGATGGATGTCTTTATCGGGGTTGTCCGACTCCAGGAACAGCAGCTGAGCCACCACCAGATTCGCCATGTGGTCTTCGATAGGGCCGACAATGAAAATCACACGTTCTTTCAACAGGCGCGAATAAATATCAAAGGCGCGCTCGCCGCGAGCAGACTGCTCTACCACCATAGGCACCAAGCCTAAGTTACTCGGAGCCGTGTTCTGCGATAAATCGATTCTCATGAATTACACCTTGTACAGATAAGGCTCACGCCGAAAGTGGAGTCTCATAAATGAAAACTCCCAGTGTTGTTACCAACTACTGGGAGTGTCGTGTCTGCAGTAGCCCGAGGTCAAGACCACGAGCGTATGCTTAACGCATTAACGACCGGTACGAACGATCTCAGTGTAGCGTGCAGCAGCTTCTGTAACCTGCGCTTGAGCCAAGACCGTATCTACAACCTGGTCTTCCAACACCATGGCCTCAACCTGAGCAAGTTGCTCACGGTTGCTGTAGTAGTAGTTCACCACTTCTTCTGGCGTTTCGTAGGACTCAGCGACTTCTTCGATCACGGCTTTTACGCGAGCTTGGTCAACTTCTACCGACTTATCCTTGATGATCTGGCTGATCAGCAGGCCGAGAGCCACTGAACGCTGCGCCTGCTCACGGAACAGGTCGTCTGGCAGCATCTTAGGATCAATCTTGGCGTTGCCACCAAATTGCTTAAACATGGCTTCGCGCTGACGATTGATTTCGTTGCCAACCAATGCCTTCGGAGCTTCCACTGTGTTGTTAGCCAACAAAGCGTCCATAACCTGCGTCTTTACCTTGTTCTTAACCGCTTGCTTCAGTTCGCGGGTCATGTTCTTACGAACGTCTTCACGGAATCTCTCAACGCCGCCCTCTGTCACGCCGAAAGCAGCCAAGAAGGTTGCGTCCAGCTCAGGAAGAGCGGCTTTGGATACTTTGTGCGCAGTGATTTTGAACACGGCGGCTTTATCACGCAGGTTTTCAGCCTGGTAATCGGCGGGGAACGTCACGTTAATGTCGCGTACTTCACCGGCCTTAATGCCCACGATGCCTGTTTCAAAGCCAGGGATCATGCGGCCGGAGCCGAGAGCCAGTTCGAAGTTAGTGGAAGTGCCACCCTCAAAGGCTTCGCCGTCGATGCTACCAGCGAAATCTAGCGTGACTTTGTCGCCTTCAGCAGCCGCCACAGCGCTCTCTTCGAAGGTGGAGCGCTGCTTACGCAGATTTTCGATCATTTCGTCGAGATCGGCTTCACCGATGTCAACGACGGGTCGCTCGACCTTGATGTCAGCAAAGCTGCTCAGTACTAGCTCAGGATAGACTTCTACCAAGGCGGTGAATGTCATGTCTTCGCCAGCTTTGTCCGAGACTTCTTCAATGCTGGGGAAGCCTGCGGGGTTGATGCCTTCCTGAGTCACGGCTTCGTAGAAACTGTCACGAATGATTTCGCCCAGCGCTTCCTGGCGAATCGACTCACCATAACGCTTCTGAATCAGCGACATGGGGACTTTGCCTGGACGGAAACCATCCATGCGAATGGTGCGCGCGGCTTTAACAATGCGTGCCTGCACGTCTTGTTCAATTTTAGCGGCCGGAACAACTACTTTGACGCGACGCTCAAGCGTGGAAACGGTTTCAACACTAACTTGCATGACAACCTCAACAGAATCGATGAATTAAGAGGCAAACGGCCGGCCGCTGCCAAAAGCGAGGGTCAGGATTATAGAGGAAGCCGATCAGATTGCTAGAGCGAGCCAAGAGAATGTGGCGCCCAAGGTTTGCAGAGGCCAGAAAGTAAAAAACGACCTCTAGGGTCGCTATGAATCATAGACATTACAGATATGGTGGGCCGTGATGGATTCGAACCATCGACCAATGGATTAAGAGTCCACTGCTCTACCAACTGAGCTAACGGCCCGAAGACGGGATTGAAGCGATTTCTCGGCTTAGCCGCTGGGCAGAGAAAGAGGTGGGGTGGCTGATGGGACTCGAACCCACGACAGCCGGAATCACAATCCGGGACTCTACCAACTGAGCTACAGCCACCACAAACGTTCGCTACGAGGCTGGTGCGCCCGGCAGGGCTCGAACCTGCGACCCTCGGCTTAGAAGGCCGATGCTCTATCCAACTGAGCTACGAGCGCAGGATTGAAGTTCGCATCAACAGAAAATTGGTCGGGGTAGAGAGATTCGAACTCCCGACATCCTGGTCCCAAACCAGGCGCGCTACCGGACTGCGCTATACCCCGAATTTTCCGCCGACTTACTGTTCGAAAACAGCTTACCTCGTTGCGAGGCCGCATCTTACGGAAGCAAAATAGCTCCGTCAACAAAAGCTTAGCTAAGAATATAACTGAGTGATGAAACTTTCATCAATACAGGTATTTTTGTAGCAGTGACGAAGGCGCTCAACGCCATACACTGCAAGGCATGAGCGCAAAAACACTAACCCCAGCAGAAATTAGTCAATTAATTGCCATGGCTTGGGATGATGAGACCTCATTTGAGGCCATACAGGCCGAAATGGGTCTATCTGAGCCCCGAGTTAAGGCCATCATGAAGCGTGAGCTTAAAGCGGGCAGCTATAAGATTTGGCGCGAACGCGTGAAAGGCCGCATGCAAAAGCATGGTCAACGACATCTTGTTATGATCCAAGACACACACGATTTAGATGGATCAATGCCTGATGACAATTAATCGACTATTAGTTCTTGGTGGTACCGGTGCTGTGGGCACTGCCGTTCTGAAACAAGCACTCGAAAATGACACTATTTTGGAAGTGATTGCACCTACTCGTCGCCCACTCCCCGCTCACCCGAAGTTAATCAACCCCCAACTGGATTTCGACAACTTGCCCCTTCGCTTTGACGGCGCCAGTCTTGCCTTACAGCAAGCCTTTACCTGTGATGCCGTCATTTGTGCCTTGGGGACGACCCTAAAACAAGCGGGATCAAAAGAGGCCTTCGCGGCGATCGATAAAACACTCGTCCTGGAATTGGCACGATTGGCCCAAGGAGGCGGAGCAAAGGTTTTTGCTTTGAACTCCTCCCTGGGGGCCTCGCTGTCGGGTAGCTTCTATTTACGCATCAAAGCGGAGGTTGAACAGGCGATCTTGGCCATGTCGTTTGACCGAACCATCATCGTGCGCCCCTCGTTAATTGACGCAAAACGCGACAGAAGTCGACCGCTAGAGCACGTGGGACTAGTACTTTTCCGCATGACCAAGCCACTAATCCCCCGCCGATACCGCGCTGTCACGCCAGAAGCAATCGCTCGCTCGTTGATCAATGGCATCACCATCGACAAGGGCTCAAAATCCGTTATTGAGTCTGAAAATATTTTATAAACAAGCTCTTAGGTACAGAACCTAACTCATAGCCTTCAAATCTTAAATTAAAATTTTTTGATAAATAACTCGTTAAATACGTTTCGTCACATTTTTGTCTAATACAAAGACATCCAGCGAAGACTACTATTTGTCCTGTACAAACCGATTCGACGGTTTGATCTGAGAGGTACAAAATGAATACCAATGTCGCTGTGAAGTTAGACCCTGCCCTCGTCACTGAGACCCCGGTGTTGCTACCCATCAATGCCGTCGAGCGGGAAACAGGAATTACCAAAGAGTTGTTGAGAATGTGGGAGCGCCGCTATGGCTTCCCATCGCCAGAGCGTGATGCCCAGGGTGATCGCATTTATCCACTGGCTCAGATCACCAAGCTTCGCTTGTTGCGTCGACTGATCGATGCTGGGTTTCGTCCGGGCAAAGTCATCAACTTGGAAACTGCCGAGTTGGAACGGATGCTTCGCTCACAAACACAGTCTCGCCATGAAGTTCCAGAGGAACTTGAGGCGGAGCTACTCACCGTCTTAAAAACCCATGATGTCAACCAAGTTAGGGACTACTTAGCACATCAACTGCTAAAAATGGGTTTAGAGCACTTCGTCGTCGACTTTATGCAGCACGCCAACACCATCATCGGTGATACCTGGATGCGCGGTTTAGTGGAAATTCACGAAGAGCATCTATTTACGGAGCAAGTGCAGAATATTGTTCGCCAGGCGATCAGCAACCTACGCGCAGTAAATCGTCCTCCTCGCATCTTGCTGACCACACCACCCGAGGAGACTCACACCCAAGGAATTTTAATGGTGGAGGCGCTGCTGCGTTTAGATGATGCCGACGCGGTTTGCTACGGCGCACAAATGCCGGTGAAAGACATTGTGCAAGCGGTACAACGACACAAAATGAACATCGTCGCCTTGTCATTCAGTGCGTCATACCCGACAACTAAAGCCATTGAGTATTTGGAGGAGCTGCGTTTTAGATTGCCTTTGGCCGTTGAAATTTGGGGCGGAGGCGCTTCGCTGCGCTCCACACGCCGTAGTGTGGAAGCCGTCAAATTTTTTCATGACTTGCCCAGTATTCGCCAAGCGGTAAAAAACTGGCGTATCGCGCATGGCCCACGCTGAACACATGTTTCAGCCCTACAGTGTGGTGTGGTTTAAACGGGATCTACGCATCGCTGACCACACCCCACTCATTGAGGCCGCCAAGCGCGGCCTTGTTTTTTGCATCTATTGCGTTGAGCCCAGACTTTGGACCCAGCCAGACGCCGCTAGGCAGCACTATCATTTCATCCGTGAGTCTCTTCAGGACCTCGAGCGCAATCTAAGCAAGTTGGGCGGCAGCCTCAGCGTTCACTATGGCGATGCCGAGTTGATATTGGACGAGCTGTATCAGGTCATGCCGTTTCAAGCACTGTATTCCCACCAAGAAACAGGGAATGCAGCCAGCTTTTCACGTGACCTGCTGGTTAAACAGTTTTGTATGAGAAACCACATTGAGTGGATCGAAACGCCCCAGTTTGGTGTCGCTAGACCGTTGAAAAATCGAGATCACTGGCTAGCCTTTTGGCAGCAACATGTTTCGGCTTTGCAGGCTAAGCAACCTATTCAGTTGTCTTTTTACTCCCACCCACTTAAGCAGGTGACCTTGCCTAGTGCCACACAACTAGGACTGTCAGTGGATGAACCTCGGCAGCGGCAACGCGGCGGGCGACAGCAAGGACTCATCGTGCTGAGCGACTTTTTAAACGAGCGTTGCGAGTCATACCGCGGCGGCATTTCATCCCCACTTTCAGCACCCACCGCTTGTTCGAGGCTATCGCCCTATTTGGCTCATGGTTGCCTGAGCCTGCGTGAAGTCATGCAAGCAACTCAACTGAAACTGAACCAGTTACCCGCGCCTGCAGTTCACACTCGACTCGGATTGCAGGGCTTTATCAGTCGCTTGCACTGGCACTGTCACTTTATTCAAAAATTGGAGACTGAGCCTGAAATTGAGTGGCAAAACATGCACCGCGGTTATGACAATCTCCGTGAAAATGAATGGTGTGAAGCTCATTTTGAAGCGCTTATACAAGGCCAAACAGGCTGGCCCTTAGTCGATGCCTGTGTAGCCATGTTAAAGGATACAGGCTGGCTTAATTTTCGTATGCGCGCGATGTTGGTCTCCGTCGCTGCTTATCCACTCTGGCTTCATTGGCGTCCCGTTGGCGAATGGTTGGCTCAGCAGTTTCTGGACTACGAACCGGGTATTCACTGGAGCCAACTGCAAATGCAATCGGGCACTACAGGCATCAATGTGCCAAGAGTGTACAACCCCATTAAGCAAGCTAAAGATCATGACCCACACGGTATTTTTGTGAGGCGATGGTTGCCTGCGATGCGCGAAGTTCCCCAAGCATGGCTTTTTGAACCCTGGCGCATGCCCGACTCTATTCAGCAGAGTTGCGGCGTGATCGTGGGTCAAAGCCTACCCTTTCCGTTAGTAGACTTAGTAACAGCCACCCGGCTTGCTAAAGCCAAGATGCAGGCCAGACGTGAAGACCCGATCGTTAAGGCCGGTAAGCCTGCCGTTATTGAGCGGCATGCATCCCGAAAAAAAACAGCCGATCTTAAAAACATCAACCAAGCTCAACTCAGCTGGGACTGGACATGATGATGCGGCATAAAAAATCTGAATTGCCAGAAAAAACCTGCCCTGTGTGTTTAAGGCCATTTTCTTGGCGCAAAAAATGGGCACGTGACTGGGAGCAGGTCAAATTCTGCTCAGAGCGCTGTCGCCGTGCGCCTACACGCCAAATACAACAGGACCAATAACCCCTATGACCTCTGCCATTTATTGGTTCAGACAAGACTTGCGCCTGCTGGACAACCCTGCATTGAACCGGGCCATTGAAAACGTCAGCGCATTATTACCAGTGTATTGTTTACCTCAGCAAGAACGGAATGTGTGGCTGGCACAACGTGTTGGACAGCATCGACAAGCCTTTCTTCACCAAGCCGTTACTGGCTTACAAAAGCAATTACGATCTTCTGGCAGTGACCTGCTTTCACTCAGTGGCAATGCAGTGACCGCTCTCATCGAACTTGCCACGAAACTTCATATTCAGGACATATTCTGCGAAGACATCGCGGCCCCAGAAGAGCAAGCTGAGATTGATGCTTTACGTAGGGCTGGACTCAGAGTGACTACTGTTTGGCAGTCCAGCTTACTTGATCCCGTCGATCTACCGTTTTCAATGGATCAATTGCCTCCTGTTTTCACGCGGTTTCGTCATGACGTGGAGAAAGCGAAATGCCTTCCCCCGCCGCCGTTACCTGCACCCACGAAGCTGCCGCCGCTTCCCGATATGGCGCTCTCAGGGTGGGACCAGAACACGCCATCCTTAGTGGCCTGCGAAGAGCCTCGCTCAGCATTTCCCTATCATTTAACGGCATATAACGGCTCAGAACTGGCTGGCTTGGCCCATGTGAAACAGTACTTTGAAAGCGATCTGCCACAGCGCTATAAACTGACTCGCAATGGTTTAATTGGCACGGATTACTCCACCAAATTTTCCCCTTGGTTAGCCACCGGTGCCTTATCCGCAAGACACCTCTTCGTGCATCTGCGTCAACATGAGCGCCAATTTGGCGCCAACGACAGCACCTACTGGATTTGGTTTGAGTTGCTCTGGCGTGACTACTTCCGCTTTTTACATCTGCAGTATGGCTCAGCGCTCTATCGCCCCAATGGATTAGCGCCATCCGCTAGCAGTAACAAACACAGTGCCATTCGCTTTCAACGTTGGTGTGAAGGCAACACGGGCGAGCCACTCGTCGATGCCGGCATGCGTGAGCTGGCCGCCAGTGGCTACATGTCAAACCGAATGCGTCAGATTGTGGCGAGTTATTTAGTGCATGACTTAGGTTGTGACTATCGCGCTGGAGCTGCTTGGTTTGAGCATCAATTGGTGGACTATGACCCGTATAGCAATCAAGGCAACTGGCTTTATGGGGCCGGCTTAGGCACTGACCCACGCGGAGGCAGACGCTTTAACCCAGATAAACAGACACGTGAGCACGATGCCGATGGCCTGTATCGAGCTCGTTGGAGCACGCCATGACAACACTACGACTGGTTTTAGGCGATCAGCTCAATCCGAATCACCGCTGGTTTCAGGTCATCGACGAGGCGGTTATTTATGTCTTTTTGGAGATGCGCCAAGAAACCGACTATGTCTTACATCATGCACAAAAAATCATCGCCGTATTGGCGGGCATGCGCGACCTCGCCCGCTCAATGCAAGTCGCTGGCCATCGTGTGCACTACTTGAAAATTTCAGACCCCGAGAATACACAGCAGCTGGAAAGCAATCTGGACAGACTGCTGAATCATTACAGTGCCCAATGCTTTCAGTACCAAGCCCCAGATGAGTGGCGGCTTGACCAGCAGCTAAATCAATTTGTCGTAGCGCTTGAAGCGAGCGGTATCCATGCAAATGCGGTAGATAGCGAGCACTTCCTGGCCTCACGAGAACATGCTGCAAAACTCTTTGCATCGCAGAAAAACTGGTTAATGGAACGCTTTTATCGAGACATGCGAACGCGCCATGGCATTCTGATGACAGCCGATGCCAAGCCCGTTGGCGGGCAATGGAACTACGATCACGAAAACCGCGGCCGATGGAATGGTCAGCAAACACTGCCACAGGACAAACGTCATCGGCACAATCATCTCCCTTTGTGGTTAGAAATACAGGCCGCTGGGGTGCATTCCTTCGGGGAGGCCAGCGCAGAAGATTTCCGATGGCCGCTGAATCGAACCGAGGCCTTGGCCCAGCTGGATGACTTTATCGCTGATCGCCTGCCCTACTTCGGGCAGTATCAAGATGCCATGACGCAGCAGGACTGGCGCCTATTTCATGCGCTCCTATCTTTCGCGCTAAACACCAAAATGCTGTCTCCGATCGAAGTGATCGTGGCGGCCGAACAGGCCTATAAACAGGGTCATGTGCCTATTTCAGCGGCGGAAGGATTTATTCGCCAAATTTTGGGCTGGCGCGAGTATGTTCGCTGCATTTATTGGGCACGCATGCCGAACTACGTTCATCAAAATCACTTTCAGCATGCGCAGGACTTACCCGAATGGTTCTGGACGGGCAAAACCCATATGCGCTGCCTAAGCATGGCCATTAAGCAATCTCTGGAGCAGGCCTATGCTCATCACATCCAACGTCTGATGGTGATTGGCAATTTTGCGCTACTCGCGGGGATCAACCCACAACAACTGCACACGTGGTACCTAGGCATTTATATTGATGCCTTTGAATGGGTAGAGCTGCCCAATACGCTGGGTATGAGTCAGTATGCCGACGGTGGGCTACTGGCCACCAAGCCCTATGTCTCCAGCGCTGCTTACATCGATAAAATGAGCGACTACTGCAAAGACTGTCGCTACGATAAAAAACAACGAATTGGCCCCAATGCCTGCCCATTCAATGCGTTGTATTGGGATTTTCATGCTCGCCATGCCAACACGCTAAGCAAAAACCCGCGCATTGGCATGGTCTATCGTCAGCTCGAAAAGATGACGCCCGAAGCAACATCAGCCATTACAGAGCAGGCAATACACTGGCGCTCGCGCTTAGACACGCTATAACGCGCTCGTCTTAGGCAGGCTTAGACGGCTTGGCCATGGCGCCGATGAGTGCTCCCAGGAAAACGATGGTGACGCCTAAGGCCGTGCTAGAACTTAAGGTCTCACCCAAGACAGGAACGGCGAGCAAAGCACCGACCACAGGGACGGCTGACATCATAATGACAACTTTAACGCTGCCGAGTAACTCCACCGCTTTCGCATAGGTCCACATGGCCACACACACCACGACAAAGCCCTGATAAAACGCCTGAAGCGCAATGTCTTCGACACTCGCAAGATGCAAATGACTCGGCAAAAACAGAGCAAATACCGGCAGGTAAATCATGGCGGATACGGACGTCACCCCTAGCGAAACATCAAATGCTTTGAGCTGCCAATATTTGATTAGCACTGTGAACAAAGACCATAAACAACTGGCACTGAGCAACATGAAGTCGCCCTTTATGGTCGCCGTTGAAAACGTTTGAGGCGTGATCTGGCCAAATAGCAGCGTTAACACGCCCGTTAATATCAACACCAGACCTAAGACACGCACACGGCTTGGCCGCTCACCTAATAACCAACCAGCAAAAAAAGACGTGAAGAAGGGCAACATGCCGGAAATTAAGACAGCACCATGACTCGCCGGGGACGTTTGAAAACCAATATAACTGGCTAATGGATAGGTAATGCCCGCCAACAGGGCTAGGCTTAAGGCTTGATACCACTTCAGTTGACGGCGCTCGCGATTCAGCAACCGGGGCAACCACCACGGCGAAAGCACTAAAGCCGCCGTACCTAAGCGCAGCGCGGTAATATCGTAAGGCGTCAAAATGCTGGTAGAACCCAGACGGGAAACCACGACAAAGCCCGACCAAATCAACAGTGTTAGGGCTGCAAATACGTATCCAGAGTCTGTTGAATAAGGTGCTTTCATCACTGCGCTCTAAATGACTAAGCACGCTAGGATACACCCTTCAAAACACCCCAAGATGAGATTAAGCCGTATGAGCCCTGCGGAAATTCAAATTCAGCATGACGACGCTGTTTGCCATATCGTGATTCATCGCCCAGAGCGAAAGAATGCACTCACCCACACCATGTATAGCGCCATCAATGATGCGTTATTAGCGGCTGAGGCCAACCCCCGTGTGCGTGTGATCGTGCTCAGTGGTGAGGGCGAAAACTTTACCAGCGGCAATGATTTAAAAGATTTTCTTCAGCACCCGCCCACGGATAAACAGGCGCCGGTCATGGTGATGCTCAACACCTTGTTAAATGCTCAAAAGCCCATTGTGGCTGCGGTCAGTGGCTACGCCATTGGTATTGGCACAACATTGCTGATGCACTGTGATTTGGCCTACTGTGACTCCACCGCACGCTTTCAATTGCCGTTTGTCAGCCTAGGCCTGTGCCCCGAAGCTGGATCAAGCTATGTTCTTCCGCTCATGGCCGGTCACCGCCGTGCGGCAGAGCTACTGTTGTTGGGCGAGACATTCAGTCCCGAAACAGCGCGAGAGATTGGTCTGGTGAATACCATCGTGCTGGATGAGCCTGTACTCGCCTATGCAATGAGGAAGGCTAAGCAATTGGCCCATCAGCCCTATGCGTCGGTATTGCTCACGAAGTCATTACTGAAAAAACCACAGCAAGCTGTTTTTTCAGCGCACATGCGATTTGAAGGTCAACACTTTATGGAACGCGTGACCTCCCCCGAAGCACTAGAGGCATTTTCAGCCTTCCAAGAAAAACGTCAGCCTAACTTCAGGCCATTTGACCCTGCCTAAATGCGGTCATGTTGCACATAAAAAAGGCGCCCATCAGGCGCCTTTTTTATGATCCCATACGCTTAGAACGTACGTGAAATCAGCTCTTTCATGATTTCGTTGGTGCCGCCATAGATACGGTTAGCACGGGTATCGATATACGCCTGAGCTACCGGATACTCGAGCATAAACCCATAGCCACCGTGCAACTGCACGCACTCGTCAGCGACCTTAGACATCAGATCCGAAACCCAGTATTTGGCAGCCGCAGCAGCATCTACCTGCAAGGTGCCTTTGATCTGCTCTTCAATACATTTGTCCACGAATACGCGGGCAATTTGAGTTTCTGAGCGCAGCTCAGCGAGCTTGTACTTAGTGTTCTGGTAAGCCGCAACGGGCTTGCCGAAAACCTTACGATCACGCACATAGGCCAAGGTGTGAGCCAACACTTGCTCACAGCCAGCAGCGCACATGATGGCAATCATCAAGCGTTCCCAGGCCAACTCTTTCATGAGCATGATGAAGCCCATGCCTTCCATGCCAATCAAATTGGACTTAGGCACACGCACATTGTCAAAGAACAGCTCGCAGGTATCCTGTCCCTTCATACCCACTTTCTTCAAAGGGCGACCCTTGCTGAAGCCAGGACGATCCGCCTCGATCAGCAGCAGCGAAATGCTTTCAGCACCCTTGCTAGGATCGCCCGTCTTCACTACCACTACCGCGATATCGCAAAGATAGCCGTTAGTGATGAAAATCTTGCTGCCGTTCACGATGTAGTCATCACCATCGGCAATGGCGCTGGTGCGCACTGCCTGAAGGTCAGAGCCTGTGCCGGGTTCGGTCATGGCGATAGCGCCGACGGCCTCACCTGTGGCCATCTTTGGCAGCCACTTTTGCTTCAGCTCTTCGCTGGCGAAGTTATTCAGGTAGTTCGCCACGATATCCGAGTGCAGCGAAAAGCCTGAAGCGGAATCACCGGCACGCGCCTGCTCTTCCATGAGGATCACGCTGTATAAGCGGTCCACGCCGGAGCCACCGTATTCTTCAGGCATGGTTGGGCAAAGCAGACCCAGCTCACCCGCTTTATTCCACAAGTTGCGATCAATGTGCTGCTGCTCTTCCCATTTTTCACGGTGAATTGCAATTTCATCTTCAAAAAAACGGCGGGCAGTACGGCGGAAATCTTCATGTTCTGCGCTGAACAGGGTGCGCGGAATCATGGCATTCATAGGATTCGGGACATTCAAACTCATGACAAACCACTCCGGAAAAGGTCATAAAAGGCAGGCGAACCTCAAAATGTGACTCAACGGTCTCGCAGCCAGCCGCGTTTATACAAGCGCGACTCATCAGTCGCAAGCGATTTATGACTGAACAGTCCTTTTTCTTCGCACCATAGAAAAGCACTATCAAAAATAGAAAGTAATTTCATTAGATCGAAGCTGATATTGCTTCTAATCTGGGGGCTAATTCAACGGAGAACGAAGATGGCACGCCGAATTCAAAAAACGACTAGCTTTGCTGCGGTTCACTTCGGCGTTGCTTTTGGTGTGAGCTACCTGCTCACAGGGAGTGTCATCATCGCTGGCGCGTTGGCAGTGATAGAGCCTTTGGTAAATACCGTGGCTTTTTTCATCCATGACTGGAGTTGGGATCGCTTTTCGCCCACAAGCGCAAGCCAGTCCTAAGTTCAGCACTGACAGGTCAGTCCCGCCCATGCGAAAATACGCGTCAACTTAACGACCGCTACGGAGATCTCATGTCTGCCTTGTTGCTGGATGGCAAAGCCCTGTCGCTGAAAATGGAAGCCGAGCTCGCCGAGCGCGTTGCGCACATCAAGGCTAAAAGTGGTCGCACGCCTATTTTGGCTACGATTTTGGTGGGCGACGACCCTGCCTCAGCGACGTACGTGACCATGAA
>Ga0255139_1000247_pt1 | contig 19349 bp, 16 predicted proteins | sample Law_Colum_RepB_8_FD_188549 | JGI IMG/M metagenome (GOLD analysis project Ga0255139, IMG submission 188549) | Freshwater microbial communities from St. Lawrence River, New York, United States - Law_Colum_RepB_8d | ecosystem: Environmental > Aquatic > Freshwater > River | place: USA: New York...
CCCCTGCTCCCTTTGCGCCCGCCTGACCCCGTGCTTGCCAATAACAATCAGAAAGACGAGGACACCATGATCACCAAGCGCCCTCTGCCCCTCGCGATTTCCATGCTCACCCTGCTGGCCCTGGCCGGCTGCGGCGGCGATGCCACGCCCGCGTCCACAGCGACCACGGCGGCACCCACCCCGGCGCTGCCCACGGTGGACGATGACGACATTGCCGGCAGCGTCTATGGCCCCAACGGCCCCGAGGCGGGCGTGTGGGTGATTGCCGAGACGCGGGATTTGCCGACGCTGTATTCCAAAACGGTGGTCACTGACGAGAACGGGCTGTTTCTGATTCCCGACCTGCCGCTGGGCACCTATGACGTGTGGGTTCGTGGCTATGGTCTGGTGGATTCGCCACGGCGCAGCACCGAGCCTGGCGTGTCGCTGGACCTGCGGGCCACACCGGCACCCGATGCCCGTGCGGCAGCGCAGTTCTATCCGGCGGGCTATTGGTATTCGCTGCTGGAAGTGCCCACGGCCGACGAGTTCCCGGGTACGGGGCAGGACGGCAACGGCATCGCCGAGGGCGTGGTGCATCAGGACGACTTCATCCGCCGCATCAGCAATGGCGGCTGCGTGGTGTGCCACCAGATGGGCACCGAGGCCACGCGCACCATTCCCGATCTGTTCGCCTCTGCCGAGAATTCCTTCGAAGCCTGGAACCAGCGCGTGCGCTCCGGCCAGGCGGGCGCCTTCATGACCAACACGCTGGCGGGCATGGGCGACAAGCGCACCCTGCAGATGTACGCCGACTGGACCGACCGCATCGCGGCGGGCGAGCTGCCACCGGTGCCGGAACGTCCCCACGGGCTGGAGCGCAACGTGGTCATCACGCAGTGGGACTGGGCCGACCCCAAGGCCTATCTGCACGATCTGGTGTCCACGGACCGGCGCGACCCGACAGTGAATGCCTGGGGCCGGCTGTACGGCGCGCTGGAAGAGTCGGCGGATTATCTGCCGGTGCTCGACCCACTGGCCAATGCCACCTATCAGGTGCCGGTGTTCCCGGAAGACCCCAATTACAACCCGCCGGTGGTGCCGCCCATGGGGCCGTCAGCCTACTGGGGCGAAGAGCCGATCTGGGACACCTCCACCACCGTGCACAACCCGATGATGGACCAGGACGGCCGCGTGTGGATTACCTCCCGCGCCCGCGACCCGGCCGATGTGCCGGCCTTCTGCCAGGAGGGCTCGGAGCACCCGTCGGCGCAAATGTTCCCGGTGGGGCGCTCGGGCCGGCATCTGGGGGTGTATGACCCGCAGACCGACATCTACACGCCCATCAACACCTGCTTCGGCACGCATCACCTGATGTTCGCCGAAGACGCCGACAACACGCTGTGGACGAGCGGCGGTGGTGCGGTGGTGGGTTGGCTGAACACGCGGCAGTTTCTGGAAACGGGCGACGCTGTGGCCGCCCAGGGCTGGACGCCGCTGATTCTGGACACCAATGGCAATGGCGTGCGCGACGAGGGCTATGTGCAGCCCGAGGAAGCGGCCGATGCCGCACGGGATACGCGTATCGTGGCTGGCCTGTACGCGGTGGCACCGGCGGCCGATGGGTCGGTATGGGGCTCGACGCTGGACTATCCGGGCGCGGTGCTGCGCATCGTGCCGGGGGCGGATCCCTCGACCACGGCGCTGACGGAAATCTACGAACTGCCGGTGGATGCCGATGGCAATGCCATCGAAGGCTTCTCGCCGCGCGGCATGGATATCGACCGCAACGGTGTGGTGTGGGCGGCACTGTCCAGCGGCCACATGGCCAGCTTCGACCGCCGCAAGTGCGCCGGGCCACTCAACGGCCCGACGGCCACGGGCCAGCATTGCTCCGAGGGCTGGACCTTCTATCCCGAGCCGCTGCCGCAGTTCAAGAACCTGTCGCAGCCGGGCAGTTCCGAGGGCAGTTATTACACCTGGGTGGACCAGCACAACACCTTCGGCCTGGGCAACAACACGCCGATCAACACAGGCAATCAGTCGGGCGCGCTGCTGGTGCTGGACGATGGCGAGTGGGTGCGGCTGACGGTGCCCTACCCGCTGGGCTTCTACACCAAGTGGATGGATGGCCGCATCGACGACCCGGCAGCGGGCTGGAAAGGCCGGGGCCTGTGGGCCACGCTGAGCAGCCGCGCGCCGTTCCACATGGAGACGGGCCCGGGCACGACGAGCAAGGTGTATCACTTCCAGATGCGGCCGGACCCGCTGGCGCGGTGAAGGGGGAGGGATGGGGGCCTGGCCTGTGGGAGCTTGCTTGCAAGCGAACCGTTCGCGGGCCTGTGGGAGCTTGCTTGCAAGCGAACTGTTCGCGGGCAAGCCCGCTCCCACAGGTCAGACTGCTCCCCGATACACATCCCTGCGATGCCCCACCTTGACAACCAGGACCAGCAACACGTCGTCCCGGATTTCGTACACGATGCGATACACCCCCTGTCGAATGCGATAGCGCGGCAGTCCTGACAGTTTCTCGCAGCCCGGCGGACGAGGGTTTTCTGCCAGTGCCTGAATGCGCGCCAGAAGGCGGGCGACATCCGCATTCGGAATGGCGCGCAAGTCCTTCGCAACAGAACTGCTGAACGCCAGCCTATAGCTTGCCATGGGCTTTCAGGTCGTTGAGGAGCACTTCATACGTGATGGTAGGTTCGGCGACGCGTTGATCGAAGGCAGCCAGATCTTCCTGGTCTTCGGCCAGCGCGGCACGCACGGCGTCATTCACCAGATCCGAGATGCTTCGCTGACTGTGAACTGACTTGAGCCGCAGTGCGTCGTGCAGCTGTGGGTCGAAGTAAATGGTGGCGCGTTTCGATGTGTCATGCATGGGACACCTCCTTGTATGCAAGCGTAGCGCTTTGACGTCATGACGTCAAAGCGCTACTGCCTGTTGGAGCGGGCTTGCCCGCGAAGATGGTCAATAGAATCTTTTCGCGGGCAAGCCCGCTCCCACTATCAGGGTTCTCCGTTCACCCCAGCGCCCGCACCCGGTGGTTCTCGCTGTCGGTGACATAGAGAATGCCTTGGTGCATGAACACCCCATGGGGCCTGGCCAGTGCGCAGCGCAGCGGATCGCCGTCCGGCCCGTCGGCCACGGCGCCGGTGCCCAGTACTGTGCTGAGCAGTCCGGAATTCAGGTCCATGCGACGGATGACATGGTTCTCGGTGTCCACGATGTACAAGGCATTGTCCTCGCCCGACCACGCGATGCCCTTGGGGCCGTTGAAGGTGGCGTCGATGGCCGGGCCGCCGTCGCCCGTGTAGCCGCTCTCTCCCGTGCCGGCGATGCGTTGCAGCGTGCCGGCGCGCAGGTCCAGCCGGAACACGGCATTGCCTTCCCGCAGCACCAGATAGGCATTGCCGGCGGCATCGGTGTCGATGGAACGCGGGCCGCGCAGCGGTGTGCCCAGCAGCGGGCCGCTGTCGGGGGTGGCCTCGCGGGTGCCGTCACCGCCAAGGGTGCGGATGATGCCGCTCTCGCGCTCGATCATGCGCAGGCGCTGGTTGCCGATGTCGCAGATCAGCAGATTGCCATCCGCATCGAACGCAATGCTGTGGGGCTGGCGCAGCTGCGCCAGATGCGCGGGGCCGTCATCGCCCGAGAAACCCGGCTCGCCCGTGCCGGCAATGGTCGACACCAGACCGGTGACGGCATCGACACGGCGAATGACATGGGCATCGCGTTCGACGACGAACAGATGGCCGTCGCGGTCGAAGCGGATCTCATGGGGCGCCGAGAACGCGGCCTGCAGCGCGGGGCCGCCATCGCCCGTCCAGCCTTTCTCGCCACTGCCGGCGATGGTGCTGATGCGCCCGTCAGTGAGGGACACGCGGCGCGTGCGGCCCGTGTCCACTTCGCAGAAATACATGGCACCATCGGGACCCACAACCACTCCGTAAGGATTGTTGACCGGGGTGTTCGTGGCGGGCAGACCGGCGAGGTCATTCTCGTAGCCCGCCACGCCATTGCCGGCCACGGTGCTGACACGGACGGCCTGGGCCAGGCTGCGCATCGGTGTCAGCAGCAGGGCGGTTGTTGCCGCGAGGCCTTGCAGGAAGAGACGGCGGGTTCGCGAGCAGGGCTCGCTTCCACTAGCTTGCGAGCAGGTCTTGCTCCCACGGGTGAGGTTGGCGGAGGGCAGCATTTTTATTCTCCTTGTGCGCTGTGTGAATCTTGTCGTTTGTGTCTGTTCGCGAGTTTGTGTCTGTTCGCGAGCATGGCTCGCTCCCACGATATCTCAGGGTCGGTGCTCGCTGCAAAGGGGCGCCTGCTGTGGAGGGGACCCAGTCTGTGGGAGCTTGCTTGCAAGCGAACAGTAATCGCCGGCACTGCACCCGGCGTCTGCCTGCCCCTGTGCCGTTCAGCGGCATGAGAGACCCGCACCGAGTGGGCCGGGAGACCGTGGCTCCCGGCGCTGCGAGGGCATCGAGGATCGATGCGGGTCAGCCGCAGAACGGCACAGGGGCAGGCAGGCGCCGGTCGAAACAGCAATGGGTTCGCTTGCAGGCAAGCTCCTACGGGTTGGGGTCGCGAGCAGGGCTGGGTTCGCGGGCAAGCCCGCTCCCACAGGCAGGGCCTCAGCGCTTGCTGCACCACGGCGCAATATCTGCCGCCGGCATCGGGCGTGCCACACCATAGCCCTGGGCACAATCGCATTCCAGCGCTTTCAACGCACGCAAGTGTTCCTCGGTTTCCGCGCCTTCGGCAATGACCTGGCGCCCGAAGGCATGCCCCAGCGCGATGATGCCTTCCACGATGTTGCGGTCCTCGGCATTCTCCAGCATGGCAATCACGAAACTCTTGTCGATCTTCAGCGCATCCACCGGCAATTGCCGCATGTAGGTCAGCGACGAATAGCCCGTGCCGAAATCATCCAGCGAGAAACGCACGCCCAGCGCCTTGCACTCCAGCACCCGCAGGCGGGTGCGCACGAAATCGGCAATGCGCGAGGTCTCGAGAATCTCCAGCACCACCTGGCTGCGCTCCTGCACGCCGTGCGTTTGCAAAATCTCTTCCAGTTCCTGAACGAAGCGTTCGCTCAACAGATGGTCGACCGAAATATTGATGCTCACCGGCAGGCTGAGACCGGCATCTGCCCAGACGCGCTGCTGCCGCACCAAGTTGTTGATGACCCAGCGGCCAATGTCCAGCTCGAGCGGCGAGCCCGAGAGCGAATCGATGAACTCGCCGGGCAGCCGCAGCGAACCGTCATGCTGCGGCCAGCGGATCAGCGCCTCGACCGACCAGATCTCGCCGGTGCGCAGATCCACCTTGGGCTGGTAGTACATCTCGAATTCGTCGCCGCTCAGCGCGCTTTGCAGGGCCTGCAGTTTGCCCTGCCGTTCACGGCTTTCCAGATCTTCGCTGGCATCGAACAGGATGAAGCGATTGCGCCCCTGCTGTTTCGCGCGGTACATCGCCTGATCGGCATAGCGCACCAGCTCGTCGGCACTCAGGTCGATCTCGGGATAGATGGCTACGCCGGCGCTGGCAGACAGGGCGATTGTCTTGCCGTCGATGTCCAGCGGAAGCCGGGCCACTTCCAGCACCCGCTGCATCACCTCGATGATGCGGGAACGGGACTTCAATTCAGTAAGCAGCAACACGAACTCGTCGCCACCGATGCGGGCCACCGTGTCTTGGGCACGCAGCACGGACCGGATGCCCTGCGCCGTCTGCACCAGCACCTTGTCGCCCACCTCATGCCCGTAGGTGTCGTTGACGCCCTTGAAGTTGTCGAGATCCAGAAAGCACACCGTCAGCAGTTCTTCGCGGCGCTGGGCATGGGCGAGGGCCATTGCAAGTCGATCATCCAGCAGACGTCGATTGGGCAGCCCGGTCAGAGCGTCATAGTGGGCGATGCGGTCCAGCTCACTCTGGTGCTCCTTGAAATGACTGATGTCAGTGAAGATGGCGAAGTAGTTGCTGACCTTGCCGTCCTCGCCACGCACAGTATCGATGGACATCAGTTCGGCGTAAACCTCACCAGTGTGCCGCCGGTTCCAGATTTCGCCCTGCCAGCGGCCCGTTTCGTTCAGCTGTTTCCACATTTGCTCGTAGAACTCGCGGGGCTGTCTCCCAGAGCTGAGCACCGACGGGGGCTGACCGATGATTTCCTGACGGCTGAAACCCGTGATGCGCTCGAAGGCCTCGTTGACATCGACGATGAGGTTCTGTGCATCCGTGATGATGATGCCTTCCTGACTGGAGGCAAACACCTTGCTGGCCAGCTGCAACTGTTCGCGCTGCAACTGCTCGTCGGTCACATCCCGCAGATAGCCGTGCCAGAGGATGCTGCCGTCGGCTTCGCGCTCGGGTGTGGCATTGCCTTTCACCCAGATCAAGCCACGGGTGGGGTGATTGACCCTGTAGCGCTCATGCCACACCGTCAACGCACTGGCAGAGGCAGCAATACTTTCCGAGACCCGCGCGAAGTCATCCGGGTGCAGCACCTGGAACACCGGCGTGGCGTCGTGCTCGACAGCCGCCGGCAAGCAGCCATACACGCGCTCGATAGCCTCCGTGGCGAATGGAAAGTGGGAGGTGCCGTCCGGGCGCAGGCGGTACTGGTACAGGTAGCCAGGCAGGTTAACGAACAGGCGGTTGAGACGACCGAGCAGCTCGGTGTGCTGCTGCTCCAGCAGCCAGCGGTCGGTGATATCCATGTGCGAGCCAAACATCCACAGGGGCTGGCCCTGCTCATCGTGAATCAGCACCTGACCGCAGACCAGGACCCGCACCCAGTGGCCGGCCTTGTGGCGCATGCGGAACTCGACCCGGTACTGCGAGAGCTCCCCGGCAAAATGCTTCTGCAGGGCGTCGAAGCAGACAGGCAGGTCGTCTTCGTGAGTCAGGCGCGTCCAGGTATCGACCGTCGTGGGCTGCAGTTCGGAGAGGGTATAGCCCACAATCTGCGCCCAGGTCTCGTTGAACCGGGTCTCCCCCGTCTGCACGTTCCAGACCCAGGTGCCGATGCCGGCGCCCTGCAACAGAAAATCTGCCACACGATCTTCGGGAAGGTTTGTTGTGGAAATACCGCTCATGGAGGTTACAGACAGACTCGTTCAACAGAAGTTCAGGTTGAGACCAGGCTAGCATCGCGAGGGGGGCACTTGGGAAGTGTAGGATTTTGTCACCTGTGGGAGCGGGCCCGCTCCTACAGTTGCTCCAGCTGCTCCTGCGCATCCGTGTGGCCCTGCGCCGCCGCCAGTTCCAGCCAGCGCCTTGCTTCCTCGCGGTCCTGGCTGACGCCCTCGCCCGCCAGATAAAGCCGGCCCAGCACCGCCTGCGCGTTGGCATGTCCCTGCTCCGCCGCCTGTTGATACCAGCGCGCCGCCTCGGACGCGTCCTGCGCGATGCCGCGTCCTTCGCTGTACAGCGTCCCGATGTTGAACTGCGCATCGGCATCGCCCTGCGCGGCCGCCTGTTGATACCAGATCAGCGCCTGTGGCGTGTTCTGCGCCACGCCCTGCCCGAAGTCATACATCATGCCCAGGCTGAACAGGGCGCGGGCATGGCCCTGGGCCGCAGCGGTCTGCAGCCAGCGGCGGGCTTCGTTGAAATCCTGAATCAGGCCTTCACCATTGCGGTACAGAATGCCGAGATTGTTCTGGGCCTTGGCCACGCCCTGCTCCGCCAGCGGCCGCCAGATGGCCAGCGCGGTGGCGAAGTCACCTTCGTAATAGGCGCGGCGCGCCTGCGCCAGGGGGTCATCCCAGGTCTGACGACTGGCAGCGTCCTTGAGAATCAGCCGGTTGGCCTGGGTGGCCGGCGGCTCGGAATCGCCATAGATGCCGGCCAGCCAGTGGCCGTCAGTGGGGTTGGGGAAGATCACATAGTCGACGCCGAACTTCGCACTGTCTTCCGCCATCGCTGCGATGCGGCCGTCGATGTCGCCGCGCACATAGTATTTGCGGCGAAAGTCGTTGAGGCTGTCGCCCAGCATCACCACCACGTCGTACTGCGCCATGAGTTCGTCCTGGCGCGGCTCCTTGTTGGACGTCTCGCGCAGCACGGTCACATGGGCCTCGTCCGCAAAGGGCAGACCCGCCGTACGCAGGTGCTGCAGAGCCAGAGCGAACGTGTTGTCCCCCTGATCGCGATTGGTGACATAGAACACTTCCACGTTGTTGGCACGGCAGAACTGCAGGAACTCCATTGCCCCCGGCGTGGCGGTGGCCAGGTTCGCGGCCACCCAGCGGTCCCAGTCGGCATCGTCGAAGAAGTCCATGTTCTCGCGCACCAGGTGACCCCAGTAGGTCAGTGAGTGCAGCACGGTGTCGTCCACATCGCTGATGACTGCCAGAGGTTTGTCGCCACTCTGGCGCGCCGCCAGTGCCGCTTCCACATGCAGGCGGGCGATGTTGAAGCCCTGGTGATACAGCGCCTGATACTCCGCCGCCGTCTGCTTCCAGGCCAGCGCATAGAGCAAGGGGTTGCCGGTGCCATCGTCCGCGTTCTGTGCCGAAGCATCCAGAACGGGCGCGCACAGCAACATGGCGAGCAAGAATTTTCTAAGCGACATTGGAGCCTTCCTGATCTGTGGATGTTTGCGGGCCCTGCTGTGGACCTGAGCCCTGCTGTGGGAGCGGGCCCTGCTGTGGACCTGAGCCCTGTGGTGGACCTGAACCCTGTTGTGGGAGCGGGCCTTGCCCGCGAACGACACTTCCCGGCGGCGACACCAGCTGCACGCGGCTCTCTTTCAGATAGCGGTCCAGATAGATGGCGGCCTTGGTGGCCTGATCCACCACACGGTGCAGATCACTCAGCCGCTCGAGCATGCTGGCCATGCGCCGGGGCAATACTTCGCCTGACGTGCCTGCCTGCAGCAAGCCTGCCTTGAGCGCCTGATAGGCCGTTTCGAATTCGCGGCGCGTCTGCGCCAGCGTCTCGGCTTTCCAGTCGAGTCGATCGACCTGCGTCAGGTCGAGCAGGGCCACAGCACTCGCCCGCAGATGATTGCGTTCAACGGCAAGTGCGGACAGAGGCGCCAGCTCGCCCTCCTGATGATCCTGCACCATCTCCAGCGCATGCTCTGCCACATTGACAAGGTACTGACCCACCCGCTGCGCATCGGGCAGCGCAGCGAGCTGAGCACTGGACATGCCTGCGCGGGGAATGCCGCTGGCAAACTCGCTGATCGCAATGTTCAGATTCTCCAGCGCGCGATGACCACTCTCGAGCTGCGGGCTGTGGGGCTCCTCCGTGCTCACGGCCTCACGTGCCACGCGTCGCGCAATGCCGTGCATGCGGTGCAACTCCTGCGCCAGCGCATCAAGTGCCAGCGACGGCGTGGACTGCACGTTGCGGTCCATGAAGCGGGGCCGGCTCTCATCTTCTTCCAGCGTGGTGAAGCGCGTTTCCAGCCAGGCCACCAGTCGGGGGGTCAGGGGCCACATCACCACGATTCCCAGCAGGTTCACCAGCGTGTGGAAAATGGCCAGGGACATCGCCAGCTGATCCTGGGAGCCGAACAACAATGCGACGGCATGCACGGCAATGAGCAGCGGTGACAACAGCACAAAGGAAACGACCGCGACCACCAGATTGAAGATGACATGGGACAGCGCGGCACGCCGGGCAGTGGCCGTGGCATCGAACACGGCGAACAGTGCGGTGGACGTGGTGCCCACGTTGGCGCCGATCACCATGGCCGCCGCGGCCGGCAGCGGAATCAGCCCGCCTGCAGTGGCCGTGAGGATCACCGTAAGGGCCGCACTGGACGACTGAATGATGACAGTGAGCACGATGCCCAGCAGCACGAACAGCAACAGATTCAACACGCCGTCGCCCGCCCAGCGGTGCAGGTCAATCACGTCGCCGATGCCGTCGAAGGCATCCTTGAGGACGTCAATGCCCAGAAAGAACAGGCCGAAACCCGCCAGCGCGCGCCCCAGGGCGCCATATTGCACTTTCCCCAGCGCGACTGAGAGCGCCATGCCAATGCCGATGGCAGGCAGTGCAATCACCTGCAGATCAAGATTGAAGCCGACCAGCGCCACGATCCACGACGTGAACGTGGTGCCCAGATTGCTGCCGAAGATCACGCCCACGGCCTGCGGCAGTGCGAGCAGGCTGGCGTTGACGAAACCAATGGTGGTGAAGATGACGGCGCTGGAGGATTGCACGAGCGCGGTGATGAGGATGCCGGAGAGGATGGCGCGACCGCGGCTGCGGGTGGCAGCTGAGAGGATGACGCGAAGAGTGTCGCCGGCGGCGGTGGTGAGGCCGTCGGTCATGAGGCGCATGCCCAGCAGAAAGAGCCCGATGCCACCAAGGAAATTCAGAGCGCCTGCAATTGTCACGATCTACCTCTGCTCAGTCATTGCCGCCAGATTACAAAGAAGCGACACGAGAAGCGAGTCCTATGGGAGCGGGACCTGTGGGGTTGGGCCTTGTGGGAGCGGGCCTTGTGGGAGCGGGCCTTGCCCGCGAACAATTAGCGCACTGTCCCGGTCCCGGCCCCGGCCAGCATCAGTGCCAGCGAAGGCTTCGCGGGCAGGGCCTTTATGCCCTCGGGTACGCTCCCACCGTCAGCCTGCTGCCGCAGCGCTCACTTCTCGAAGTGGTGGGTGCGGAGCACACTCGCGACCACACCGCTGCCCGCAAGCGAGCCGACGCACAGAGCGGCGCGCAGCACTGAGGCGGCGGGAGGCCCCCGCCCCGTTCAGCGGCATAAGAGACCCGCACCGAGAGAGCCAGGAGACCGCGGCTCCTGGCGAAGCGAGGGTACCCAGGATGGGTGCGGGTCAGCCGCAGAAGGGGGCGGGGGCCTCCCGGCGCCGGCTTGCTTTGCATCCCACCCTGTTCATCAGCCACAATTCGCGGGCAAGCCCGCTCCCACATGAAAGTCTGGCCCCACAGTACGTCCACTCCCACAGGTAATCCGCATGCACATCAAAGCCGTGATTTTTGACTGGGACGGCACCATCGTCGACTCCATCGAGCACATCGCCACCTCCCTGCACCTGGCCGCTACCGAGCTGGGCTTCCCCGCGCTCGAGCAAGCTGCCTACCGCAATATCATCGGCCTGGGCATGGTGGACGCTCTGAAGGCGCTGTATCCCGGCCTGAACGACACTGATATCGAGGCCATCCGCCAGAGCTACAGCCGGTATTTCTTTGCGAAGGAAGCCACGCCCCAGCAGATCTTCACCGGCATGACCGAGGTGCTCGACACGCTGCGCGCTGAAGGACGCGGCCGCGCCGTGGCCACCGGCAAGAGTCGGCGAGGGCTGGATGCGGCGCTGGCGTCCAGTGGACTACTGCCGCACTTCGACATCACCCGCTGCGCCGACGAGACCCGCTCCAAGCCCGACCCGGCCATGCTGCTGGAGATTCTGGCGTTCTACGACCTGGCCCCGGAGCAGGCGGTGATGATTGGCGACACCACCTATGACATGGAAATGGCACAGCGCATCGGCATGCCCGCCATCGGCGTGCGCTGGGGGGTGCACGACCACAAGCGCCTCAGCCAGTTCGGGCCCGTCGCCATCGTGGACACGGTGCCTCAACTACAACAGGTGCTGCGCCTGCTCTGAGCGTCGTTGTCACGCATTGTCGCAATCGTGCAGCTGCCTGTAGCGGGCATCCCTGCTATAGTCGGGCCCGTCAACGCCGCTGTCAGAACAAGCCCGCTGAAACCCCAAAACCTAGAAGCACTGGAGCAAGAGCCCTCATCATGACATTCACACACCGTTTGTCCGGCCTCGCGCTGGCTGGTCTGCTGCTGCAGACGGCCTGCAGCCCGGCCACAGAACAGCCGACATCCACTGCAGCCGCGCCTTCCAGCACGGCCTGGGTCGCCACCGCCGAAATGCTGGCCTGCGCCGACGGCCACGCCAGTCTGGTGGAAGGCACCGGCAATTTCAGCCGCGACATCAATTCGCCCTCGCCGGAAGCGCAGGACTATTTCGATCAGGGCCTGCGCTTGGGCTATGGCTATTACTTCCCGGAAGCCGTGGCGTCCTTCAACGCAGCACTGTGTTTCGATCCGGACAATGCACGCATCCACTGGGCCCGCGCCCAGGCACTTGGCCCCAACGCCAACAGCCGCAACAACGCACTGCCGGATGACCCCCAGGGCGAAGGCCGCCTCGCGCTGGATCGGGCCATTGCCAACATGGGTGAAGAACCCCAGCAGTGGAAGGACATGATCAACGCGCTGGTGCCGATGTTCGACATGGAGAACCTGCCTGACATGGCCACGCGCAGCCAGGCCGTGATCGACTCCACCCGTGCGCTGTACACCCAGTATCCCGATGATCTGGAAGCCGCCTTCACCTACACCCACGCCATCATGATGGCTTCGCCCTGGTATTACTTCGAGTGGGACGGCACACCCCGCGCCAATACCAACGACGCGCGCGCCGCAATGGAAAAGGGCATGGCCCAGAACCCCTACCATCCCGGCCTGACTCACCTGCATGTGCACCTGATGGAAGCCTCGCGGGAGCCCGTGAGTGCCGAGACCTCGGCCGACGCGCTGGAGCCGCTGACACCGATGATCGGCCACATGGCCCACATGCCCGGCCACATCTTCATGCGCATTGGCCGCTACCAGGACTCGATCGACGCCAACCGCCGCTCGGTGCTGGCCGATGAGTACTTCGTGCAGCAGTGGGGCGAGCGCGAGTATCCCCAGTACGGCACCTACTTCCTGTCTGCCACCAATCACCGTGGCCATGCCCGCATGTTCATTCACTGGGGTGGTCTGCTGCAGGGCAATTCCGATGTAGCCTTCGAGATCGTCACCCCGCTGGCAGCCGCCACCACGGCTGAACAGCTGGATCGCGGCAACTCCCTGCGCAACGTGTCGGTGGAATGGATGACCTACAAGGCCTTCGGCATGTGGGACGAGATTCTGGCCCTGCCTGCGCAGCCAGACAACCGCCCCTTCCTGCAGGGCACGTTGAACCACGTCCGTGGCGCCGCCATGGCAGCCACGGGCGATATCGCCGGTGCCGAGGCAGAACTGGCCGCACTGGATGCCACACTGGCCAACCCGCTGCTGCAGACCCAGCGCGCCGCCGTCAACACGGCCGCCAATGTTCTGGCGATCAATCGTGCCTCACTGGCAGGCGAAATCGCCAATGCCAAAGGCGATTACGAAGCCGCCATCGCGGCCTTCACCCTGGCCGTCGATCTGCAGGACCACCTGCGCTACATGGAGCCGCCCGACTGGATCCAGTCCATGCGCCTGTTCCTGGGTCAGGCCTACCTGAGCGCCGGTCAGCCTGAAGAGGCCCGCCGCGTGTTCCTGGAAGACCTGGACCTGCTGCAGGAAAACGGCTGGGCCCTGTTCGGCCTGACTGCCGCACTGGACGCTCTGGACCTGGACGCCGAAGCCGCCGAGGCGCGCGAGCGCTTTGACGAATCCTGGGAATACGCCACCGTCGAGCTGACCAAGGCGCATTTCTGACATGCGCATCCTCATCACCGGCGGCAGCGGATTCCTTGGCCAGGCGCTGACCAAGGCCCTGCTGCAGCGCGGCGATGAGGTCATCATCCTCAGCCGCTCTCCCACCACCCTCGTCGCGCGCCGGCTGGCGAGCGAATGGGTGAGCGACCTGCAACAGATCCGCACCCCCGTAGACGCCGTCGTGAATCTTGCCGGCGCCAACCTTTTTGCTTCCCCCTGGACCGGTGCCCGCAAGCAGTTGCTGCATGACAGCCGCGTGGCACTGACCTGGAAACTGGTCAGCTGGATGGTCTCGCAGGAGCAGCCTCCAAAGGTGCTTCTGACCGGCTCGGCCATCGGCTTCCACGGCGATGGGGGTGAGCAAGCCCTCACTGAAGACAGCGCTCCAGGAAACGACTGGGCCGCCACCATGGTGCAGGACTGGGAGAAAGCAGCGCAACCCGCCATCGACACCGGCGTGCGCACAGTGCTGCTGCGCACGGGCCTGGTGCTGGGGCACGGCGGCCTGCTGGCGCCAATCATGCCGCTTTTCAAAGCGTATCTGGGGGGCTCACTGGGGGCGGGACAATTCTGGTACAGCTGGATTCATGTGCAGGACTGGGTGCGGGCCACGCTGTTTCTGCTGGACCACGGCGCTGCCAGCGGCCCATATCTGCTGACGGCACCGAACCCGGTGCGTTACGCGGAATTTGCCCGGACCCTGGGCAAGGTATTGCAGCGCCCCGTGTGGCTGACGCCGCCGGGCTGGGTGCTGCGACTGCTGCTGGGTCAGCGCGCGGGCCTGATGCTGGGCAGCACGAAGGCCTTGCCGGCGCGACTGCAGGCGGCGGGCTTCCAATGGAAATTCCCGGCGCTGGAAGCGGCGCTGACCGACATCGTCACAACAGATTCGGAAGTGTAGGCGCAGGCCATGCCTGTAGGAGCGGGCCCTGCCTGTGGGAGCGGGCTTGCCCGCGAACTTTCAATTCTACAAGGGCCAATACAGATTCTCCCCGGCCCCAGGTCGCCGTCCGCGCGTTCTGCGGCTGACCCGCATCGCTCCCCGATCCCCTCGCATCGCAAAGAGCCTCGGTCTCTTTGCTCACTCGGTGCGGGTCTCTTATGCCGCTGAACGCGCAGACGGCGCCCCGGGGCCTGGCATGGTGCCAGCCAGTGAGCCTTTGCAGATTCGATGAAAGTTCGCGGGCAGGGCCTTTATGCCCACGGGTATGCTCCCACCTCCACTCCCGCAGAGACAGCAGCGGAGTACCCGCGGCTTGGTGAAAAGCGACCCTGATGGTGAATACTTCACCCGATCGCTGGCACTGCGCGAGGCCCCGGCGGGATCGAAATCCAAAGTTCGCGAGCAGGCGTTCGCGGGCAAGCCCGCTCCTACAAAATCAGAGGGTAATCAGCCGCTGACGCGCATCACACTCGTGAAGCCGTTCGTCCCCGCATATTCCCACGTCGCATCCGTACTCGTGTGCCGGTGATTAACCGACATGAACTGCACATACTCGTGATAGGCCGGATTCGGCAGCCCGTTCACCACGATCTTCTCGCCCCCCAGCCCCGCCATCAGTTTCATCTCCACAGTGGACTCCGGCACGGTGAAGCGGATCGTATCCGTGCCCCGCTCCACCGTGAACGGCACACGGTGCTTGCTGCGGGACAGACGGTCGAAGCCGGCGAAAATTACAGGGAACATCTTGTCGAAGGTCTCCTGCTGCGCGGGGGTCATGGACTCGTCAATGTGGATGCGCGTCCAGTTGCCCATCAGGAAGGTCACCATGAAGCGGATGCCGGTGAGGTCGGCGCCCTCGAAGTGGCCCGAGCGGATCTCGATCAGGCGGTTGCCGTCACAGCGCAGCTCGGTGGGCAGCCCGAAGTTGCAGGGGCAGGGAATCTCGCAGCTGCAGCACTCTGCAAGGTCCGCGATCATGCTGAAGCGCTCGCTGGCGCCAAAGCTCAGGGAAGTCACTCCGGAGAGGGCCATGCCTGTCAGCAGCCCCCCGGTAAATGCGCGTCTTTTCATGTTCAATGGTCCTTTTCTTGTTGTGGGGACTTACTTCAGCTTGCAGGTGTTCACGCCAAGCAGGGTATACAGCGGACAGAAATTGAACAAGCCTGTAAGCAAGGGCACCAGGCCTATCCAGCCCCAGGCGCCAATGATGCCAAGCAGGGTAAAGGCGATCAGGGCAACGCCCGCCGCTACTCGAATGATCTTGTCTGGTCCACCGACGTTCGCTTTCATGGTCTCTCCTTCGTGGATTGCGGGTTGCTTCAGGTCGAAATGAGGAAGTTGCTCATCATGCCCAGGTCTTCATGTTCCAGGATGTGGCAGTGATACAGGTAAATGCCTGGATGGTTCTCGAATTTCATCAGCACCTGCACGCGTTCGCCGGGCAGCACCAGCACCACGTCCTTCAGGCCATAGTCGGTGAAGCCGCTGGCCAGGTGCCGGTGCACGTCGCTCTGCGCGCCGTTACGGCGGCGGCCGAGGACGCGGAAGCTGACATTGTGCACGTGCATTGGATGCGCCATCTGCATCATGCCGCCCATCCCCATGCCCATGCCCATCCCCATGCTGACGTCGTTGGCGAACTCCCACACTTCTGTCGCGCCCAGTGTCACCCGATCGCTGTCGTGCACCTCGTCCATGGCGCCGTAGCTGCGGCCGTTCAGGCGGGGCGCGCCCATCATCATGGAAATCTCCACCTGACGCGGGGCCTGCGCATTGACGGCGTCTTCCAGCGCCAGGGCCGGGTACCGGCTGAGGGTGGCGGGCGGTGGCCGGGAGTCCGCAGTGGCAGACGAGGCGACGATGGCTGCGATGGGCCGCGCACCGTCCACCAGGGGCAGGCCCAGCTGCTCAGCGGTGAAATGCTGCAGCGAGGGTGTCCACGACTCGGCCAGTAGCTGCACCGTGTCACCCGCGTTCAATGCGGAAAAGTCCATCCAGACATCCGCCCGCTCGCCGATGCCCAACGTCAGCGTGGCCTGCTGCACCGGCTGCTCCAGCAGTCCGCCGTCAGTGGCGACCACGGTGAAGGGGGCGCCGTTGCTCCAGCGCAGGTGATAGAGCGTGGAATTGGAGCCATTGAACAGGCGCACGCGGTGCGCTCCGCGGGCCACCTCGCGACGGTAGTCAGGCCGTCCGTTGACCAGCACGCGCTCGCCACTGAAGCCCATCATCCCGTTGTGCCGGGCGTTGCCCAGATACACCAGCTGATTGCCGCCATCGAAGCTGCGGTCCTGAATCACCAGCGCCACGTCCTGCGCACCGTCGGGCAATTGCGCCGCGTCTTCTTCCTCGTCGCTGATGAGCAACAGGCCCAGCATGCCCTGATAGACCTGGAAGGACGTGCGCTCGTGGGGATGGGGATGGAACCAGTAGGAGCCGGCGCGGTTGCCCACCTCGAACTCATAGACGAAGCGTTGACCAGGGTCGATGGCATACATCGGGTGGCCGTCCATGCGCTGCACGATGTTCAGTCCGTGCCAGTGCACGATGCTCGGTTCCGGCAGCGCGTTGTCGAAGTGCACCCGCAGCTTCTGGCCGCGGCGAACACGGATGACGGGGATATGCCCCGACCCATCCAGAAACGTCAGCAAATCTGCCGGCCCCTTGAGCACGCTGCCGTTGAATCGCCACAGTGCGGTCGGCGCACCGTCCAGCAGCTGCGCAGTGCCGGGCTCGGCGCGCAGGGACAATTCCACATCCGGGTCGAACCCAGGCGTTGCCTCCGCAGGGGGAATGCGGGCATGGCCCATGGCCTGCGCGAGCACACTGCGGGCATTGCCAAGCAGGAGACCAGCAGCACTCAGGCCCTGAAGAAAGTGTCGGCGGTGGATCATGCGGGTCTCCGTGCAAAGGTCTGCGATGTCTGTCAGGAAGCACAGCGCCACGCCGTCGATGCGACGCTGGGTTGCAGTGTAATGGGTTCGGAAGCCGGGAACTTGTGCTAAATCAACGAACCTGCAATCAGTGGCGCGCCACGGGTGGCAATAGCGCGAGGGTGGATTCCTGTGTGTGTGGGAGCGGGCTTGCGTGGGAGCGGGCTTGCTTGGGAGCGGGCTTGCCCGCGAACGACTCTGCGGCAATTTGTTCGCGGGCAAGCCCGCTCCCACAGAAGTCACTTGCCTACAAGGCGCCCTGGCAGTCCCTGCACAGCCCGCTGATTTCGATGGTCTCGTCGTTCACCTTGAAGCCAATCCTGCGGGCACTGGTGTCGATGCGCGCAGTCAGCTCGGCGTCGTCCAGCTCGGCAACGACGCCGCACTTCTCGCAGATGAGGAACTGTCCCTGATGCGCGCGTCCAGGTTCGCCACAGCCGATGTAGGAGTTGAGAGACTCCAGTTTGTGCACCAGCCCGGCTTCCTGCAGAAAATCCAGTGCCCGGTACACCGTGGGGGGCGCGGGCCGGTCGTGGGTCAGGGCCAGCTGGGCCAGCAGGTCATAGGCCTTGACGGGCTTGTGCGACGACCACAGCAGCTCGAACACCGTGCGCCGCAGCGGAGTGAAGCGTTCGCCGCGCGCGGCGCAGACTTTCTCGGCCGCCTTGAGTGCATCGGCCACGCAGTGGTGATGATCGTGGTGCTGCGACGCGAAGTCCTGCAGTACCACGGCATCGGTGGCGGGCACAAAGACGGTGTTCTTGTCGATCATGGAACTTTGTCCTGAATTGGCTGAGTGGCGATTGGGCAAGAGCGCTTATTGTAGGAGCGAGCCCTGCTCGCGAACAACTAGTGGCGGAACAGGTTCGCGAGCAAGGCTCGCTCCCACGGAGCACACCGCCTATGGGAGCGAGCCCTGCTCGCGAATCCTTTAATAGCACCCCTTCAGGCCAGCGCCTTCTCCAGCCGAATGCCGATGAACTGGCCGGCAATCATGGCCACCACGAACAGAAATACCCCTGGGTCCAGAGACGCCAGCCCGGCCAGAGCCGGCCCCGGACACAGCCCTGCCAGCCCCCAGCCAATGCCGAACAGGACGGCGCCACTGATCAGCGGCAGGTCCAGTTCCGTCTTGGTGGGCAGGGAGAATTTTTCAGCAAGAAGCGGATGCGCCTTGCGCGTGATCAGCGGAAAGCCAATCACTGTCACGATGAGGGCGCTGCCCATGACCAGCATGAGCGTGAGGTCCCACTCGCCGGTGATGTCCAGAAAGCCGATGACCCGGGCAGGATTGACCATTTCGGAAATGGTCAGGCCGAGGCCAAAAATGATGCCGCAAATCAAGGCTGCGATGCTTGTTTTCATGACAGGAGATGCCTCGTGACAAAAACGGTGGCGACGGCGACGGCCATGAAGGTGGCTGTCGATGCGAAGGAACGTGGCGAGCGGCGGGCAATGCCGCACACGCCGTGCCCGGATGTACAGCCCGATCCGAGACGGGTGCCCATGCCCACCAGCAGGCCGGCGACGATCAGTACGGGAGTGCTGGCCTGCATGTCCATGGGCAGCGGGCCGACGAAGAGCTGATACAGCACTGCTCCGAGCACCAGCCCGATGACGAAGGCGGCGCGCCAGGAAAGACCGTCTGCCTTGTTCCAGGTGATGACACCCGTCAGGATGCCGGCGATGCCTGTGATGCGCCCCAGCAGGAGCAACATCAGGACACTCGAGATGCCGATCAGCGCACCGCCAATCACGCCTCCGGCGACATTGGGCTCAATCATGGTGTTTCTCCTTGTACAGGGTGAATTAGTGCTAGGCGCCATGATCCCACAGTGCCTGTGTGGTTGTCAGTTTAACAACAGTGGGAGCGAGCCCTGCCCGCGAACAGATCCGGGCCTGACTGTAGGAGCGGGCCATCGTGTGGGAGCGGGCTTGCCCGCGATCAGCTTGCTGTCAGCTGATCGCTGGCTCTGCACAAGGCACCGGCCAGCCCCTGTCCCGATCAGCGGCATGAGA
>Ga0255139_1000248_pt1 | contig 19131 bp, 9 predicted proteins | sample Law_Colum_RepB_8_FD_188549 | JGI IMG/M metagenome (GOLD analysis project Ga0255139, IMG submission 188549) | Freshwater microbial communities from St. Lawrence River, New York, United States - Law_Colum_RepB_8d | ecosystem: Environmental > Aquatic > Freshwater > River | place: USA: New York...
GCACATGATAGCGTACTGGTGCACCTTCATCATGGCGTCGATGAGCGGCGCCGGCCCGCAGGCATAGCCGATGCGGAAGCCGGTCATGGCATACGCCTTGGAGAACCCGTGAAGGAAAATTGTCCGTTCGGCCATGCCCGGCAACGAGGCGATGGACACGTGCTCCCCCTCGAAGGTCAGCTCGGAGTAAATCTCGTCGGTGAGCACCAGCAAGTCGTGGCGCTTGGCGACTTCGGCAATCTCCAAGAGCTGCTGCCGGGTCATGGTGCCCCCGGTCGGATTGGTCGGGAACGACAGCATGAGCACCTTGGACTTCGGCGTGACCACCGCCTCGATGGCCTGGGCCGTCACCGCGAATCCATCCTCAGCCCGGCAAGCCACTGGCACCGGCACCGCATGAGCCAACACCACGCTGGGCGCGTAGCTGACATAGCAGGGCTCGTGGTAAATGACCTCATCGCCCGGGTTGAGCACCGCGCGCAGGGCCAAGTCCAGAGCCTCGCTGACGCCGACCGCCACCAGCACCTCGGTCTTCGGGTCATAGCGGACTCCGAAGTGCTGCTCGACGTAGCCGGAGATGCACTCGCGCAATTTCAGCAAACCCAGGTTGGAAGTGTATTGGGTGCGACCGCGTTCCAGGGCGTAGATCGCCGCCTCACGAATGTGCCAGGGCGTGGCGAAATCCGGCTCTCCGACCCCTAGCGAAATCACGCCCGTGGTGTTCTGGACGAGTTCGAAGAAATCGCGGATGCCGGAGCGCGGGATCCCCGCGACGTGGTGGGCGATGAAGTTGCGATGAACGGAGGACATGGACGTCTCTGGGGAGGTACGCGAACTCGGGGACCTTCGGGAAGAGGAATTTCCCGGATCCGCCGCAGGTTCGCCAGGTTGGGCGTTTAGCGGCGGCTCGGGCGGGGATACGCGGCAGCCGTGGCGCAGGCGACTGCGGCGGCGGATGGAACTCGGGTGCCGGACTTCATGATGCAGGCCTATTCCGGACAAAACGCGGGCCCTGTCAAGGCATGGGTACCGCGGATCTCCAGCCGATAGGCCTTTTACTTTTAAGTTTCACCCACCCTTCGAGACACCCAAGCGAAACACGACTCCCCCTCGCACTCACGGGCGATCTAAGCTTTATTGATTCCGTGCGTTGTCTGAAGAGGAGCCTCTGCCGGCTTCCAAATGACACCAGCCTGGTACCTGCCATGAACGTCCCATCCCTTAGCCGCTTTGGTCTTCCCGCCTGGATTCTGGCCACTTCTCTGGCCACGTCTCTGACCACTTCTTTGACTGTCTGGGCCGACACCGACATCGGCTTCATTGAAACCTTTGCGCTGGCTCCCGATCGCGAAGCCACCCTGGGGCAACTCGTGCCCGGTACCGAGGACTATTACTTTTTCCACGCGCTGCACTACCAGTCCTCGGGACAAAAGCAGAAATTTTCCGAGACGCTGGCCCAATGGGCCAAACGCTTCCCGAATTCTGAGCAGCGCCCAATGTTCGAGAACCGAGAAGCGCTCCTGGCCTACGGCACGGATCCGCAAAAAACCCTCCAACACCTGCGCGATCGGCTGGGGCTGCAGTTCAACCATGTGCAGGAGCTCCCCGACCAAAAGCCCGACCTGCCCACGGCACTGACGCCCTCCATGATCTCGCGGGAACGCTTCCTCAGCGCTCTTCCTATAGAGAATCAGCTCGGCGCACTGTCCGATGCCGAGGTGGAACGGTTGCTCCCAGACCCGACCGCAGCTCTTCCCTACCCGCCCGCTGCCCTCCTGCAACGGATCCAACGACCGGACGTCCCCGGCCTCCTACCGCGGATCATCGCTGAATTGAAGACTCCGGAGAGCCGAGGCTTTGGTTCTTTGCCCATTCATCGGGCGCTGCTGCCCGCGCAGCTCGATGCGCTCGAAAAGGAAATCCCGGCGCTGGCCCACCAGTCGGCATTTGTGATGACCCGGATTGCCAAACTGGCACCCGGGGCGGACACCCATTCCCAGACGGATCCGGCCGGACGGGAGGCTTGGCTGGAGCGCGTTGGAGGCTATGTCCGGGGGCTGCCGGCGGCGTTCAATTCCCTCAAGGCCCACGTGCTGTATGCCCGCCTGCAAAATGACCGTACCCGCGGTGTCCATGACCGGTTGCGTTTCCTCGAATACCTGAAGCTGCCCCGACCGGCCGCTTACATGAACCCGAAGTACCTCGAATCGGTTCAGGCAGACCGCTTTGCGGCCGATTTGAACGCCACCTTCGCGGAATCCGGTCTGGGGCTGCCTCCCATCGGAACGGACGAGCCGTTGGTCCGTGAATTCTTCCTGCACTTCGCCGCGACCGAGGCCCAGTGGGAGCCGTGGACCGAATGGCTCCGGGACACGTGGGTCAAACCCCTCTTCGCTGAAGCCAAGATCACACAAGGTGCCGGCGAAACCGAGCGCTGGACTTCCTTGCTGTCGCCGCCGGCGTATCAGGCGCTCAAGGATCGTGTGGACATCGAATTTCCGGCCACCAATGCGCCGAGCATTCCGTTGGACCAGGAAGTCTCCGTGAGCGTGACCCTCAAAAACACGCCTCAGGTCATGGTCCGGCTCTTCGAGATCAACACCCTCGGCTACTTCCAGTCGCAGAAACGCCCCCTGAACACCGACCTCCCTCTCGATGGTTGGGTGGCCAACGCCGAGCAACGCCACGACGGAGAGTCTTCGCCCTTCCTCCGGTACACACGGTCGTTTCGCTTTCCCGAGCTCAAAGGGAAACGAGGCGCCTGGATCGTCGAGATCATCGGCGGCGGACGCTCCTCCCGGGCCCTCATCCGACGGGGAGGTTTTTCTTTGCTGCAATCGAACGGGCCGGGTGGGGATTTGATCCAGGTCCTCGACGAGAACGCCCGCGTCGTCACCAACGCCGTCGCCTGGCTGGACGGTCGCAAGTGGGAAGCCGATCCCAAAGACGGTCGCATCCAAATCCCGTTCACCGCCACCCCAGGCCGACGCCCCATCGTCTTGTCGGACGCCGACGGGCGGTTGGCGTCCTTGGCCGAATTCGAACACCATGCCGAGACCTATGCACTGGAGGCCCAGTTCCACCTGGATCCCGAGCACTGTGTCGCCGGGAAGGAAGCAGTGCTTGCGATGCGGTCGTCCTTGCGGATCGGAAATCAGGCGGCCACTCCGGAACTGCTCGCCGACGCCCGACTCACGCTCACCACCACCACCCTTGATGGCGTGAGCTCCAGCACGGAAGTCCTGCTCACCCATCTCTCGGCAGCCCGGGTGCTGACCCACGCCTTTCGGATTCCCGAACGTCTGGGCCGGGTCACGGCCACCGTGCACGGACGGATCGATCCCGTGGCCGGCGGCGAGAAACGCGAGTTGAGTGCCTCCCGGAGCTGGGAAATCAACGGCATCGAAGGGACGGCCAACATCAAGGACGCCTTTCTCCGGCGGAGCGGCGACCGCTATTGGATGGAAGTCCGCGGCAAGAACGGGGAAACGGTGCCGGACCATGCCCTGCCGATGACCTTCCATCGCCGTGGTTTCAACAACACCGTCGAAATTTCCCTGCGGACCGACGCCGAAGGCCGCATCGATCTCGGAGCGCTTGCGGAGATCACCCGACTGGAGGCGACCCCGGCCCCAGACCTCCGGCGCTCGTGGCCCTTGGAGACCTCCGCCCAGACGCGTCCGCGAGAACTCCACGCCCGGGTCGGCGAGACCGTGCGCATCCCGTGGTCCCCGCAAGGGCGGCCCGACGCCTGGTCACTGCTCGAACTGCGCGGCGGCACCTTCGCCACCGATCGAACCACGGCGGTGCGGGCCTCCGGAAACGTGCTGGAGATCGACGGACTGACGGCGGGCGACTACTCGCTGCGCCTACGCGATCCCGAGGAGTCGGTGATCACCCTCCGCATCGGCGAAGGCGTGCCAGTGGCCGGTTGGTTGGTCGGCAAAAACCGTTCCTTGGAACTGCGTCCCCGGCAGCCGGTTCATCTGGCATCGGCCACCCTCACCCCGGAGGGCGGCGCCGAAATCACGCTGCAAAACTGGAACCCGTTCACCCGTGTCCACGTGATGGCCCACCAGTTTGTGCCGACCAAGAGCCTGTTCTCGAGCCTGGGCGGCTTCACCCGATGGGGTGTCGGATCCAAGACCCCGGACTTTTTGCCCAACCTGTATTCCGGGGGTCGGGAAATCGGCGACGAGTACCGCTACATCTTGGATCGCCGCTACGCCACGAAGTACCCGGGCAATCGGTTGCCACGGCCCGGCCTGCTGCTCAACCCCTGGGACAAGCGCTCCACCGACTCGGAGGCGCTGCCGGTCGCCGATGGGGCCACACCCCTCGCCTCCGCGGGCAGCATGGCAGGCATGGCTCAAATGGCCGACATGCTGTCGCGGAGTGAGATGGCCTCGGCCCGACCTTCTCTGGATTCCAACTGGGACTTCTTGGCCGCGGCGTCCCCGGCCTTCTTCAACCTCATCCCCGATGCCGCTGGCAAGATTCGGTTGCCGGCGAGCGCTCTCGGGGACGGATCACTCATCCAGGTGTATGTGGAAGACGCGACCGATGCTGCGTGGCTGACGGTTGTCCGAGCCGAGAAGCCCATCGCCCTTCAAGATCAGCGCCTGAGCCGTGTGTTGGAGGCATCGAGCGGCTCGACGGAAGTCCGGGATGCCCGGGGGCTGGTCCGCGGACAAAGCCTGACGCTGTCGGAGGCCCGGAACAGCCAATGGGAAGCCTACGACACCCTGGAATCGGTATTCCGCCTGCTGAGGACCCTCCATCCCGATCCGCAGTTGGCGCGCTTCGATTGGCTCATGCGTTGGTCGTCGCTGACACCCGACGAGCGGCGCTCCCGGTACTCGGAGTTCGCCTGCCATGAGGTGAATCTCTTCCTGCAGCGGAAAGATCCAGCCTTCTTCGAGTCGGTCATTCGCCCTCACCTGGCCAACAAGCGGGCGCGCGCCTTCATCGATGACTACCTGCTGGGGGCCGATCTGAAAGCGTATCGAGAACCCCGGGCCTACGGGCGGCTCAATCTGGTTGAGAAAACCCTCTTGGCCAGTCGACTGGACGGCGAAGCCGCCGCCACGGCGCGCCATTTGCAAGAGCTCTGGGAACTCCAACCCATCGACCCCCTTGAAACCCAGCGGTTCGAAACCGCCTTGAACGGCCGGACCTTGGAGGCTTCCGGCGGCGTGGGCGGCGGCGCCGGACGCGGGGTCAAGAATCAAGCCTCCGCCGCGCGCGGCGAAGTGATGTTCGATCAACTCACAACCGACTCGGGGTCGATGTCGAGATACGGTCTTCAGGCCAGTCAGAACGAGCCGGTTCTAGCCGAGGCCCGATTTAATAAAAATATGCTCGGGGCCGACGATGCAGCGCTGGACAAATCGGCCCGCCGGTCCTTGGACCGAAAAGCCCCCGCCTTGGCCAAGATGAAGGCTTCCAAGCCCCAGAGCGTGACGTTGGGCCTGGAGGTCGAGACGGCTCGCAGCCTCCGCGCTCGTTCCGCCGCCTCCGGGTATTACCGTTCTCCCGGTCCCGCCAAGGAATGGGCGGAGAACCAGTACTACCGGTTGCCACTCGAGGCCCAAGGCCCCGACCTGATCCCGGTCTCGGGTTTCTGGCGCGACTTCGCCGCACGCGATCCGAAAGCCCCCTTCCTCTCGCCGCGGATCCTCGAGGCCCACCACAACCTCAGCGAAATCCTGCTGGCGTTGGCCGTTCTCGACCTACCCCTTCAGGCCACCAATGCCCCCACGATTCGAAACGAGGGAAGTTCCCGAATCCTCACCGCCAACGACCCCTTGCTGATTTTTGTGCGTGAAGTGAGGCCTGCGAGCGCGAGCTCCTCGAATGCCACGGGGCCTGAATTGCTCCTCAGCGAACGTTTCTTCCGACTGGATGACCGCTACCAGCTCGAGGGACAGGAACGCTACGACAAGTTCGTGAACGATGAGTTCCTGCCCGGCGTGGCGTATGGCGCGCAAGTCGTGATGAGCAATCCGGGTTCGTCCCCGGTGAAGGCGGATGTATTGACCCAAATTCCGCTGGGTTCCATGCCCCTCCAGAGAGGTCGCGCCACCCATAGCCAGCCCGTCCGGCTGGAGCCTTATTCGACACTGAAAGTGGAGTACTACTTCTATTTTCCTAGCCACCCGGCGCAGCCCACGAATTACGCCCACGCGCCCGCGATCTTGACGCTGGATGGGAAGGCGCTCGCTCAAGCCAAGGCCCAGTCCTTCCAAGTGGTGCGTCAGTTGTCCGTGCGGGACACCCGATCTTGGGAATATCTCTCGCAGCAAGGTTCCGAGGCGGAGGTCCTGGCCTTCTTGTCGACCAACAACCTGGCCCGACTGAATCTCGAACGCGTGGCGTGGCGGGTCGCCAAGAGCCCGGAGTTCTTCCGGCGTCTCACGGGATTCCTCTCGGATCACCATGTCTGGAACGAACCCATCGCCCGATACGCCGTGGTGCACAACGACACCGGCGTGCTCCGCGAATGGCTGCGGCACCGGGAAGATTTTCTGTCCCAATGCGGGCCCTGGCTGGATTCAGCGATCTTGCGTATCGACCCCATCGAACAACGCACCTACGAACACCTCGAGTATTCCCCGCTCATCAATGCCAGAGCACACCCGGTCGGATCCCGGCGGCGGATCGCCAACACCGTGTTCCGGGAACAATACCTGCGCTTCCTGCGCGTGCTGGCCTTCCAGCCCCGATTGGCGGCCGACGACGAGTTGGCGGTGGCCTACTACTTGTTCCTTCAAGATCGGGTGAGCGAAGGGCTGTCCCGTCTGGCACGGGTGCGACCCACGGAGGTCCGCACTCGCATGCAATACGACTACCTTCAGGCCTGGTCCTATTTGTACGAAGAGAAGCTCTCCGAGGCCCGCAAGATCGCCCGAGGTTATGAATCCTATCCGGTGCCGCGCTGGCGCGGACTTTTTGCAGACCTGACCCACCACCTCGACGAAGCCGAAGACAAAGCAGTCGCCACCAAACCCGCTTCAGGAACACCCGGAGGCTCCCCCTCCGATGCGCAAACTGCGGCGGCAGCAGCCCAACGCGAGGCCTCGTTTGACATCCAGGTGGAGAACCGAACCCTGTCACTCACTTGGAAAGGGCTGTCGTCGGTCACGGTGAATTACTTCCGCATGGATCCCGAGTTCCTCTTCAGCCGGAACCCCTTCGCCGACCGGGACGGAGACCAACCCAGCATCCTCCAACCGACGCTCTCCACGGTCGTTCCATTGCCAGCCGGCAAGAGTGCTCTGGAGTGGCCCATCCCCGCCGCCCTGGCCAAAGACCACGTGGTGGTGGAAGTCTTGGGTGGTGGACGTCGCAAGGCCCGGATGCACCACGCCCACACCTTCCGACTTCAGATAGCGGAGAACGAAGGCTCCTTGGAAATCCGCGATCCGTCGGGAAACCGTCCGGTCTCCAAGGCCTACGTGAAAGTCTACGGTCGACTGGACAATGGCGGGATCCGCTTCGTCAAAGATGGCTATACGGATCTTCGGGGTCGCTTCGACTACATTGGGCTCAACGAGTCCACGACGCCGTCCCCGGAACCGCGGGTGAGCGGACTGAGCCCGGGCTCCGAGTCGAGCGGTCTGGATCATCCGAACCTCGCTCCGAATGAAGGTCCCCGCATCCGCCGTCTGGCCGTACTGGTGCTCAGTGAGGCCCACGGGGCGGCCGTGCGTGAAGTGGATGCGCCGGCGCGCTGATCACTCTGGCCGCTGGCCGGGGCGGATGCGCACAGGCGCCTTGGCCACGGGGCCGACCCCCGGGGCCGGGCCGTCCTTTCGGGCCAATTCCATGAAGCGGGATTGGGAACGTCGGGCACCCGGTGTCTGAACCTGCGGGGATCGCCGGTAAGTTCCGTCGGGCTGCAACTGGCGCACCTTGGCCACATCCTGGAGAGACCCCAGAAGGATCTCCTGGAGGATCCGGTCCCGGATCCGACCGTCGAGAATGGGGAAGGCCACCTCGATGCGTTTGAAGAAGTTCCGGGGCATCCAGTCGGCACTGGTCACGAAGACCGAGGGATTGCCGGCGTTTTCAAAACTCCAAATGCGGCTGTGTTCCAGGAAACGGTCGATGATGCTGTGCACTCGAATGCGTTCGCTCTGACCGGCGACACCGGGACGCAGGCAGCAAATGCCCCGGATGATCAAGTCGATCTCCACCCCGGCTTGGGAGGCTTCGTACAGCGACCGGATGGTCTCTTCGTCCACCAGGGCGTTCATCTTCGCCACGATCTTCGCTGGGAGACCCGCCCGGGCATGATCTGCCTCACGACGGATCAAAGTCTGGACGCGCTCGTGCAACTCGAAGGGAGCCAGCACCAATTGCCGCGTGGGTCGGAACTGGCAAACCCCTGTGAGCAAGTTGAAGAGCGTGGTGGCATCTTCCCCGACATCCGGGCGGCAGGTCAGCAGGCTCAGGTCGGTGTACAGCCGGGCGGTCGACGGGTTGTAATTGCCGGTGCCCAAGTGGATATAGCGACGGAGCCCATCGTCATCCCGCCGGACAACCAAACACACCTTGGCGTGCACCTTGTAGCCCACCACGCCATAGACCACATGGACGCCGGCTTCCTCCAGCCGCCGCGACCAAGCGATGTTGTTGGCCTCGTCGAATCGCGCCTTCAACTCCACCACCACGGTGACCTGCTTGCCGTTCTTCACCGCATCCATCAGAGCACCCACGATGCGGCGATCGCCGCCGGTGCGGTAGAGGGTTTGCTTGATGGCCAAAACGCGCGGATCAGCCGCGGCCTGTTGGAGGAAGTGCAGCACCCCATCGAAACTCTCGTACGGGTGGTGCAATAAAAGATCTCCTTTCCGGAGACTCTCAAAGATATCCACCCCTTCGCGCAGGGGTTCCACGACGGGGGCCACAAACGGAGCATCCCGCAGTTCGGGAGAGTGATCCCCTTCCAAGATGGCCATGAGACGACCGGGGGCGATCGGGCCCTCAATGACGTAAAGGTCATGGGCCTCGAGACCCAACGTGGACAGCAATTCCCGCCGGATCTCCTCGGGGCAATCGGAGCTGACCTCCAACCGGACGGCCTCACCCTTGCGCCGATTGTGCAACTCGGCCTCCACCGCCATCCGCACGTTGGAGACTTCCTCCTCGTCGATGTAGAGCTCGCTGTTGCGGGTGACGCGGAAGGACCACCAAGCCTCCACCTGGGTGACACCGAAGAGACCGGCCAAATTGGCTCCGATGAGGTCGGACAGGAAAACCGAGTCCCGTTGACCGTCCGGGCGGGGCAATCTCACCAGGTGGGGCAAGACGCGAGGCACCTGGACGATGGCCAGACGGGTGGCTCCCGGATCGCGGCCATCCGGAGTGCGGATCCGCGTGATGAGGTTCAGCGACTTGTTGAGCAACTGCGGGAACGGATGAGAGGGGTCCACCGCCAGCGGAGTCAGGACCGGATAAACCTTCTCCTGATAATAGGCCGCCAACCACTGCCGGTCGGACTCGTTCAGCATTCCAGGTTTGAGGAAGTGAAAGCCTTGGGCCTCCAGCGCCGGAGCCAGATCGCGAGACCAGCACCGGTCGGCATCCCGAACCAAGGCGCGGACACGCTGGGTCACCACCCGCAAGCACTCGCTGGCCGTCAGGCCATCCGGTGTCCGACCGCCGCCTTCCGACTCGATCTGCTGCTTCAGTCCGGCCACCCGAACCTCGAAGAACTCATCCAGATTGGAATGCGTGATGCCGAGGAACTTGACGCGTTCGAGCAAAGGGACGGCGGGATCCAACGCCTCGTCCAAGACTCGTTGATTGAATTCGAGCCAGGACAGTTCGCGATTGAAGAAACCGGGCATGACCGACCGAGTCGGAGACGATGGAATCTCGGTCGGGGGTTTCGGTGATTTACCAGCAGGAGGGCGTTGCTTACGGGCCATGAGACGTACGGAGAGCCACCTTAACCCTGACAGCCCCCTTGTCGACAGTGACGTTTGAGCGACGAGGCCAACCATTGGCCATCCCGACCAACTCCGCCGTTAACCCCCCCCCGGCTGCCGAAGCCCAGCGAGGTTTGGTTCACGCCCAAGATTAGCGACCGTTCCGCCGTTCTTCGCGCGCCTTTTCGACCCAGGCCAACGGCGGATAGCAAGCGGCTCCGACGTCGTGAAAACGGTTCCAATCCAAGGAAAAGCGATCCAAGCCGAGGCCCAGATTGTCGAAATAAAGACTGCCCGTGAGAGCCCGGACCTTCATGCCTCGGAAGATATTCTGACGGGCGACAATGAAGTACAAAGCATGGGCCACCGCCAAATCCTCGACGGTCGGTATCGTCGCTTCGCCCCCTTCGAATTTTCGTTTTAGGAAGAGTTTTTGGTCGGCCAGGGTACGGTTCTCACTTTCCTCCACACAGCCGTCGATGCAAATAGCCCGGTCGGCCATCTTGGCTTCGGTGAAGGAAGGCATCTGCAACCAGACCTTGTACCGGTTGGGAAACACATAATTGCGCTTCTCCAAGGCTAAGTGGATCTCCTGCACTTCCTCCAAGATGCGAATCGGAGGGACATTGGCCGGGATCAAGAATGCGATCTGGTTCGGCCCCAGCATTTCTACGGAATACTTGGCTCCAAAAGATTCGCGAGGGGGTAGCTTGGCGTGAATTTCCTTTAGGATCCGTTCCTCAGCTCGCATCTGATCCGCGATGACATTCAACGTCGCGAACTCCTCCGGCGTATTGGCGATACTGAAAATGACATCGTAATCAGCCTTCAAAGCCACCAGACGGTCTTTGGACTCCTGATATTGGAGAAGCAACTCAGATTCAGAACTCATCGGGCCATGACCCCTTGGGGGATTTGCTGAAACCTTGAAACGCAGCCAAGTGTCGAACGCACCATGGCGTCACAAAGGGTGCGACGCTCGGATCGGAAGCGGATGGAAAAGGGCTTTGTCATCTCGGGTTCACTGTCTCGGGCCATTCTGGCCCGTTTTCCAACCTCAGATATCCAGAGGCTGTCATTTTGACCATTTGAATGCAGGAAAACAGTGCCTTCTAAACCCGTTACATGTCCATTGTTTTACCGTCTGTTCAGGAATCAGATCAGGGTTTGGATCCCATTCCATCCCTCCAACGGATAGTTCGACCATGGCTTAACGAAAAGGTCGGGTAAAATCGATACGAGGCTTACCCTCACCACCCTACTGTTTTTGGAGAAGTGAGTGCACCCGGGGGTATGCGGCGTTCCTTCAGAACGCTCCGGTTGTGCGGCATACCCGGGGTTTCACCCCGGGCTGGTATGCGGTGCCCCGTTGGGGCACTCAGAACGCCGCACCATACAACGTTGCCTCGCCCCCAGCGCCATCACCCCAACACTCCTGGTTAACGACAATTATTTTTTCTCATAGGCGACAATCACCACCCCATTGAGGGACAGGCTCCCAATCAACCCAGCGGCAGCGGGACCGGGCCGGAGCGAGCATAGGAACGTCGACATACTGATCCCCCTCGCGCGACAGCGCGAAAGCCCAACCGGCCCCAACGTTCCCTGCGAGCGCAGGACCGGTCCCGCGGAGCCCCGTCGAGACACCGATCTCCAGCGCCAGCCCTGGCAATCGGCCCCGGCAATCGGCCACCGCACCTCGCGGGTACAAAGCCCCTAATCGTTGAACCTGCCTATCACGTCCATCCGATCTCCAAAAGCAACAGGACCTGAACCCAATGGAGCGGATTTTTGGACAGGTGTCCGAGGATGACCAGAAGACCGAAGGAAGCTGACGAAGACCAGACCCTAAAAAGCAACAGCGGGCTTTGGGGTGACACACGGATTACACCGCCAAAGCCCGCCGGCCCATCCCCACACGGGGATGAAAGTGACGACGGTTCAACAATCCCTAACTTGGGGAGTGAACAAAAATGGGGAGAACGGACCAATGGATAGAGGTTCGAACCCAACTTGGTCAAGCCCCTCTTTTGGTCTCCTTTTTACAACGCAAACTCTAGGTTTCCGAATCCCGAATTCAAATCCGGAACAGTGAATTTCTGGTGTCGGCCCGCTCATGGCTCCGAGCCCGGAAAGACAGGCCTTTGCCACGCACCGAAGGAATCCTTTTGGGCGATTTGATCCGGATACGGACGCGCCCAACCCCTGGCAACCGCCGAACCGATCACTCTTTCTTGGAGTCGGAAGAACCTGGGGAGGTTTGAGCCCAGCGCTGATCCCAACGGACTTGCATCTCAGAAGGACTCACCCGTTCCACGGGTTGGGAGACCATCCATTCGTGGCCGTCCGGATCGCGAAGCAATGCGCATCGATGTCCGTGGAAGTGGGTCTTGGGAGCTTGCAGCACCGCCATTCCGGCGGCCACACACCGAGCGGTGAGCGCATCGGCGTCGGTGACGAAGAGACAGAGGCGAACCTTGGGCCGCATCAGAGGCATTGCAGAAAGGGTCGCTGTGGGTGGGGCTTCTTCTTCCAGCAGAAGGAGCGGTCCATCGCTCAAGCGAATTTCCAAATGAGCCCATCGACCGGTGGCCGGATCGACGAGGTGATACAACTCCACCGCCCCGAAGGCTGCCGAATAACAATCCAACGCCTTACGGGCATCCGCCACGCTGAGCACCGGAGCCAACGAGGGATAGTCGGTGGGTTGGTCCTGAAGCATGGGGAGAAACCCTTCGATCGACGGAGACCGCGGATCCGGTCCACCCAAAGTCTCTGCGTGGAATCCCGGACCGCAACGGACGTATCAGTGGTACTCTTGAATCGTTTTGACCGCGTAGCCCTGACGCTGCAGGGCGGCAATGCCCAGCGCCGCCGCCTTGGCACCGCTGATGGTGGTCATAATGGGGGTGCCCGTGATGACGGCGGTGGTCCGGATCTTGATCTCGTCCTCACGGGGTGCCGCTCCGCTGGGGGTGTTGATCACGAGCTGGATTTCCTTGTTCTTCAGGAGATCCACGATGTTCGGACGACCTTGGAGCACCTTGAGGGTGCGTACCACCTTGAGTCCGGCCGCCTCCAGTCGGGCCGCCGTGCCATCGGTGGCCACGAGTTCAAATCCGAGTGCCAGATAGCTCTTGGCCACTTCCACCAAGTCCTTCTTGTGAGCGTCAGCGATGGAAATGAACACCTTTCCGCTCAAAGGCAGCGGGGAATTGGCCGCCATCTGAGCTTTGGCGTAAGCCACGCCCAAGTCGCTGTCCAAGCCCATGACCTCGCCGGTGGAGCGCATTTCCGGAGACAACAAGATGTCCTGCCCGAGGAACTTGTTGAACGGGAAGACCGATTCCTTGACGGCCCAGTACTTCGGCCATTCTTCGGCGGTGAAGCCCAATTCCTTGAGGGTTTTGCCGGCCATGACCTTGGCTGCCAGCTTCGCCAGGGGGCGGCCGATGGCTTTGCTGACGAAGGGCACGGTGCGGGAGGCCCGAGGATTGACCTCGAGCACGTAGACGACCTCGTCCTTCACCGCATACTGGACATTCATCAGGCCACAAACCCGCAGCTCACGCGCCATGGCGTGGGTGTACTCGCGGATGGTGTCGATGACCTGGGGCGACAAGGTGTGAGGCGGCAACACCATGGCGGCATCGCCAGAGTGGACACCGGCAAACTCGATGTGCTCCAGCATGCCACCGATGACGATGGTGGCGTCTTTGGGATCAGCGAAATGACCCACGTCGGCGATGCAGTCCACATCGACCTCGGTGGCGTCTTCCAGGAACTTGTCCACCAGCACCGGGCGCTCAGGCGACGCCTCGACGGCGAACTTCATGTAGTGGGTCAGCTCGGCGTCGGAGTAGACGATTTGCATGGCACGGCCTCCGAGAACGAAGCTCGGACGCACCAGGACCGGGTAGCCGAGACGGTGACTCGCCTGAAGGGCCTCTTCGGCATTGGTGGCCAGGCCGTTGGGGGGCTGGGGGATTTCCAGCTTGTTGAGCATGGCCGCGAAGAGCTTCCGATCTTCAGCGATTTCGATGCTTTCGGGCGAGGTCCCGATGATGTTGACGCCGTTTTTCTTGAGGCCGAGTGCCAGGTTCAGCGGGGTCTGGCCACCGAATTGGGCGATGGCCCCGGAGCAGCCTTCCCGCTCGTAGATGTGCAGGACGTCCTCGAGGGTCAGTGGTTCGAAGAACAGTTTGTCGCTCGTGTCGTAGTCGGTGGAGACGGTCTCCGGGTTGGAATTGACCATCAGGGTCTCAAAGCCGTCCTCCTTCAGGGCAAAGGCCGCATGAACGCAGCAGTAGTCAAACTCGATGCCTTGGCCGATGCGGTTAGGTCCGCCGCCCAGGATCATGATCTTTTTCTTGGCGGACGGGGTGACCTCGTCATCACCACGGTCGTAGGTCGAGTAGTAGTAAGGAGTGTAGGCCTCGAACTCGGCTGCACACGTATCGACCAGTCGGTAGCTGGGCACCAACCCCAACTGCTTGCGTTCGGCCCGCACCTCGTCCTCGGTTCTCCCGGTGAGATGGGCGATCTGGCGGTCGGAGAAGCCGAGGGATTTGGCGCGTTGCAGGAGTTCAGGATTCATCGAAGGACGCAAAACAACTGGAGCAAACCGGAGTCGGGCCTCGGTGTCGAGTCTGCACGGGGCGGAACGGGCCGGCACAGCCGAATTTCACAGCAGTCCGGTCCCCTGGGTCTCCCAGAAGCTTCAAGCCTTGGGCTTGAGCTGCGGGAACAAGATCACGTCACGAATGCTTTCCTGACCGAGGAGCATCATGCACAGACGGTCGATGCCAATGCCGATGCCGCCGGCCGGGGGCATGCCGTGCTCAAGCGAAACCAGGAAGTCTTCGTCGAGCTTCTGCTGCTCGCCGCCCGCTTGATGTTCGAGGGCCTCGCGCTGGGCGATGGGGTCGTTCTGCTCGGTGTAGCCCGGGGAAATCTCCTGGCCATTGATGCAGCACTCGAAGACTTCCACGGTGGTCGGATCTTCCGCGGAGATTTTGGCCAAGGGCACCAACTGCTTGGGCAGATGGGTCACAAAAGTCGGCTGAATGAGTGTGGGCTCGACCAATTTCTCAAAAACCGCGCCAGTGACTTCGAAGTCCTCGTAACCTTCAGCGATGTCACCCGCCAGCTTGAGATCCTCGACCGCTCGACGGCGACGCTCTTCCGGGGAAACGGCAAACCAATCGGCGCCTGCCTTTTCACGGACCAGGTCCTTGTAGCTGGCCCGGCGCCAGTGGGACAAATCGATGGTCTTGAAGACATCGCCGTCGGCATTGCGATGCTCAATCTGGAGTGTGCCGACAACGGTGAGGGCTACGTGCCGGATGAGGGACTCAACGGTTTCCATCATGGTGGCATAGTCGCCATAGGCCTCGTAGGCCTCGAGCATGGTGAACTCGGGATTGTGCCTTCTGGAAAGGCCTTCATTGCGGAAGTTGCGACCAATTTCGAACACCTTGTCGACACCGCCGACCAAAAGCCGCTTGAGGTACAACTCCAAGGCGATGCGCATGTAGAACTCGCAGCCCAGGGCATTGTGGAAGGTCTTGAACGGCTGGGCGGCTGCCCCTCCGGGAATGGCCTGCATCATCGGCGTTTCCACTTCGATGTAGCCGCGTTGATGGAAGAAACTCCGGATTTCCTTGAGGATCAGGGATCGCTTCAGGAAGACCTCCTTCACCGGTTCATTGGCGATCAGGTCGAGGTAGCGCTGACGGTACCGGGTTTCGGTGTCTTCGAGTCCGTGCCACTTGCCGGGCGGCGGACGCAAGGACTTCCCGAGAGGGGTGAAGGACTCAACCTTCACGCTGGGCTCGCCCATGCGGGTGATGAAAAGGGTGCCTTCAATGCCGATGAAATCAGCCAGATCCAAGAGCTTGAAGATTTCGGCCGCATCGTCACCGAGCACCTTGGGCTGAATCCAAAGCTGGATCCGGCCGCTGACATCGCGCAAGTCAAGGAACTGACTCTTACCCATGTCACGGTGGGCCGTGATGCGGCCCGCCAGACGAACACGGGTGCCCTCGGGCAAGCCCACGGGATCACCCTTGGGCTCGGGCGATTTGTTCCATTCCGCCCAACGGGCCAACTCGGCTCGAACGGTACCGCACTGGGCATCGGGTCGAAACGAGTTCATGAACGGGTTGACGCCCCGTGCATTGAGTCCGGCCAGATTCTGGCGGCGCTGTTCGATCAGGGAATTGGTGTCCTCCATGGGGAGCAAAAGTCTGGAATGGCGTGCTTCCCGCGGCATTCCGCGGAGGGACCATTCAACCCGATGGACCGACAGGTTGAGAAGTCAGAAGACGGAGTACCTCTGGGGAGGAAAAAACGGGAAACTGAAACCAGCGCTACCGAACAGCACTGTGAATCGGCCTCGTCGAGGGCCATTCGAACCCTCTTCCCGCCTGCTTCGAGGAAAATGAAACAGGCAATGTGCGGGGATTTTGGAGGTTTCTGAGGTTTTCCGTCCTTTGACAAATCGTGTCAAAGGACGTCCAAGAAATCCGGGCCATGAATCCGCAGATCCATTGCCCCATTCAGCCAATCCGGGCGATCGGGCCAATCCGAAACGGACCAAACCGAACCGAAACGGATTGGCCTCGGGACCATTAGGCCGAGAAAGACTTGCCGCAACCGCAGTTGCTGTGGGCGTTGGGATTGTTGATCTTGAAGCCCCCACCGGTCAGGGCGTCGCTGAAGTCGATGACCGATCCACGCATGTAATTCGCGGAGAACGGATCCACAACCACACCCACGCCATGGAACTCGGCGCCCAAGTCATCCGGACGGCGCTCGTCGAAGACCATGCCGTACTGCATGCCGCTGCAGCCACCGGCCTCCACGAAGACCCGCAGGCTCTTGCCTGCGTTCTCTGCATCACCGGCCAACATGGCCGCAATTTGCTGAGCAGCGCTCTCGGTGACAGTGACAATTGAATCTTGGTCAACCACGGTTTCCATTGCTTCAGGCTAAAAGTGCCCGTCAGGACTGTCAAACCATCGAAAGGGGCTTTCAAAACGGAGTTGGAGTCGATGCAGCAGACCTTTCCTGTGCCGGCTTTGCTCATTTCATCGCCGCAGTCGGAAGGGAAAACAGGGGTTTATTAAACAGGCCGGGGTTCTAAAGCAGGTCCCTTTGGCTGAGCCCATCCGTGCCAACCGCGACGCCACCCAGGGCAAACTCATTGGACTTGGACCCAGTAGAAGAAAATGTCCCCAGGCGGGGGAGTCTCAGTCAGAGACCCACTGGTGAGCCCTTGGGCTATGACCACCGGCGGTCCGTTCCACCCCACCGACCTCAAGACCGAATAGGTACTTCCAGCCCGGGTGGGCCACGACAGTTGGATCGAGCCACCCGGTCCCGGCACGGCTTCGACCCGAGTGGGCGTGACCGTCGGATCGGACAGCAACGTCAGCGACGCCTCTTCACTGAGAATGGAACCTTCGCCATTGCTGATGCGCACCGTGTAGAGCCCCAAGTGGTCGCGGTAGACCTGAGCAATTCTCAATTCTTGCCGAATGGCACCGGGAAGCGGTTGGCCATTGAGGCACCATTGATAACTCAATGGCTCAGGACCCTGAGCAGAGACTTGAAAGACGGCGCCGCCGCCCTCCGGCACCGTCAGGGACATCGGCTGCCCCGTGATGGTGATGGGTGGCACGGCGGTTCCGGAATCCGAATGGGTATCTCCAGAATCAGGATCCACCGGAGGACCCCCTACCGGAACTCCCATCAGCCTCAGGTGATCGAGGCGCCAAGTACCCACGGTGCTGTAATTGCCACCGACTCCGACATAGGCATCGCCTTCCCAATCCGAGACAAGGTGAATTCGAAGATGAGGATTGTTGGCAATATCAGGCAGGTGAGAGAGATCGGCCGTCAGGGCGTTGGTGAAGACGCTGGGAACTGTCAGGGTGAAAGACGGTCCGGCCATCAGGCTTGGGCCGTTGGTGGAGTACAACACCTGGATACGACGACTCGCCGTGCTGGTGGCCCGGACATCGAACTGGAGGACAATGGACTGGAAACCCACCGTGGAGGCGGAGATTTCGAGACCAGCCGTCTTGGCCCCGGTGCCCTGCTTGAGAAAACCGGAGAGCTGCAGGGCAAAATCAGCATTCGTGGACGGATCGCTCGATCCTGTGCCGGAGGCGGCCGCTGCGCGAAGACCCCCCAAGACGGCCAACGAGCCCGTGCCGGAAGTAGCCCGCAGGAGATCGTTGGTTTGATTGAAATCCCAGAGGGCGATGGGCTTTTGGGATGCCAGCGACAGCGTGCTCAACAGAAGGGCATGGAGAATAAATAGAGCGAAGAATGGGGCTATGCGTTGCAGTTTCATGGGCAAGGTTTTTTGAGAGGGGGAACCTCCATGGCTCCGCCGTTGCCAGAGGGTTCGTTGGGGCCCACGCAGACCTTTCAGGATCTTTCTCACAATCGGATCGCTCGGGATGAACCACCGGTGTTCCCAAAGGTGGGTGATTCGATGCCGCTGCACGGCGCACTCGGTTTGGGCTCCTGAAATGCCCGTGGCATTTCAGGAATGAGACTCTAACGTCGCCCCATGAGCGTCGCAGATGCAGGTCCGGTGGCGTGGGGAGTGGCCTTGGGGTTGGGAATCGGTGCCGCAATCGGATCGGTCACCGCAGCAGACCTGCCGGCCCCCGGCTTCACTCCGGAGTCCCGCGGTGAACATGCGCTGACGGGCATCCTCGCCCATGTGCGTCCCGGAGTGACCCTGACCAATGCCACGCTCCTCATTCGCGATGGCCGCATCGCCTCGGTGGGTGTAGGAATCAACGTGCCAGCCTCGGCCCGGACTTGGAACCTGCCCGGCGCGCACGTTTACGCCGGATTCATCGATCCGTACCTGACGCTCGGATCGGCGGCCGGCGCGGTGACCACACAGGGCTCCGATTTCCCGGCGACCGGCTCGGGATCCCTCACCTCCGGGGCCCCGCGGTTTTTTGGAGTGCCCGGCCAGGAACGCGATGCCGGATCCCCCGGTCCCGCCCATGGCATTGCCGAGGTGACACCCGAACGCCGAATGATCGAGGGCTTGTCCCCGGATCCCAAGGAATTGGCCGCGCTGCGTGAAATGGGCTTCACCGCCGCCAATGTCGTTCCGGCCAAAGGCATCCTGCGCGGACAATCCGTGGCCATCAGTCTCTCGGAC
>Ga0255139_1000254_pt1 | contig 18910 bp, 26 predicted proteins | sample Law_Colum_RepB_8_FD_188549 | JGI IMG/M metagenome (GOLD analysis project Ga0255139, IMG submission 188549) | Freshwater microbial communities from St. Lawrence River, New York, United States - Law_Colum_RepB_8d | ecosystem: Environmental > Aquatic > Freshwater > River | place: USA: New York...
GTGTCATCCTCGTCCGCGAAGCTCGCCGGACCGGCCCCGCCGTCGAATCATCTTTCGTTTGGCGAGGCGACACTGCCCCTTATCCCAAAAGCCGACGTGTGCTTCGAGTCGGCATCACGCGAGCAAAAATCCACACTCTCATCCTCGATCCGCATTGGCCACAATGCCCCCTTCTCAAGGGGCACAAGCTCTAAGGAAATCTTCACGTCAGTCTGAATGGCGCGTCGCGTTATAACGTAGGACGATTGGTGAAGGAGTTTTGCACGAAGACCAAGGTCATTCCCTCTTGAGCCGACCGGGCTGGATACAGATTCCGACTGAGAGTTGTCGGCGGCGAGGGGAATCGCTTCGCACGAGATAGGTCAATGACCGGTTCCGGCAGCCGCTGACATTCGCTTTAGCACGGCAAACGACCGTGCCCAGCCTACTCCGGTTGTTCAATGGTTGTCGGCACTGCAGCGGGAGCAGTCAACGACTTCTGCCGCTCAGCTGACAGCCCTCGGCCAAGAGCTGCTGACCTTCAAGGGGGAAAAGCAGTCGTTTAACGTCTGACATAACCGGCGCTGCGCGGCTTCATCGCGCAGCGCCCGCGTTGATGGAGGGGTTAGCCGTTTTTTGGGACGAATAACTCCCAAGCAGGCTCTCAATGATTTCTAGTAGTTCATTGAAGCAGGCAACAGTTTCCTTCCAACTGAACTCGGGAAACTTGTTGTCGATGTGACTGACCTGTAACTGTATGGTGCGCTCTTGATCGCTGCCGACCGAGTGAATCGAATCAAAGAACTGCCTTTCAGAGAAATGGACATAACCGGAAGTGAAGTCATAGACTTTGCGGGCCCACGGATGGGCTTTCGTCATTTGATCAACCAAATATCCGTCCACCAAAGCCTTGCCGTCGCGACTCTTGAACTTCTTGATCGGTGTACCGCCAATCAAGGCCTTTGCCATCGCCTCAGGGTCTTTAACGTAGGTGTACGCAAGCAGGCGACTGACGGTGTCGAGTTGCATTCGAAGGATTGCACGCGAGCAAACCATGTTCTGAGCTTGCACCATGCTCAGCATGCCACTCGCCAAACTCAAAGATCGTTTAACCGCCCCAATCATGACGAAGTCGAGGATGTACATGGACGCGCCGGCCCCACCAAGTGTCTGCATCCCAAGAGATGGAAGGCGCTTCACCCAGGTTGCGAGTTCATCAAGTTCTGCGGCGAGTTGCATAAGACGGTTATTGTTGTTTAAATAGTTGCTCAAGCACTTCGTGTTGCAACCGGAATTTTGTCGGGTTCTTTGACTTCAGATTGTTCAAATTCTGTAGCTTCCATTTGATGGCGGGCATATCTTGCAAATGGTTGAACGGCATAAGTGACCAGTCTGGTGCTGCTTGCACCAGCGATAGCAGGAAATTTCTGTGGTTTTGAGTCAATGCCTGTGGAAGTTCGGCCATCAATCGTTGCTGAGTATTGAGTAGATCATCCAGGTTGATGGGCTCAGATGTCATGCCTAAAAATTCGTTTTTGAAAGTCTCTTCCATTGGTTGAGGATTAGAAAACAAGACCTCATGCACAGGTCTGTTGTGACCTGCCATGTAGACCACAAAGCAGTCAAGAATTTCTTGAGTCAACCCATGGCTTTCGTACATTTTTAGAACGTCGAAAAGATCGCGTGGATGCTGTCTGTCCATCGCAGCAACCAGTTTGCTGCCATAGAGCTCAGAGGGTGAGAGCACTGGAGTCTGGATATTTTTGGAGAAAAGCTCTTGTGTTTTTGCTGACAGTGACCGTGTTTGTACCGGAAGGACCGTACCCCTAAAAACGAAATTTACTTCAACCTTGACCTCAGCTTCTGCGCTGAAGATGTCTAGCTTCACTTCATCACCACCATGCACTTTCCTGGTTCGAGTTTCATAGCCCATTTCGGCGATCGCTGCCTCGATGCGCTGGATCTCTTGGGCGATTTCTTCCAAGGCTGTATCTCTGTCAGCCAGGTGATTAATGAAGACGACGTCAATGTCGACTGACAGCCGTGGCAGGTCCTGAACGAACAGGTTCAGTGCTGTGCCCCCCTTCATTGCAAATCGAGGGGTTTGAAATACTGTGGGGGCGATGTCCAACAGTAGGTTGACCGTTTGTACGTAGGTGGGATTCATTTTTTGAGATGAAGAATTTTCTTGTCCCTGGTCACAGCAATCCAACGACTTGAACTTCCGAGTCGCTCATTGTGTTTCTTTGCAATCTCAAGCCAGGGTAGCTCAAGGCTTTCGGCCAACGATTTGGCCAACCGCACTACCTTTACACGTGTCGTGTGGGTCAACAATGTTTCAAGAACATCAGGGCGTAGGTGCCGAACGCTTTCAGCAACGTTCAACGTCTCTTCCAGTGATTGAAGCTTGCCCGTGTCGCTGAAGAGTTCCAGCAACGCTCTCTCCGGGACGGAAACCATTACTTTTGGGTTCCCTGCCGGAAGTGGTGCAAGACCGAACCCTTGGGGCAGTGTGTTGTCAAAAATCCTGGTTGACTGGTAGGTGACATTGAACAGGTCGGTGAACCATGTCGGGAGTCGTCCTGCCTTGAGGCCCCATAAGTTCAACCGTTCTTGATGTGTAAGGTTGTGGCGTGTCCCTCGCCAAGCCAGGGCAGTTTTCCCTCCAACGTGCAATTCCGGAACTTCGAGCGACAGGTACGCCAATGCTTTGTGCATGTCCAGTTTGGCGTTTGGCACTTGGTACACGCCACGTCCCAATCTCTTGAGCCAGCCTGACTGGGCCAAGCGGGCTGCAGCAGTTGAAGGTAAGCCCAGAGCCTGCAGGTCGCTGGAACCGTATGGCGTGTCCCAGTCCAGCTTGCTCAGCAGCTCTTTGATTGAAATATTTTCAGAAACGCGCATTTGAGGTGAACTATCGCAAATATTTCAAACAATGGCAAGTGCTCCCGAACGTAGATGTTTGAAATATTTCACGAAACAGCATTTTGGAGTGAATTTCTTGAAATATTTCAAACATCTGGAGTCCCGGATGTCGACTATGGGAATAAGGAACTGGAGATATCGCCAAAGTTCCTTGATCAGTTCCTTATCAGTTCCCCATTGATTTTCTGAAATAGCAGCGTTGTCCCTCAACTCTCTGAAAGGAGTGACCCATGCTGCTAGCAACACCAGCGCTTTCGACGCTCAACCCCTTGAGCGTCATGGCCCCAGAGCCTTACATGCCCCCACGGCAAGTCCTGAGCGAAGCCGATCTGGCCTCGCGTTGGGGCATGAGCCCCAAAACTCTCCAACGTTGGCGAATGGAAGGGCGCGGCCCCCATTACTTGAAGCTGGGCAAGCGGGTGAACTACCCCCTCAATGCCGTGATTGCCTTTGAGAACTGCGTCCAGCACGTCTCCACCTCACAACGAGCAACTGCCTAAGGATCCACCCTATGAATCACCTTCAATTGCAACAGGCGGCCCTGCCTGACCTCTCCGAAAGCCAGATCAGCCGACTGCCCAAAGACCAGCTGGCTCATTTCAGCAACGCGGTGCAGCAGCTCCATGACTGGACGCAGCAGATGCGTGGCCGAATTAATAGAGGCATGGAAATCCGCTACGCCGAGCAGATTCGACAGGTCGAGAGCCTTGGCCAAGACGAAGCGGCCAGATTCCGGATCGACGACGGTGACCTGCAGATCGATGTTTCGCAGCTCAAAGAAATCGTCTGGGACCAGAAGCACCTGTCTGAAATCGCAGAACGGATGGTCGTTGCCGGTGACCGCGTACAGGACTTCATGCAGGTCCAGTTCTCGGTGGCCGAGCAGGACTACGCCCGCTGGCACCCACTGCTGCGTGCGGCATTTCAGCCCGCCCGCAAGGAGTTCATCACCGAGCCCACCTTCCAGATCCGCTGGGTAGGTGATGTCCAGCTCTGAGCACCCAAAGCCTTCATCTTCACCCAAACACCACCAATCAAAGGAGATTTCTCAATGAACAACGACAACCACCACCAGGCTGCATGGTCTGATTTCAATGACGCCGATGCCCAGCAAGGCGAGTTCAACCTGATCCCCAAAGGCACCCAAGCCCTGGTGCGCATGGCCATCAAACCCGGCGGCCATGACGACCCCAGCAAGGGCTGGACGGGCGGCTATGCCACGGCATCGGATGAAACCGGCGCAGTGTTCCTCTCCTGCGAATTCGTGCTGCTCACGGGACCATTTGCCAAGCGCAAGATCTGGAGCAATGTGGGCTTGCACTCCAACAAGGGGCCAACCTGGGCGCAGATGGGGCGCAGCTTCATCAAGGCGGTGCTCAACAGCTCGCGCAACATTCACCCCGATGACAACTCACCTGAAGCACAGCGCGCTCGCCAGATCCGTAGCTTTGGTGACCTTGATGGTGCTGAATTTGCCGCGCGCATAGGTATTGAAAAAGATGGCCAAGGCGAGTACCGCAACATCATCCGGCTGGTGATTGAGCCTGACCACAAGGAGTACGCAGACCTGATGCAGGCCAAGCTGCAACGTGATGGCGGTATGGGTGGAGGCTCTGGCGGGGCCCCAGCGACGGCCGTGCCCACAGCCGCCGCGCAAGCCCCCCAGTCGGGGGCCAGCTACACCCCCCGTCCCGGCAACGTGCAGGGCCGACCTGCATGGGCGCAGTGATGGCGAGGCTGCATGAAGTGCTGGGTGTGTTCCCGTCAGACCAGAGGATTTGGCCATGTGGATCTGCGCTTCAAGGTGGGGCATCCCAAGCGGTACCCCATCGACTGGATCTTCTGTTCAAGGCGTTGCCAAGATTGTTTCCATCGGCTTTACGCGGCCGGTGTGCGCTATCTCGAACGCGACGGCGCATTGCCGACGGGAGTGGGCGTGATAGATCCGACTGAAGCAGAAATCGCCGCCATGCAGCAATGCCTCAAGCCTTTGGGCGAAGCCGCCAGCGAGATCGGAATGGATCGCCCGCTGTCGAGCTACACCCAGCAAGAAGCTCTGCAGCTGATCAACGCCGTGGTCACGACCTATGTCGAGGCCATGGTTCAAGAACACGAACGCAGCAAGTACCCAGGCGCTCGTATGCAACTGGATGCGCAGCCAATTTATTGAGCTGAGCGTCCTTCCAACCTTCACCAACCAACTGATGCAGACGGCGAAAGCCGTCTGCAGGGACGACTGTTTTCATGAAAAAAACCAAACCAATGTTTTCTCCGCAGAGGCAGGCAGGCCATATGGTCTCTGACTTCGCGGAGGAGCATCTCGTCACGGCAGACCAAGCATCGGCTGCACTGAACCTGCCGCTGTACTACTTCATCGATGCCCGCAAGCGCGCTGAGCTGGGAATCCCGTACTACTCAATCAATCGCATGGTGCGCTATCGAATCCGGGAACTTCACAAATGGCAAGTGAGGTACGCAGCCGAGCAGGTCAAGCACCCAGATGCATCTCCAGCGGGAGGTGCGCATGCTTGACTTCAACGATGTCCCCATCGGGGGCGCGCGCAAGGTAGCAGAGGGCAGCACGGACACGGCGCGCGAGAAGGATGAAATCCGCTCAGCCCTAAACGAACAACTGGCCTTGCTGGTACTGGATATCTGGCCTTCGGGCAAACGTCGCCAGAACAAGTACCTGGTCGGCGATGTGATGGGTGGCCCAGGCGACAGCTTGGAACTCCTGCTTTCGGGCCCCAAGACTGGCTTGTGGACCGACCGCGCTACGGGTGAAGGCGGTGACATCCTCGACCTCATCGCCCGTTACTACAGACTAGATGTGCAGGCCCAATTCCCCCAGGTGCTCGAGCGGGCCAAGGGCTGGCTTGGCCGAGCCTCAGCCATGCCCGCAAGCAGCGTGGCAGCCAGTAAAGCCAAAGCACCTGCCGTCGATGAGCTCGGCCCTGCAACGGCCAAGTGGGATTACCAGGACGCCAGCGGAAAACTCATCGCTGTGGTTTACCGCTACGACCCCGAGCCCGGGCGCAAGGAGTTCAGGCCTTGGGATGTGCGCCGCCGCAAGATGGCTCCTCCAGAGCCGCGTCCTCTGTACAACCAGCCAGGCATGCTCAAGTCTGAGCAGGTCGTGATGGTAGAGGGCGAGAAGTGCGCCCAGGCATTGATTGACCTGGGGGTGTGCGCCACCACGGCTATGCATGGAGCCAACGCTCCCGTCGAAAAAACAGACTGGTCTCCCTTGTCTGGCAAGCACGTCTTGATCTGGCCGGATCGGGATAAGCCCGGCTGGCAATACGCAGACCATGCATCGCAGGCCATCATGCAGGTGGGGGCCAAATCGTGCGTGATCTTGCAGCCACCGGCAGAGAAGCCCGAGGGTTGGGATGTTGCCGATGCCGTAAAGGATGGCTTTGACATTACCGGCTTCCTGGCCGTGGGCGAGAGGGTTCCTGTGGTGCATCAGATCGATGCACATGCGCCGATGCAGTTGGTCGACGGCATCGACTACACGAACGAGGATGGCTTGGCCATGGCCTTTTCTCACCAGTTCTCCGAGGACTGGCGCTACTGCGCGCCGTGGAGCAAGTGGCTCGTTTGGAATGGTGTGCGCTGGAACATCGACAAAGCCTTGTATGTGATGCACCTGTGTCGCCTGATCTGCAGGGCAGCTTCGGTGCAAGCGGATGGCACCAAGCTCAAAGGTCGCTTGGCCAGCTCTGGAACGATCTCTGCGATAGAGCGCATTGTGCGTTCGGAACCGCGTCACAGCGCTACGGTTGAAGAGTGGGACTCCAGCGTCTGGCTCCTGAACACGCCCGGTGGCATCGTGGACTTGCGCACTGGTGCACGTGGCCCACACGATCGGGATCGCCGCATGACCAAGGTGACCACGGCCACGCCGCAAGGCGATTGCCCGGTCTGGCGCAATTTTCTGGTGAACGTCACAGGGGGTGATGAAGAGCTTCAGGACTATCTGCAACGAGTGGTGGGTTACTGCCTGACTGGCGACATCAGCACTCACGCGCTCTTCTTCCTTTATGGCACGGGAGCCAATGGCAAATCGGTGTTTGTGAACGTGATCTCCACGGTTCTTGGCGACTATGCCGCCAACGCGCCCATGGACACCTTCATGGAATCGCGCTCGGACCGGCACCCGACCGATCTGGCAGGACTGCGTGGTGCCCGCTTTGTCTCGGCAACGGAGACAGAGCAAGGCAGGCGTTGGAACGAATCCAAGATCAAGGCGATCACGGGTGGGGATGACATCACGGCGCGCCTGATGCACCAGGACTTCTTCACCTACAGGCCACAGTTCAAGCTGCTCATTGCGGGCAATCACAAGCCAGCGATTCGCAACATCGACGAGGCCATGCGCCGCCGCATGCACCTGATCCCTTTCACGATCACGGTTCCTCCAGAAAAGCGCGATCCGCTCCTGACCGAGAAGCTGCTTGCCGAGCGCGACGGAATCATGGCCTGGGCGGTGCAAGGCTGCCTGCTTTGGCAAAGCCAGGGCCTGGTCCAACCCAAGTCCGTGGTGAGCGCGACCGAGGAGTACTTCGAGGCCGAGGACGCCATGGGTCGTTGGATGAGCGAGCGCTGCAACCTGGGCATCAACCACAAGGCACTGACGGCCACGCTCTTCAACGACTGGAAGCAGTGGGCCGAACTCAGTGGTGAGTACATAGGCACACAACGCCGGTTTTCAGATGCCTTGTTGGCCAGACGGTTCGAGAAGTGGCGCAACTCCATGGGCGTGCGTGGCTATCAAGGGATCGACCTCAAACAGCCCACTTCCTTGCCTGCCCGGTCCTATCCGTACAACGATGATTGAGAGGAAATTTCAATGAAAAAGATTTCAGATATCGGCTGTTTGACGCAACTGACGAGTCATTACATTGGTTCTTTACGCGGGCGCGTAGACGCGCATAAAGAGAAGGAGTGTTTTGTACCGTCAAAAGCGTCAGACCCATTGTCAAAACCGGACAAGTCCGTTTTTGACTTCCCAGCGGCGCATCGGAATATTTCGTTTGGAGGGCAGGTATGAAGATCCCTCCAGCACGTTACCCATCGCCCCTTGGGCGCATGCAGCCCACTCCCATGGATGTCGAGGCGGCCAAGCGCCAGGGGTGGCGCGAGCAGCACATCCTGGTCGTCTCCCATGATGACGAGCGGCTTGACTTCTTGGAGCGCCAGCTCATTCGCAGCATTGGCGAAAGGCTCTATGGTCAGGGCCATGGTCCGAGTCATGGTCATGCCCATAGTCACTCCCAACCCAAGGGAGGTGGCCATGGATGAGGTCTGGACAGTCGAAGCGGTGGCCGAGCGCTTTGTCGATGCGGCGAGAACTGCCAGGCGATTGCCACGTGTGGCGGTGCAAGGCTACGCCAGCACTTGGCCCATCGTGATCTTGCCAAACGACACGTACCCGGATCCGCACAGGGTGTATCGCATGGCACCTCCATCTCCACAGGATGTGGAGCAGATGCTCGAAGTCATGCGCTGGGTACAGATGCTTGAACTCGACGAGCGGCACCTGGTGTGGATGCGTGCCAAGCGTTTTGACTGGGTGGAGATCAGCAAGCGCTTTGCCTGTGACCGCACTACGGCGTGGAGACGCTGGAAGCGGGACATGCAAGTGGTGGCTGACCTGCTCAACAGGAAGGCAGCACAACCGAAACGGTGAGGATTCGAACCAGAGAGGAAATTAGCGTGTTTTGGCGTGCATGCGCGGCGCAATTCAAACTGAAAAGGAAATGCGCGGTTTTTGGGGCCAAAACACGCTGCAACATTTCGGCGATTTGCAGCTACATTTTCATCTACGGTCGACAAAGGTGCGTGAGCAGCAATTACTTTGCATCAGGCCTGTCGAATGATTTCGATTTCTCCTGCGGCCTCGTACTCCGCCAACTTTTCAAGCGGCAGGTACACAGTTGGTTTTTCTCCGCGAAAAACCTCGAGTCGACCCTCAACCTCCGACCCCACTCGGTATACCCCAGCAGTTAACGGCACAAAGCCGGTTTCTGCACTGGTCGTTTCATTTGAACTTTTGCGGGCCAGAACCCCGCGAACTACTTTGATTTGCACTGCAAGACATTCTCGTTTTGCGAGCCATTTTATCGGTCACCCCCATGAATCATCCTGAGATCCGAATGGTCCCAGTGGACGCACTCGTCCCGTATGCACGCAACGCCCGAACCCACAGCGATGCCCAAGTGGCGCAGATCGCGGCCTCCATTACCGAGTTCGGCTGGACCAACCCGATCCTCACGGACGGTGCCAAGGGCCTGATCGCGGGTCACGGCCGTTTGATGGCAGCGCGCAAGCTGGGACTCAAGGAAGTTCCCGTCATCGAGTTGGGGCACCTCACGCCCGAGCAGAAGAAGGCCTACATCCTGGCCGATAACCGTCTGGCCGAGAACGCGGGCTGGGACGAAGAACTTCTGAAACTCGAGTTGGCTGAACTCAATGCGGCCGACTTTGATCTTGACCTGATGGGCTTCACCGACAAGGAGCTCGAAGAGCTGCTGAATGGGGACGAATCAGGCGGTGGTTTGACTGAAGATGATGCAATCCCAGAAGCACCAGTAGACCCGGTATCCAGACCTGGGGATTTGTGGATTCTTGGCAACCACCGCCTCCTTTGTGGTGACTCCACCATTCTCTCGGATGTGGAGCGCCTCATGGGGGGGCAACTGGCCGACATGGCCTTCACCGACCCGCCCTACAACGTGGACTATGGCAACAGCGCCAAAGACAAGATGCGTGGCAAAGACCGGCGCATCATGAACGACGATCTGGGTGAGGGGTTCTTCCAATTTCTTTACGACGCCTGTTTGAACCTGCTCGTGGTCACCAAGGGTGCCTGCTACGTGTGCATGAGCTCATCTGAGCTGCATACCCTGCAAAAGGCTTGGCTCAAGGCAGGCGGTAAGTGGTCCACGTTCATCATCTGGTCCAAGAACACTTTCACGCTCGGTCGCGCGGATTACCAGCGCCAGTACGAGCCCATCCTGTATGGGTGGAAGCAGGGCTCTGATCACTTCTGGTGCGGGGACCGTGACCAGTCGGACATCTGGAACTACAACAAGCCCCGGGTCAATGACTTGCACCCGACCATGAAACCGGTCGAGCTGGTCGAGCGGGCCATCAAGAACTCCTCCAAGAGCCGAGACATTGTGCTGGACCTGTTTGGTGGCTCCGGCACCACGTTGATCGCCAGTGAAAAGACCGGACGTCAGGCTCGGCTCATTGAACTCGATCCCAAGTTCGTGGATGTGATCATCAAGCGCTGGGAAGACTACACCGGCCAGCAGGCGGTGCGCGAAGAGGATGGCTTGAAGTTTTCTGAGGCAAGCGAAAAGGCTCTTCCCGATCCAGCAGTCCAATGACGGTAGTCCACTTCTGCTTGCGTCAAAATCATGGGAAAGTCCAAGCCATGTGCTTTCTCAAACCATGAACTCAGACCGGCATGTTCAATCTTCACTGCACCAAGAAGCTTCTCGACCGCATCAAGCCAGAGCTTGAAGCTCCCCGGACTGGTTCAACGCGCCTTGGCAACTGGTATGCCACTGCGCTGTTCTGGAAGCCGCAGATGGCGCTCGTGGTCAATGAGAGAACGCTTTTGCCTGTGTTGTTGCCATTGGCACCGGCTGCAACGCTTGCTGAGCGATTTCCGATTGCGCTGCGAGAAGTGCTGCAAGCACTGCATACACCAGCCGAATTCATTGAGTCAGAAATCAGTGGCATGAGTGAGGTGGTCTATGCCAAGACTGCCAACCGCAGCGTTTTGGGCGTGATGAACGAGTTTGTGTTTCTGGCTGAGGGCTACCGTGACCAGGATGGATCAATCGATCCGGTTGGGTTGTCACTCAAATTGGCAGGTACACCCTGTGGCCCTCTCTACAAAGGTGCCGTCTTTCCGGACAAGGCTCTGCGAGAGCTGGTCCATGGCGGAGCGATTCACTGACCTGCACTTGAAAAAAATCGGTTGGGCTTCTGCTTAGTTGTCCGAGAAATTCGGGTACAGATCGCCACTCGTGATGTCAGCCGTGTAGGTGAGTTTGTCAAATTCACCACTCTCATCGGCCAGGTAAACGCCTCCGACCGACTTGATCGCCACCCCGTATTTGCGGGTGAGGGTGGTCAGTTCGGTGATGAAGCGGTCGTAGTTGTTTTCGGTTTGCGTTGTGGTGTTGATGGCAGCCATTTGGGTCTCCTTGTTGCGATGACTGTATGAACGCTCTACCTGCGTGAGAAGTAAAGCAATTCATCCAATCTTTCTGATCAGTTGCTTATTTGTGACTGATCAGCCCAGACGCGCGAGGTAGCGAACGCTGTCTCCTCCGGATGGATCTATGAACAAGTAGGGGCGACCAGGTGCGTGCACCATCACGCACAACCGGCCATCCCAGTAATCGCCTCCCTTGCCTTTGAGCCAGTCACGAGACTTTCCCAGGTTCAATTTGAAGCCATCAAATTCTTCGGGGTCCATCTCCCGGATCTCGGTCACGTAGACCGCCTCGACGCCGCAAGCGGCAATGTCAGAGATGTCTGTAGGCTTGCGGCCAAAGGGCAGCGGGATGCTGAGCTTTTGAACATGCAATTCGCGGCCATCGAAGTTGATGGTTGTGGGCTTGGATTCGATGGTGATAGTGATCGGGTTCATGAGGTCCTCAAACGGTTGTAGTGGTGATGCGATAGCTGCGATCTGTTCCGGTCTGCTTTTCTGAGGTGATATCCAGCCCCAGCTTCTTTTTGAGCGCGCCTGCCATCGCCCCGCGCACCGTGTGAACCTGCCAACCCGTGGCCTCGATCATCTGCGGCAACGTGGCCCCTTCTGCGCGCCTGAGCAGCTCGATCAGCACGGCTTGCTTGGTGCCATCGCGTGTTGTGCGTGGTGGCTGCGTAGTGAAGCCGATCGCCTGCAACCCTGTGGCTGTGGCCACATACACCTCGGGCTCTGCCGCGCTGGCCTCAATCAGCTGTGCGTTGCGCATGGCCGTGAGCACCTTGATGCGTGCACCACCCTTGAGGGTGTCGGGGAAGTTGGTTAGTTTCTTTTGAGGATGCTTGGCAGCTGCTTCGAGCAGCGCGCGTTGGGTGTCCGTGAGTTTCATTGTTTGCCTTTCAATGTTGTTGATGTGTTTTTTCCTGCTTCGATCCCTGCGGCGTAAGCAGCCTCCAGTGCGCCCTTGATGGACCAGACTGCGACGTCGTGGAAGTCCGAGCGATCGCTGTTTTGTGTCTCCAGCGTTTCGATGAACAAGTGCTCTTTGGCGATCTGCTCGAGCAGCTTGTTCAGGTCCTTTTTTTGTTTCATTGGCTTGGTTCCTTTCGTACATCCAATGTGATGAATTGACGCTCTGAATCAAGATGAAGCCAAGTCAATTTTTGAAGCTGTCGCTTATTCCTTGAAAGACGATTGAGATGCCGCGAAGTGCTCCCACTCCATGCCGTTATCCCGGTTGCGCACAGGTGCTCAACGTGCCCGGGTACTGCACCAATCACCAGTCGAAAGTGCACCGTGAGTACGGGCGTGCGCGCAGAGGGTTTGATACGGAGCTGGGCTTCTATCAATCGGCCAGGTGGCGCAACACCCGTGCAGCGGTGTTACGGGATAACCCGCTTTGCTGCAGGTGCCAGGCCAAGGGGTTGTTGCAACCGGCCAAGGTCGTTGACCACATCGTTCCAGTCAAAGACGGCGGTGAGCGCTTTGAGCGGGCAAACCTGCAGAGCCTGTGCGTGCCCTGTCACAACGCCAAGACCGCCTCAGAGACCGCGTCCTCGCGCCAGTGACCCCGTCCTGAGGGGGTAGGGGGGATGAATCTCTACAGACTGCCGCCCAAGATGCGTTGGCCTGCGCAAATTTTTGTGCGTGCAAATTGAACAAGGGGGGGTATCCCCCAAAGCCTGCAGCAAAGGCAGTGCATCAGATGAACATCAAACCAAGCGGGTGATTTATGGGTGGACGCAAGCCACTGCCGACTCAAGTCAAGCAGATCAAGGGGACCTTGCAGCCATGCCGGACCAACTACCACGAGCCCATCCCAGAGGGCTTGCTGGTGGAGCCTCCGGACTACATGCCAGAAGGTGCCAAGGCCGCCTGGCGCTACGCGCTTGAATGTGCCCCGCCCACGCTGATCCGCAAGCTGGACATGTCCGTGCTGGAGATCTGGGCTTGCGCGGCAGATATCTACCGGCAGGCCCAGACGGGCATCGGCAAGACCGGGCTCCTGGTGAAGGCGCCCCACAGCGGCGTGCCCATGCAGTCGCCTTACCTGGCCATTGCGAACAAGCAGGCCCAAATCATGACCAAAGCTGCGATCGAGATGGGATTCACCCCGGCATCTCGCTCGCGCATCTCCATTCCAAACGAACGCCCGGGCGAGGAGCTCGATCTCTGGGAGGACATCGTGGGTTGACCCAAAGGGACACAGGATGAGTACATACGCCGCGAGCGCTAAACAATATGCTGAGCGCGTTGTCTCCCACGAGATCCTGACCTGCGAGTGGGTCCAGAAAGCCTGCAAACGCCAGCTCGATGACCTGATCCGCTTCAAACGCAAGAGCAGCCTCTACCAGTTCAACCCGGAACTGCTTGACCGCTATGGCAGGCCTTACAGGCCAGCGGACAACCTGTGTGCCTTCATTGAACGACTGCCCCACGTCAAAGGCCCACTGGCCAGCAAGATGATCGTTCTGGAGCCCTGGCAGGTGTTCATCCTGTCCACGGTCTTCGGGTGGGTCAAATCGGACGGCAAGCGCCGCTTCAGGCGCTCCTACATCGAGGTGCCTCGGGGCAACGCCAAGTCCACCCTGTCCTCGGCTGTTGGCCTGTATATGCTGGCAGCCGACCGCGAGGGCGGCGCTGAGGTGTACTCACTGGCCACCACCCGCGATCAGGCTCGCATCGTTTTTGGCGATGCCCAGACCATGGCGCGCCTGAGTCCGGGATTTCGGAACCGGTTTGCGGTGAACGTCGGGGCGCACAACATGCATGTGCTCCAGACGGGCTCCAAGTTCGAGGCGCTCTCGGCTGAGGGCTCGACGCTGGACGGCCTGAACATCCATTTTGGCTGCATCGACGAGCTGCACGCCCACAAGACCCGAACGGTCTATGACGTGGTGGAGACCGGTACCGGCAAGCGGGACAACTCACTGCTGTGGGTGATCACCACTGCAGGCAGCAACCGATCGGGCATTTGCTACGAGGTCCGAAGCTTTGTCACCAAGTTGCTCAACCGGGTGTTCGAAGACGACTCCCAGTTCGGAATCATCTATGGGCTCGATGAAGGTGATGACTGGGCAGCCAAGGACTCACTCATCAAAGCCAACCCCAACTGGGGCATCTCTGTGCGTGAGGAGATCCTGACTCCCCTGCAGGCCAAGGCCATGCAGTTGCCTAGCGCGGTCAACAACTTCAAGACCAAGCACCTCAACGAATGGTTGAGTGCAGACACGGCCTGGATGGACATGCGGTCCTGGGATGCCAGTGCCAACCCCGATCTGGAACTCGATCAGTTCCTGGGCCAGCCCTGCTGGGTGGGGCTGGATCTGGCCAGCAAGACGGACATCGCGGCACTCGTCATGGTGTTCGAGCACCCCGACACGCCCGACGCATACGCGGTGTTTGGCAAGTACTACCTGCCCGAGGACACGGTCCAGGCTGCTGGCAACAGCCAGTACGAGGGCTGGGCCCATACCGGACGCCTGTCGGTGACACCGGGCAACGTGATCGATTTCAGCTGGATCGAGGCCGATCTGCTGGACATCGCGTCCCGCTTCGCGGTGGAGGCCGTGGCCTTCGATCCGTTTCAGGCCACACAGCTGTCCACCCGGATGCTCTCCGAGGGCCTGCCCATGATTGAAGTGCGTCCCACGGTACTGAATTTCAGCGAACCGATGAAGACGCTCGAGGCCTTGGTCCTGCAAAAGAAGCTCGTTCATGACGGTGACCCGGTATTGGCCTGGATGGCCAGCAACGTGGTGGCTCACACGGACGTCAAAGACAACATTTACCCGCGCAAGGAGCGAGCAGAAAACAAGATCGACGGCATCGTGGCACTGATCATGGCCCTCTCACGGGCAATCAAACCGGGGGACTCGGTGGTGCTGGGATCCGACTATGAGCTGATGCTGCTCTAAAGAGACGGCAGGCGCGTTTTCTGACACCACCGATGGGAATCTTCAACCTCTTTGACCGATTCAAAGCCTCCACAAGTGATCGCTCCCCATGGGGCGATTTCTTTTTTGAGCCGGTGTCGGTGCGCAGCGTTTCTGGCATGCGCGTCTCGGCCGATTCGGCCATGCGCCTGGCAGCGGTTTATGCCTGCGTGCGCATCCTGTCTGAGACCATGGCCTCGCTGCCACTGGTTGTCTACCGTGCTCGAGCGGACGGGGGCAAGGACCGGGTGACGGACCACTGGCTCTACCGGGTGCTGGGCAAGAAGCCCAACCGCTACCAGAACCCGTTCGAGTGGCGTGAGATGCTGCAGGGGCACCTGGCCCTGCGTGGCAATGCCTTCTGCCAGATCCTGGCCAACGGCCGAGGCGAGATCACCGAGCTGATCCCTATCCATCCGGACCGGGTGCGAATGGAGCTCCTCACTGAAGGTGACTACCGCTACCGGATTCAGAACCAGACGGGTCACGAACTGGTCCTGCCTCGTGGCGAGGTTTGGCACCTGCGGGGTTTGTCCTCGGACGGCTTGCTTGGTCTAAGCCCCATCGAACTTTCCCGCGAGAGCCTGGGCATGGCATTGGCCGCGCAGGACTATGGCGCACGGTTCTTCAACAACGATGCCAAACCCACGGGCGGCTGGATCGAGTTTCCGGGCAACTTCAAGGATGCCGAGGCCAAGCGAGTGTTCAGGGAGTCCTACCAGGCCGCCCAATCCGGAGCGAACCGGGGCAAGGTGCTGGTGCTGGAGAACGGCATGAAGTTCCATGAGGTGGGTGTCACGAACAAGGACGCCCAGTTTCTGGAGCTGCGCAAGTTCCAGATCACGGACATCGCTCGCCTGTTTCGGGTGCCGCCGCACATGATCGCGGACCTCGACCGGGCGACATTCTCGAACATCGAGCAGCAGAGCTTGGAGTTCGTCATGCACACCATGACGCCGTGGGCCGAGCGCTGGGAGGCTTCGATCGAAGCGGACCTGATGCTTGACGGCGATCAGCTCGAAATCGAGTTTGACTTCGCCAACCTGATGCGTGGTGATGCGGCCAGCCGTTCTGCTTACTACCAAAGCGGCATCCAAAACGGCTGGCTCACCCGCAACGAGGCCCGTATCGCCGAGAACCTTAATCCGATTTCTGGACTGGATCAGCCCCTTCGCCCGCTCAACATGGTCGAAGAGGACGCGGCCGAGGCATTGGAATCACACAGTGCAGCGGCAGACGGAACGATCCCATCTGACGCAGACCCCGGGTCTGATCAGGCCATTCACCAGAGGGTGCGGGGTTTGGTTCATGTCAACGCACAGCGTCTGGCCCGTCGCATCAGCAGGACCGGTGTGATCGGGCCCAAAGAAGTGAATTTGATCTCTGAGACCTTCGGGTTGACGCAATCACGGGTTGAGCAGTGGGCTGCCCCCTTTGAAACACCTAACGATGAGCATGCATTGGTGCAAGCGCTCATTGAACTTGGAACGCATGAATGAACAAGCAACTTCTGATCTCTGAATTTCTGACCACGCCCTGGGCGTTGATGCCCGAGCGTCTGCAGGCCATGACTGCCGTCCTCACCCGTTGGTCTTCTGACGTGTCCCCCAGCGACGAGACGCTGTTTCAGATCAATACGGACCGGATGCTGCGCGACACGCGCAAACAGTTCGCCTCAGATCGTGCCGCGTCTAATACCGGAGCTGGCATCGCGGTCTTACCCCTGTATGGGGTGGTCACGCAGCGCGGCAACATGGTCGATGACATCTCGGGGCCGGGCAGCACCAGCACCCAGAAATTCACGAGTGCCTTGCGCCAGGTCCTGGCGGATGACACGGTGGGTCAGATCCTTATCGACATCGATAGCCCCGGCGGCAGCGTCTACGGCGTGGCCGAGTTGGCCTCAGAGATCGTCAAAGCCCGGGCTCAAAAGCCCGTGGTGGCTGTTGCCAACAGCCTGGCCGCTTCGGCCGCTTATTGGATCGGTTGCTCTGCCAGTGAGTTCTACGTCACCCCGGGTGGTGAGGTGGGCTCCATTGGCGTCTGGCAGGCCCACTTTGATTACTCGAAGGCGCTGGAAGAGGAGGGAGTCAAACCCACCCTGATCTCAGCGGGCAAGTTCAAGGTCGAGGGTAACCCTTATGTGCCTCTGGATCCTGAGGCCCAGGCCTTCATGCAGTCGCGTGTGGACGACTACTACAACGCCTTCATCAAAGCCGTGGCCAAGGGTCGGGACGTCTCAGCTGCCGATGTGCAGGGAGGCATGGGCGAAGGCCGGGTGCTGGGCGCAGATGCGGCTCTGGCCGCCAAGATGGTGGACGGCATTGCCACCTTTGACGATGTGCTAGCCAAGATGCAAAAGAGCACTCAAACGCCTGCCCGATCCGACCAATCAGTGGGCACTTCTCGGCTCAAGCAAGCACGCAATCAGCTGGCTTTGCTGGGGTGATTTTTCTTGGTTGCAGTTTCCGTGTTGAAGTTTCCGGCAAATTGCCGTACAATTTTTGTCAATCTCAGGAGAATTGTCATGACCGCAAGAGCCACTGTCGCTGTCCCTCGCTCACTGAAGCCTCAGTCTGCAAGGCTGGAGGCTCGGATCAGCCACGACTTGCATGTCGTCGTCAAGCGTGCCGCAGAAATTCAAGGCAGAACCATGACCGATTTTGTGGTCCATGCCTTGCAGTCTGCAGCCTCTCAGGCCATTGAGCAGGCAGACCATGTGCGCATGACCATGGCAGATCAAGAGGCTTTTGCCCAAGCCCTGATCTCTCCTGCCAAGCCCAATGCCGCACTCAAGCGCGCATTTGCCAAGGCCAACAAGCTGCTGGCGGCTTGATGCCGGGCCCGTTTTCCGTTGTCCCGCTCGATCTCGACGCAGACCGCTCGGGCTTCGCGTGTGGTGTTGAGCCGCTGGACAGGTACTTCAAAACCCAGGTCAGTCAGGACATCAAGCGCCGTGTGACTGCATGTTTCACGGCCCTGGATGCCAGGGGCCGGGTGGCGGGGTATTACACGCTGGCCTCGGCCAGCATCTTGTTGACAGACCTGGCTGAGAGCTTATCCAAGAAACTGCCCAGGTACCCCAATGTGCCTGCTGTGCGCATGGGGCGTCTGGCTGTGGATCAGGACTTCAAGGGTAAGGGTTTAGGGGCGGCTTTGCTCGCCGATGCCTTGCGTCGGGCAGTCACGGCAGAGATTGCTGCCTACGCCTTTATGGTCGATGCCAAGGACCAAAGCGCTGCCGAGTTCTACGCGCACCACGGGTTCCTTGCCACTGCGGACAACCCGTTGTTTTTGTATTTGCCGCTCGCAACGGTCAAAGACCTGGTCAAGCGATCGTGACCATGCAATCGCAACTCTGATCTTTCAAATTGACAGGCCTCCGTAGAGGCCTGTTTCACGTCTGCGACCCGTTGGTCGCGCCTCAAACCGCCGCCCCGTGCTTACTGCCCGGGCGGCATTTTTATTTCTGGAGCAACACCAATGAGTAAGCAATTGCGCGAGCTTCAAGCTCGCAAAGCCACCCTGGTCAAGGACGCCCGCGCCCTGACCGATATTGCCGCCGCCGAAGAGCGCGACATGACCGATGAGGAGTTGAATGCCTTCAACGCCCTTAAGGCCAAGATCGAGGCGGCGTCAGCAGCCATCGACCGCGAGGCTGCCCTGATCGCCGAAGAGGCACATATGGCTAATGTGGCCAACGTGTGTTGAATTGCATCCAATAGTGATCCACTAAACCTAAAAATTTGCATCCAAATTTGACCCACGTAGTCAAACTGTCCTGCTCAGCATTGAGCAGGAGACACAGGAGTGATCAACGTGGCATTATTAA
>Ga0255139_1000255_pt1 | contig 18859 bp, 24 predicted proteins | sample Law_Colum_RepB_8_FD_188549 | JGI IMG/M metagenome (GOLD analysis project Ga0255139, IMG submission 188549) | Freshwater microbial communities from St. Lawrence River, New York, United States - Law_Colum_RepB_8d | ecosystem: Environmental > Aquatic > Freshwater > River | place: USA: New York...
GACAATAGCATAAGCCTGGCAAGATCTGGTGTTCGATCGGCACCGAGAACCTTGGTGTTGGGTGGAATTGGGTGGAGCTGGTATGGCATTGGCAGGCTGGGGGTCGGTCGAACCGACATTCCAAGCGTCCTTTTAAGCGACGCTTAACACCCAGACTATGAGATATCAATTGAACATACTCGGTATGGCCGTGAGATGTTTAATTAAATCTTAGCCAGTTGTGCCTGGCCAGCCCGGATCTTTTGCCTAGCCCGTTCTGCCTTAATGGCTGCTTGATCTTGTTTGACCCGAGCCTGCATTGACTTAATACGTTGCTGATCTGGAGTTAAGGGCTTGATGGTGGCTACTTCAGTAATGGCTGAGGGATAGCTCACTATAGAATCCATGCCAAATTGATACTGCAAAATTAAACGTGCGTGTATGGGGCTATCAGCAAATACGACTGTTTTAACCAATTTACCTTTTACACGCACACCGGCTTGATACTTGTTCATACAAGTATTTAGCGAGCTAGAAATAGTACCGCGTTAAACACGGCACTATCAATACCTAAATCAATACCTTCAAAATCACATCTCGCTTTTGTTCTAGTGTGTAGCCTACAGTCCCATACATATTAAATTCGCTGCCGCCACTACTATGCCCTGTAATACTTTCCGCTAGACGTGTAGGTATGTCATTTCGGGATTTCATCCTATCAATTATTGCGTGCCTAAACATATGGCTTTTGAAATCAAATTCTTTTAAAGTTTTTTTAATAATTTGCGAACAACTTGTATTTCCATTATCCCTTGCGTAATGAGGTACAAACCACTCGCTATTTCGCTTCTTAGCAATCTTGTATAGCTCTTTAGCAGCGTCTAGCGAAACGCCACAAAGTGGCACAGCCCTAATGCTGGACTTGGTCTTTCTATCACTTAAAGCATTACGCCTAATCCATAAGTGCGGAATATCGTGATCTAGAACACAGTCTTCCAACCTAGCAAATAACGGCTCAGATAATCTAAATCCAGTATTAAGCTGGATTAATGCTATCAATTTGTGTGGCGAAGGGCTTTTTAATAAATGTTCTTTAACTTGGTTGATCAACTGAGTGGTAATGATTGGCATTGAACGTTTTGTTTCGCCCTCACCTCTAATTTTTAATGCCCTAAATGGGCTTAACCTATCTATATCCAAATGCTTAAAAGCTACATTTAGCATGGCATTAAGCGTGTTGTTATGCTTACGAATACTTACAGGACTTAATCCTCTATTTAATTGGTAATCCCTGTATTCAGTAATGTGCCAATGCTTGAGCTCATCTAAAGTTAAATCGCCAAAAAATTCCTTAAAGCTACGAAAGTGATAGTTTGCGTGTTTAACAAAAGTGGGACGATGAGAAGATTTGGCTTCGTGCATATAAATCTTAAAGGCATCAGTAATTGTGGGCAGCTTGCCATTTTTCTGTTTAGCCAAATGCTCACTGATGACTTTTGCAATGAATTCCTCTTCAAAATTCATTCCATTTACATTGATTAAGCGTTCGACTTTGTCAAAGACAATTGGGTGGGGTTTTATAACAACGGCTCGCATAGTTTTCCTTATTAAAGTAAAGTTGGATTACTCAGCGATGGGTGTCGCTTTCAATACGACACCCCTCCAGCTTACTTACCAAAGCCACTTCTTAGTTTGGCACTGGCTATCTCAATTTGGGTATCAAGCTCCCCTGCTTCGACTGCAATCTTGATTGTTTCCAAGGCTTTGACCAACGCCTCTCCACTTTCAACTTCTACGCTGGGCTTGCCCTTGGCTAGATCAATTGTCCAGCTGCCATATCTCACAGAAAAGCACACTTTGCCTTCATCGCTCTGAAACCACCAGGGCTTGATGCGTTTGGGTACTTCTACTTGCTTAATTATTCCGGTTTCACGATCTTTGACACTTCTGAACTTGGTCACGACAAACTGAGTACCTTCTAGCTGGCTTTTGGCCAACTGGATCTGCTCCCAGAGTTTGCTGGATAACTTATTTCTACGAACTACGATGGCAGGCATGTTGCGAGGCTTTTTAACATCTACTAATTTAAGGTTATTTAATACGCTCATTTGATTCTCCTAGGTAGTGAATGGGCATATACAAGTTAATTTCGAATTAGCAAATGAACGACCTCTATTTAATTTGGCTAATTTTGGATAGAAAAAACACGGTTTTTATTAACGAGGGATAAATATTTACGAGTCGCGTAATGAGTTGCATTGAGATGCGATTGAGAAATGGTTGCTGTTGCAAATAGGAGTTGCGGTATTGGGGACAAATGAGTAGCCCTGACTAGCAACTCAAGCAACAGCATCTGTCTTTTGAATCTGCCACTCTCTGCAACTAAGCGACTTCTTTCAAAATTAAAGGAGATTAAAAATGAAAGAAATAACAGCCCGTTTATGGGAAAACAAACTATATGGAACCACTTATGGCAAAGGCCAATACCGCAAAGCCATCTACAACGGCACATTGGAGATCATTGATCCCTATGCCAAGTATTTAGTGGATTTTGAGGAGATCGCTGATTGGTTTCACTTTACTAAAGCACCCTTGCATCAATCTATAGCAAAAAGATTGGATAACATTCCACAAAATGAAGCAGGCATCTTCATGACTTGGCTATATCGATATGAACAAGGCATAAAGACTGCTATTGGCGGTTATGGCGCATTAGACCTAAACCACAATCGGATTCTGATTCAAATAGACGATCAAGATTAGCGAGCATTGGGAATTACCCATACGGAGCTGCATTGCTAGGATTCCTGGCAAACCCACGCCAGCACTAATCGCTACTACTCTTGCGGAGCTAAATTCACCTCAAAAACCGTCTACAAACGGCGCATTTATCGGGGGAAATAAACAACTACTTGAGGAGTTAATCAACCGCGTATAGCGTGTATTTGAGGGGTTTTATGGGGACCCCACTTTTAAGCATTTTTCGTGTCGTCTAAATCCCACGAAAAAGCATTACTTTCATAAATACTTACATAAAGATGCAGGTTAAGAAAATATAAATATTCTTAACCTGCTTTGTAAGTCATTGAATCTTGTAAGAATTTTTGTCGGGTAAACCGACAAAATTAAGGTCGACCTTTTTGCAATAAGAAAACATACTTAAAACGCACCTTTTATTTATGGAGAAATTAAAAAATGGCCCAAGCAAAAACCTTATCCCAAGCAGAACTTGATCAAGTACTTGATTACGTTAGCACCAAAAAATATGCTCTACGTGATAGAGCAATTATTCTCACCAGCTTCCTGGGAGGCCTTCGCGTTGCTGAAATAGCCAGTTTAAAAATGGGCGATGTTGTTAATCCTGATGGCACGATCAAGAATGAAATCCGACTAACCGCAGAGCAAACCAAGGGCAAACATCCTAGAACCGTCTTTGTATCGCAGCGTTTACAAAATGAATTAGCCAATTACCTAACAACAAGGCATGTTAAAGGAGCTGAAATCCCCTTCTTTCATACTGATAATCGCTTGGGCTTTAGCGGCAATGGCCTATGCGTATGGTTCTTTCAGCTTTACAAAAATGTGGGTATTTGTGGTGGTAGCAGCCACTCGGGTAGAAAATTTTTCATCACCACCTTGGCCAATAAAGGCATCGGTGTTCGAATCTTAGCCAGTCTTGCGGGTCATAGATCTATTGCAGTAACTCAAAGGTACATAGAGGTCAACGATGAGCAAAAGAGGAATGCTGTGGAATTAATCTAACTTATACAACATACTTTTACTCTCTGAAATCTGCTTGGCTTTAGCGAGAATACGTTTATTCTTTGCACGTTGTTTATTGATGCCTTTAATAAGTACGCTTGAATAGTCCCATTGACGAGATGAATTATCTTGAGACAAGTTCTCGCACATTTCTTCAATTACTGAAATATTCTGATCGTAAATTATTTTCGATAGCTTTTGATAGTCAAAATTTAAACCATTATCAATTGCTTGCTCTAGTGGGAATTCTCCACGAGCAGCATTCTCTGCTATCCAGTTTGCCTCGAGAAGCTTTTGACATACAAATTTTCCCAAATACTCCCTTGTTTTATTAGCCTCATGAGTATTTTTAATACCTTTGTTTAGTCTAGTGATGTGTTTTGATCCAAAGTTTACGTTTAGACCGACTTTCCAATTGGGAATCTGTTTCCCGCCTTCTCTATACATTGCAGCCTTTTCTTCAACCAACTGAAGTTTATGAAACAGTGATGATGGCCTAATCTTATTGACAGTAAATTCAATAAGATTATCAGATTTGCTTCCGCTCGATTCCTTGCCTTTTGAGATTGCATCACCAACTTCTCTTAGCAACTCAGCTTTACTCTTTCGTAAATCTAAATTGATTGTTAATCTTGATATTGGAGTTTTTTCTTTAAATAATTGATGGCCCTTAGACTCCCACCAAATTTCAAATGGCTTGCTGTAAATATTGCCAACCAGATCATATATTCGCAAAACTTTATCTATATCTAATGGAACAGTCTCTGATTTAGCTAATTTATTACTTCTAATTTGATGCGCAATTTCATAGCTCTTACTTACAAGCAGGAATTGATAGAACATCAAATGCTCAATTTCGGGCTTTTGAGCAATCTTGTTACCCGGCTTTCCCAGAAGTTTTAAAGAATCGGTTTTTTTCATTAATTTAGTACCCCATGAAATGGTAACACTGCTATTTCATGGGGTAAACAAAATCAATGGGTCCGTGCTCAAATTCAATCCTATCAGCAGTACCCTCTTTAACAATTTGCCTATTTTGAAGACCAAAAAACGTCGGATTCTACGACAAAGTCTTTCCTAAAGCCACAACTGGCTAGGGGAGTTTATTAATGATGTTGAATTAAAAGGAGGTCCCCATGGACCAAGTATTAGACAAGGAAAAGGTGGCTAGCCAAGCCACCTCGGATTTAGCTAACAAAGTTAGCCAAAATACCCAAAAAGAAATTGGTGCTGTAGTAGACGGGCTAATTGCCGAACGTAAACATTGGGAAGCCAATGAATTTGCTAGCAGCAATCAGCGTAAGTATCAGATTCTCCAAAACTGCTATGTTCTTTATAAAAGCATGGCTGGAGTATCTAGTGAGAAGTTGGCCTTAAAGCGTGCTTTTAATAAGTATTGCGAAGAGCGTGGCTTTAACTTTAAAGACAGTACTCACCTGATGGCCAAAGTAGTTACCTGTGTATTTGGTAACGAAAACCGTCGTCGCGTTTCTAGCTACGCCAAAGCGTTACGCATTGCCAATGAGAAACGTATTGGTAGTTTAGATATCCCCACATTTCTAAAAGAATCTGGGGGCATCGAGGAGTTACGCCGGGAAGCTTCGGTCAAGGTATCAGTCAAAGACAAGGCCAAACTGGGCTTACCTTTGATGGGTGGCTCAGCTTTAGCTGAAGTCCAAAGTGATGCTCTTAATGCCGTATTTGATGAAGCGGCCTACGATGGCGCGGTGTTATTGATGTCAACCCGCGAAGTAGATGGCAGCTTTCAAGTCAAACACCTTATCCAAAGCGGTTTACTTGTTACTAGCGCTCTAGCCCATCTGCCGACTCTTTTGAAGGAAAAAGAAGCATTAAAGGCAGAAGAAGCTAAAGCGGCTAATGACGAGCAAGCTCGCTCTGAAGCAGTTGATCAAGCAGTAGCTGCTTAAAACTGGGTAATGCTGATAGGTCTAAAGAAATAGGCAAATCCACCATGAATTTAAAGGAGAACGAATCATGGCTTTAGTAATTCAACCCCCAGCGATGCTGGATGATTTCCCACTCAAGTTGCATTCACGCAACCAACTGGAAATGATTGTAGATGGCACCTTACCGATGCCAGGCAGTAAAAGCGGTATTTTGCTCTATGGAATTAATGGTACTGGCAAAACCACGATGGCTGAGCTATTACCTGGCTGGATAGAGACTGCCCGTACAACTGATGCACTAAAAATTATGCCTGTAGGTCAATTAGTTGATACCACTCAACCTGATTACACGCTCTACTCTTGTGCGCAAGGCCAGAATGGCTCTGTCTTGATGGGTAATATTCAAACTCATACAAGCCTAGTGAGCTGGAATACCAGTAACTTGCACTATGTGATTTTAGATGAAGTAGATTTACTGACTGCAGCTGCTAGTGCGTCACTGAAATCCATCATGAATCGAAAAAGTATCGTTTTTATTCTTACAACCAATCACTTAAACAAGATTGATCTAGGAGTTCAAAACCGCTCGGTACTGGTTGATCTCAATGCACCACCAGTTAATACTTGGGTTAATAAGATAAAAGCAATCTATCAAGCCTCAGGTGTTATTGCTCCTAGCGATCAAGCTATTACCGGAATTGTGCAAGCAGGTAATGGTTCAGCTAGAAATATCTTGACTGATATTCAGGTGGCTGAAGCTAAACGTAAGCAAGGAGGCGGTAATGTCCAGTAAAAATATTGAGCGCCATCTGTTAGACATATCAATACAAGCTTTAGGCTATGTTGCTGATAGTTCTTCTGACTTATTTGAGCTAATTGAACTAATTGAGTTGGCATGTCGTCATCGGCAATTTGTAGGTCCAGTGCAGTTTGAAGATTTTTCGCTAAGCGAGGATCAAGCCAATAAAGCTCCACAGCTTTTTCTACAGTTCAAGTTCTCACCTGCTGCACTTAGACGCTTCCAGGAAAAATCTCAGGATATGCATCAATTCAGCTGGGAATTAGTATTACCTCATATTGACTATCTAGAGACAGATAAAAAACCAGTCGACTCAGTTGGCTATTTGATGCTTGGATCAGTGAAATTTAAAAGCTCCAATGGCGAGGACTTTACAAATGAAGGTGTCCTGGATTTTCTAGAAGAAATTTCTAACGCATTAAGTAACTAATAATTTTTAAGGAATACATCATGAAACATATTTCAATTACCCTCCATATCACCATCACAGACAATGGAGATATTAATCCCAACAATACTAGCTATAAGCCTTATATCTGGCCCCGGACGGGAATGTATTACCCGCCTAGACCAGCTAAAAGTGCTTGGTCTAGCTACATGGAAACACTATCTACTACTTCAAAGCAAAAAACTGAGACAGCAAAGGTGATTTTATTTCCTACTTGTAAGTTACTGGGAGGCTAAGATGCTAAACGTAATAGGTAATGCAGCTTCAGCCAAGTTTATCTTTTTTGCAATGGATGACTCATCGAAAGGTCCAGATGAACTAGATATAAAACGTCTACTGAATGCAAAGAGAGTTAATTTATATTTAAGAAGAGGTCACTACAGAGAGTCATTTAATGATGTTAATAACTATCTATGCATTCAAAAGTTAGGCTTCTATAAGCACTCAAACTGGAGTCTTGATGGATTTACACATGTCATAAGACTAGATGCAGATTGCGAATTAAACGCAATGATTGAACTTAAGTATGGTCATATGGCAATTAATTATCTTCATTTGTCGACAGATTTACTTAATGAATTAAAAGAGCTTTTAAAGGATCGAGAAGTGCTGATGAGTAAAATCAGTGTTGCCTATCGCGAGAGAGATAGTCTAATTCGAAACCTAGAGTCTATTCGTGAATTACCATATCTAAGGACTACTCACTTAATTCCAACTGACTCCTCTGCTAATAGCATTTTTGTTAATTATTGCAACACCGAAACGGCTCTTCTAAAAGATCGTTTTGATGATTGGTATGTGAGATCTAAATGGGTTATGTCAATAGCAGAAGACTCAGAAAAGCTTGCTGCCTAATTTAAGCCAATTTCTCAGCCGCCATCATAGGAGTAAGTTTTGAGTAATGACGCTCAATCATTAGTGTGGAAGTACCCATTTGCCTAGCTAGGGTGTGTATATCAACACCATCGGCTAGTGCGAATGTGGCATAGGTATGGCGAAGACTATATAAGGTTCTATTCTTGCCAGTGGCGTCCTTAAACAAAGCAGACTCAACCATGAGCCGCTCAAATACGCTATTTAGACTATGAGGTGCATCCCCTTCTGGAAACACAAATACCTTACGATCTAACTTGGCTTCAATAACAGCATCTAGATTCGGATAAGGCAATGCCTGCCAAGCAATTAATCGTTCTAAGGCCTCGATCACAAAATGCTTGGCAATCAAATACCTGGGACCCGTCTTACCTGATACCCAAACCCGTAAATAGCGCTGCTGACCTATCCAGTGCCATTGCAACGATTTCCAGCGGATGGGCATGCTCTCAGTACCCTGCCTTATACCTGTTCCCAGCAAGAACTCCACATAGACTCTGCAAAGTCTACGCATATGGTTACTGCGTTGATTACGGCCAAACCTTTCCCAGTCCTGCATGTATTCCAACAAGTAACCGACCTCTTGTTTATTAAAGGCTGGCCTAGCTTCAGGCTTATCTCCGGCTACTTCCAACAAAGGAATAGTTCGATGCAGATGAATTAAGCCCTGCGCCCTAGCCCGTTCAATCACCCGCTTGTATAAGCCAGCATGACGTCTTTGGGTATAGGTCTTGGGATTCTTACCCATCCGAGATATTCGCCACGCCACATAGTCATCTACCAGCTCTTGGGTAATGTCATTGATTTGATAGGCGCCAAAAAATGGGATCAAGTACTTGGTATAGATGTGAATGTAGTCAACATGGGTACGTTTATTGGGATTTGCATGGACTACTCGAGCAGCTGCAGCAAGCTCTTGCTCGGCCAATTGACGAAAAGTCCGGGTCTTAATGGCAAGATCACTTGCTAGCTTGACCTTGACTGTTTCATAAATGGCAATGGCTTTGGTAGTGGCTTCGGCTAACTGAACCGATCCAGTGCTAGCGGAATGCCAAGCACCTGTAGTTAGCTTGAAGCGGCATTGCCATTGGTGACTCGTAGGCCTCTTGTAAAGAATCAGATCACCATCAAGCAGTTTGATGGATTCTTGATCAAGAGTCTTGGAAGAAAATAAAAACGATAGATTATTCATAACAAGCGTCCTTTTAAATGACGCTTGTAGCTTAGTTTCAGATTTCGTTAAGGTCGATCGGAAAATTTGTCGGGTAAACCGACAAAAAAACCACCCCGAAGGGTAATTTTGGAGCTTTTTATTCTTCTGAATATTGCCGACAAATAAATAAAAGTGATTAAATACAATTTCTAGAATTTATATGTTGCAGAAATAATACAACCAGATTCAATTGGATGCCAAGCAGGTAGATCAGCAAGCTCAGTAGTCACCATTCTAAATGTTGGTAACTCCCCCTGATAAGTAACAACGCCATAGGCATCAATTGATTTTCTTCGCTCCAAACCACTCACAATACAAATCCGACTCGCAGTTTCTGAATCTATATTGAAGGATGGATAGTTACTAGGATCTTGCCGACCAGGTACTATCGTAATCATTTTTTCATTTCGAATTGCAGTAGATGCATCTTGCGTAAGTAGTAAATTTTCTTTTGACGGGGTAAAAGAGGTATAACTGGACGACTGGGCATCAATGACTATTGGCGATATTTTTATAGGCCTAGGTCTCAAAGTGGGGGCTGAAGCCACTTTTGTCTGACCAACGGTAGGTGCCGATGCAATCGGAGGCTGTGGTATGGCTGGTGGTGCAGGTTGACCAGGCTCTGCCACTAATCTAGGTTGTTGTACCAACGGCGTTATTACTGGAGGCACCACTTGAGGAGGCGGATTTGCCGATACGACTTTTGTCTGACCAACGGTAGGTGCCGATGCAATCGGAGGCTGTGGTATGGCTGGTGGTGCAGGTTGACCAGGCTCAGGAGCTAATTTCGCAGGAATTTCTGCTGGCCTCATTGGGGGCGCTATTACTGCCGGCGATAGCGGTTGCACTACAGCAGGCGGATTAATAACAGAAGCTATATTTGTTTTTGAATCAGTGGGCGCCGGTTGAAACGCTGGCTGTGGTATGGCTGGTGGTGCAGGTTGACCAGGCTCAGGAGCTAATTTCGCAGGAATTTCTGCTGGCCTCATTGGGGGCGCCAGCGGGGTTGGTGCCGAAGGTTTTGGCTGTGAATTTTGATTTGCGGTCAAAATTGACGGGGCCCCTACTTGCCCTGGCTTGGTACCAACAACCTGACCAGTAACTTGAGCAGAACCACAGTTCAAACCCCCTTGACCGTGAGGATTATTAGCATTGCAGTTTTTTGCAATAACAGAGTCGCCAATTATTAATTCTGTCGCTATAAGTACTGTAATGGCAATAAGCATCAACTTGGGTTTAAGGTTACTTTTCATTATGATCACCACGCTTGTGTAAGTTGAATCCATATAGCTGGGGAGTAGGCAGGCGTTGTATAACCTGCTTTAAGAGGAACGCCCACCCACGATCGCACAGAAAAATTCTCATGAGAGCGTGTTTGAACTCCAACACCTATTGATGCCAACGGAGTTTGATTGATCATTCCCGGAATGGGTGTATTTTGCTTTAACCAGCCAGCGTCAAAAAAAGCAAATGGCGCTACCGAGTCTAAATACTTCAGACTCACCTGATAGAATTGGCTGATCTCAGCAGTAGCAGCGATACCAGAGTCACCTATTAATTCAGCATATCCATATCCTCGCAAACGAGTACGATCCCCCAAAAAATATTTTTCAGTTATTGGTACGCTTGAGGTGGTAGCTTGTGCGGTAGCTTCAAGACGTAAGCCTAAGCCTGCAGATAAGTTACTTAAGGGAGCAGTATAACCAGCGCCAAGGCGGAAATGATAAAAGCTTGGATCGCTTACGACTTGATTTTGATAATATTGCAAGTCTGCAACACCTCCAGTCACAGTTAAGCCTGTTCGGAAAGTTGAGCCATCCCGATAATTATCGCTGTAAACAAGGAACTGCCTAAAAACACTAGCATTGGAATCGTTCATTCCACTCAAAGAGTTATCTATTGCTGAATACCCAATCTCAGACATGGTGTAAAGAAATCTATGGGTATCTCTTAGAATTGGATAGCCAACTATAAAGTTAGCAGTAACAGTATTTTGAAATAGATTTTGAGTAGTTGGATTCGAACCTGAATAAAGGCTGCGAGTTAATCCAGTTCCAACAGATGCCTCGCCATACCACCCATCTGACCCAAAGGGAGCGCGATATGTTAGTGATCCAAACACACCACTCCATTGATTATTGAAATCCGCACTAGGCAAAACATTGAAACGCAGCATATCCCCAGGAGAAATACTTGAATATATTTCTTCAGATAAGACGGCATAAAGACCTTTACCAAAATTTCGGGGTAAATTGTCAATAGAAAGGCTGCCACGTTGTTTAACAGTTTTTACTGCAATTTTTAATATGTCGTCACCAGTATCTTTTGAAGACATAAATTCAGATGTAAGGTAGACCCCCGCCATATCTTTTGCTAGCATGAGACCACGCTCAAATTTTTCAAGCGTTACTGGACCATCACCGACAGCTTTCTCAATATAGCCGTGGATTTTTTCAGCTATTTCTTTTGACGCGCCAGAGATTTCAATTTTTGATATACGACCTTCATGAACAATAATTAGGGGATTTGGTCCAACTGATTTGACTATCACCTCAACTAAAAAGTATCCATCTTCTCTATAGATTAGCTTAATTGCTTTTGCAATTTCTTCTACAGTTGGCTGTTTTTGTGATTTTGTAACGCTCTGATAAGCATAGCGCCAAAGTTGATTTACATCATAAACTGATACCCCTTGAAGAGATACATCTCTAGCTTCTCCGAGAGCAATTGGGGTGTTGGCGCTCTTAGCAGAAACTAAAAAGGGATATGTAATGAATAGATTGATGAGAATACCCATCGTGCATCTCTTTATATTTATATCTAAATTGATCTTCACTTAATTAACTCGTTTTTATATACGTTAACTGTTCCACCACAAGTAGCAAAACATTGTCTATAGGATTCATCGCATTGCCAATAATTTGGATTGGCTGGGCAATACTGTGGATTGGGGTTACATTTTTTTACATCATCGTGGCTTTGAGCACGTTTTACACAAGCCTGATAGTTATAGCTATTCTGTTGTTGGCAGACGTTCGCATTGCTCTGGGCTTGCTGAACCATTGCGCCATAGCAAACCTGCTTGGTGGTCATGCACTGAGTGGCGCAAGTTTTGCCAGACTCCGTTGCTGGGGCAATATATTCATAACGGTATGTTGTACAAGCTGCCAAACTTAATATAGTGGCAAGATGAAGAATGAATACGTTAAATTTCACAGATTAGTTCCCAGAAATTTTCTTATAAACCACAGTATTGCCATTCTGAGTTAGCTCACCAATCGATAAAAAGTCACCCTGGTAGGTAAATTTGGCATTAAATTTCTCGCCCATTAATTGAACTGAGCCATCAGGGTTTGTTTTAGTGTTTGTTTGAAATAGCGTTCCTCCCGCTACATCAATTACAGAAGAACGCTTGGGAGCATTACCAACCCAGTAGCTATCAAGCGTTACGACATTGGCTGGTGCCAATTGCTGATTCCCATCTACCGTGAATGAAAAGCCCTTTGGTGTATTGGTCCCAGAGATATCGACTTCTTTGCTATTAATACGAGTTTTAGCATCAAGTCTTTGCAGTACTACTTCTTTGCTCCACCACTCTGTTGATTGATGACTTTCAGAAAAGGCTGTGATGAACGCAATTCTTACCTCTATGTTTCGGCGGTGTTCTAATCGGATTAAATCCCCATCAGGAATTGCCTTCATTTGATGCTCACCTACCTTATCGCCCTTATAAAAAATATCGTATTTAAAAATGGCCCCACGAAGAGGTAACGGCTCACTTAAATTGACGGCATTTGCAGCGACTGGCATCGCCACGGCGCAAATGAAAATACAAGCTGCCTTTAGTGGCGTTGGATAGGTTTTAAAGTTCATAGTAAAAGGGAGACAAAATTTGTTAACATGTTAACTGTCATCCCTCAAATTATTACACGTGTAAGCCGACTATTGTGAATAACCATGTTGAAATACTTGAGCTCAAGCGCCAAAAGGCTGAGGCGCAAATAGATGCTATTGTCAAAATAGCTCAACGGCTATTTGAAAAAAAAGGGTATGAAAACGTGGGAATGCGCGAAATCAGTGCCGCATCACAGAAAAGCCCAATGCAGCTTTATCGCTTGGGCCTTGATAAGAGGGACTTGTTAGCTGAAGTGATTATTAGGGTAAATGCCGAGCAAATTAAGAACATCAAACCCTTTGCTCCTAACAAAAAGGTTAGCGCAAGCAAATTTATTGAAGGCTATCTTTTAAAACTATACGAACAAGACATAGCCATCAAAAGCATTAGAAAGGAAGGCGCTGCATTCGGCTGGAAATGGTCCGGGAAATATGAGGCATTAATCATTGAACAGCTAATGCAAATCATCAAGCCTATTGCTGATGCACTACTACATGATGGCTATGAGGATGTGCAAGCTAGGTGCCTTGGAATATGGTCTCTTTACTATGTTGGCTATAGGGCTGCAGTCATGAATGATGCCGATGCTAAAAGTTGCTTGGAGAGTATTAAACCCAGCTTCAATTTACTGCTTAGGAAATAGTATGAAACTTTGGTTGCCCCTACTTTCAGCAATTTTAGTAAGTTCAGCCTATGGCATCGAAAAGCCAGAAGGCGTTGTGTATTGCCGCGGCAAAACTGTCATTGAATATCGCCAAGTCAATCCAGGAAAGGATGGCACCGCTTCAGATGTTGATTTGACTGTGAACGGCAAGACCGCTCGGTTCATGACGTCCTATTCTTGGTTTGGATCAAATCAACCAACACCAAAAAACTTCAAGTTCGCAATCCTTGGTGAAAAGCAGTTTGACCCATTGCTGGTATTTGATGGCTATCTTCAGGATGCCAAGAAAAACAAATACACAAAATGTAATTGAATTGTCCTTTTAAAGGACATTCGGTAAACCAGCTACCTCAGTGTAGAAGTAGAGTGGCTGAAATTGGCCGATAGCAGACGGATATGAAGATGAATGATTGGTCTGAAACTTAAAACTAATTTCTTTGCTTTAAAAGCAGCCGGAACGCCAATTTTCTGCAAAGTAAGTTGAGTAGGGGGGGGTGTATACAACTGCCTAAAGTGGGTGTTTTAGCCTTGCAACCCCTACACCACCACTACATGGTGCTAAAAAAGAAAAAAGGCTTCAAAAGCATTTCGCCTTTAAAGCCTTATACATCTTGGTGGGTCGGGCGAGATTCGAACTCGCGACCAACGGATTAAAAGTCCGCTGCTCTACCGACTGAGCTACCGACCCAATCTTGCAAAAAAAAAGATTATAGCGGACTTTTTAAATTAGAGCTAGATTTGCCTACTTTTGGCCACGGGTGGGTTCTTAGCAAAGTAGCTGCGAATGCCTCTCAGAATGGCTTGGGCAATCTGTTCTTGGTACTCATGATCATTTAAGCGAGCCTCTTCTTCAGGGTTGCTGATGAATGCAGTCTCAATCAAAATCGATGGGACATCAGGTGCCTTGAGAACCGCAAAGCTGGCTTGCTCAACTTGTGGTTTATGTAGTTTTGCAAAGCCACCAATTTGTTTTAGAACAGCATCGCCTAACTTTAGACTGTCTTTGATTTGAGCAGTTGTTGACATATCAAGCAGTAATTGTGCAACTTGCTTGTCTTGAGTTTTGATATTCAAGCCACCAATCAAGTCAGCACTGTTTTCCTTGTTGGCCAACCATCTGGCCGCAGTACTGGTTGCTCCTTGTTGTGAAAGAGCAAACACTGATGCGCCTCGTGCATGAGGTTTGACAAAAGCGTCTGCATGAATCGATACAAATAGATCAGCCTGAACACGTCGCGCTTTATTGACCCGCACATGCAGTGGTACGAAGTAATCACCATCGCGGGTTAAGTAGGAACGCATATCAGGCTCAGCTTCAATTTTTTGCTTCAGTCTGCGTGAAATGGACAGAACAATGTCTTTTTCTCGGGAGCCTCTCTTACCAATGGCGCCAGGATCTTCGCCACCATGCCCAGGGTCAATTGCAATGGTCAAAAGTCTGCGATGACTTGATTTTCCTGATTTGCTATCTGACTTTTTATCCGATTTGGCGATTTCATTGGGTTTAATAGATTTATTAGCTTCTGCTTTTTGCGCCTCTCTTCGAGCAATTGCAGCAATCGGATCATCAGCATCCAAAGCCGCTTCTTTTTTTGCACTTTGGCGCACCAATTCCATCAAGGGATCATTCGCAACCGTTGGGTATAAATCAAACACCAAGCGATTTTGATAGCTGCCCACTGGGTCCAAAGTAAATAATTGGGGCTGAATACTTTCTTTGAGATCGAACACCAAGCGCACAACTTTTGGCTGAAATTGACCAACACGAACTTGAGCAATGTATGGATCATTGCTATTAACTTTTGCCACCAATTCTTTGATGGTGTTGTTGAGTTCGAGTCCTTCAACGTCTACAACCAAACGATGGGGGTTGGTCAAGAGTTGATGGCTTACCTTGAGCACTTGGTCGGACTCCAAGGTCACACGTGTGTAGTCTTCTGCAGGCCAGATACGAACCGCCATCAGTTTTGCGCCCCAAGCAATTTGACTGGGACCTAAAAAAATGAGCGCGCTGGCTTGAGCAATTCTTTTGAGAAGCTCGCGTCGTTTCAATCTATTTACTCGATTGCCGCCAATGAATTTCATGTTTCTTAAAACCCTTTGATCAGCTCATCGCCAATATCTGTTTGACTGGTGATCGTGAGTGATCGAGTGTCATCATCATTGGTGGTTAAGGAGATGATCCAATCGGCTTGAGGCAATGTACCTTCTGCTTTTTCTGGCCACTCAACCATACAAATGCCTGGTTCGCTGAACACATCTCTGAATCCGGCATCCATCCATTCTTTGGCATAACTCATGCGGTACAAATCAAAGTGATGAAAGGGCAGGTTTGTTTCGGCTATTTCATTTGTGTTGTTTTTTAGATTGAGATTCACTTGGTAGGGTTCGCACAAACCGTAGGTAGGGCTTTTGACTTTGCCCATGTGTCCTAATGAGCGAAGGATGTACCTTGTCAGGGTGGTTTTGCCAACACCCAGATCGCCCACCAAAGAAAAGTGCAGGGCTTTATCTAAGTGATTATTTTTTTCTTGAAAAAGCTTTTTAATCTGTTGAGCAAGCTTTAAAGCAAATGCCTCTGTGTCTTGCTCAGAAGAAAGAGTTCTGGATGTGATCATCAGATGAGTATCTTTTGTCATTGGGACCTACAATCTCATCATGGAGCAAAAATCGTGACTCAAGCCCAGCCCGCTAAAGATCATTTCATCCAAGATATTTCTTGGTTGAGGCGCGAGGCTATCGATTTGGGATTTGGCGATATCAGAGTTTCTGACACAGATTTGAGTGTGGCAGGACCAAGATTGAAAGAGTGGTTGGATGCTGGGCGTCACGGTGACATGAATTATATGAGGGAGCGCGCTCATTTGCGACTCAATCCTCAAGAATTGCAGCCGGGCACGGTTCGGGTTTTGACGGTTCGGATGGATTACTTGCCGGATACCTCTGAAATGCGCCAAGCAGTTGATTGGCGAAATAAAGAGATCGCCCGATGGGATGAGCCTTCTCAGGCGGTGGTGGCCATGTATGCCCGAGGTCGTGACTATCACAAGGTGTTGCGCCAGCGCTTGCAATCTTTGGCTGATGTGATTGAGAAAAAAATAGGTCCTTTTGGTTATCGGGTATTTGTTGACTCTGGCCCAGTCATGGAAGTTGAGATGGCGAATAAGTCGGGTTTGGGTTGGCGAGGCAAGCACACCTTATTACTCAATCGTGAAGCAGGGTCGATGTTTTTCTTGGGTGAAATCCTGGTGGATGTGCCGTTCCCGGTTGATGAACCAATCACCAGTCATTGTGGCGAATGTTCTGCTTGTATCAATATTTGTCCAACTCAAGCCATCACAGCGCCTTACCAATTAGATGCACGTCGTTGCATTTCATATTTAACGATTGAGCATCAAGGATCTATTCCTGAAGAACTCAGGCCCTTGATGGGCAACCGAGTCTATGGTTGCGATGATTGTCAGTTGGTTTGTCCTTGGAACAAATTTGCTCAACTAAGTTCAGTGCCTGATTTTTTACCAAGGCATGGTTTGGAGCATGCTGACTTATTGAATTTATGGTCATGGTCAGAAGAGAACTTTTTGTCTAAGCACGAAGGCAGTCCAATCCGCAGAATTGGGTATGAAGCTTGGCGGCGTAATCTTGCCGTGGGCATGGGCAATGCCCTCAGATCAGAGACTCTTGATGACGGTGTCAGAGAAAAAATCATTGGTGGTTTAAAGCAAGTCTTACCCAATGCCAGTGACATGCTGAAAGAGCACATTGAGTGGGCTTTGATGCAGACAAGTAAAGTATCTAAATAGATCAAATAACTAAAAATAAAAAAACCAATAAACTGCATCCCATGAGTTTGAATAGAGACATTGTTTTAAAGGGCGTCAAAGACGCATTTGGTGCTCCTGCGGCTATTTTGTTTGCAGGCATGTTAGGTTTTGGGGCGATGGGGCAGGCCAATGGTTTAGATATTTGGCTAACCAGTGCCACGAGTTTCTTCATGTTCGCATTGCCTGGTCAGGTGGTGCTTGTTGAGATGCTCGTCTTGAGTGCCTCGGGTGTCACGATTGCGATCGCTGTCACGCTCACGGCCACACGATTCTTCACGATGTGTTTAACACTCTTTCCACAGTTCCCGGAAAAGCAACGCAGTTCTTTCTATTATTTGGTGGTTCATTTTGTGGCGATGACAGCATGGGCTGTGTCCATGAGAGATTTTCCAAAAATGAAACCTGAGGATCGTCTTTCTTATTTCACGGGATTTGCTTTTGTATGTTGGGCTGTATCAACGCCAGCGACAGTCTTGGGTTACATGGTGGCGGGACAAGTGCCAAGTTATATCAATTTGGGTTTGGTGTTTATCAACCCACTCTTTTTCTTATTAACTTTCACTGAAGTTAAGCCAAGAGGGAATCGAATTGCGATCTTATTGGGCGCACCGCTTGGTTTGCTCTCTTATCTTTGGTTCCCTGATTACTCTTTATTGATCGCAGGACTGTTTGGCGGCACGATTGCTTACATGGTTGATAAATATTTTAGGAATAGACAACATGCTTGAGTCATCAGAACTAAGCACCATGTTCAATGATGCCGGTATGTGGGCTGCTTTGATTGCTGCTTGTGTGGGAACTTATTTTTGGCGGGGCTTCGGCGTTTATTTTTCTGGAAAAATAAACCAAGACAGCGAATTATTTAAATGGTTGTCAGCAGTCACTTATGCGATGGTGGCAGCTTTAACAGTTCGCATCATTTTGTTGCCGGTGGGCTTGCTTGCCACGGTGCCGATTTCTGTTCGTTTGGGGGTGAGCATTGTGGCGCTCATCATCATGTATTCAAAGCCAGGTGAGCGCATGATTCCAGCATTGCTGGTGGGAACATTTGGTTTGGTGTTGTACGGATTGGTGATGAACTTTTTGGGTTGATCACCAACCGCACAGAACTTTAAATCAACAAATAAGAATCAATCATTCTTACAAGTTTTGATGCCCAATAATGGGTAGGCTGGGCAAAAACGAAACACACCCGTTGCGATCGGCAATAAACCAATCCATCCCCAGTTACCAATCACACCAATGATTGCCAAAACAACCAAGAGTGCGCCAATTGCGATACGTAAAGTGCGGTCAATTCCGCCGACATTGCATTGCATAGACTTCTCCTTATTTGCCACAGTAGCTGGCGTACAACAATTCCATCACGGATATAGCGATGGGGCTCGAAATCTTGTAATAAATATGTTTGCCATCACGGCGAGTTGATACAACGCCTTCGTCACGAAGCACGGCCAATTGTTGCGATAAAGTGGGCTGCTGAATATTGGTGACC
>Ga0255139_1000259_pt1 | contig 18608 bp, 12 predicted proteins | sample Law_Colum_RepB_8_FD_188549 | JGI IMG/M metagenome (GOLD analysis project Ga0255139, IMG submission 188549) | Freshwater microbial communities from St. Lawrence River, New York, United States - Law_Colum_RepB_8d | ecosystem: Environmental > Aquatic > Freshwater > River | place: USA: New York...
ATCCACATCTTTTTTACTTCATGAGCGTTTGTTAGCTAATTAAAGCTAAGTTCCGAAGAACTTGGCAATCACCATCAAACGCCCACGCTTATCGGCTGTATATTTTTAAAGAACCCAAGCAGCTTAGCGCCACTTCGTTTGCCTCGCTGCGATCAGCGAAGCCTTGAATTATGACACAGTTTTCAGCGCTGCGTCAAGTTTTTGAAAATTTCTTAGATCACCAAGATCATTTCATCAACCTCTTCGCTGTGCTTGTTTGGCCTCTTTGGAGAACCTCACTTGTGTGCAGCGAAGCCCTCGATTATGGCACAGCTTTTTGGACCTTGGCAAGTTTTTTGAAGTCTTTGTGGAAGTTTCGTGCTTCCTCACCCGGATAATGGGCCCATGGCTTTACTCACACTCTTGAACGCTTCTCTGGCTTTTGGCCATGTCGCACTCCTCGATCACGCCGACTTCTCTTTGGAGACGTCCGAGCGCATCGGCTTGATTGGTCGCAACGGCACGGGCAAATCGTCGCTGCTCAAGATATTGGCGGGCATGGAGCGGCCGGACGACGGCAACCTGCACCTGCAACAAGGCGTTCGCATCGCCTACGTGGCACAAGAACCATTACTGATTCCCGAGCACACCATCTTTGAGTCGGTGCGCGAAGGCTTGGCCGAAGTTGTTCAATGGATCGACGATTACACGCACAGCCGAGGCGACTTGGACACTTTGCAAGGGCAAATCGAATCACGCGACGGCTGGGGCTGGGAACAGCGACTGGAAGAAACCTTGCAACGCCTGCAGCTGGACCCGAATGCGGTGGTGCAATCGCTGTCTGGCGGCATGCGCAAGCGCGTGGCTCTGGCGCAAGCCTTGGTGACCCGTCCTGACGTGCTCTTATTAGATGAGCCGACCAACCACCTGGACCTGAACGCCATCACCTGGTTGGAAGACCTGTTGATCGACTTCAAGGGCAGCGTGATCGCCATCACCCACGACCGCGCATTTTTGGACCGCATTGCGACCCGCATTGTCGAACTGGACCGAGGCAAGCTGCGCCCTTATCCGGGCAACTACGCGGCCTATCAGGTGCAAAAAGAAGAGCAACTCGCGCAGGAAGCCGTTATTCAAGCCAAAGCCGACAAGTTGCTGGCCCAGGAAGAGATTTGGATCCGCAAAGGCGTGGAAGCAAGACGCACCCGCAGCCAAAGCCGCATCACACGTCTGCAAAACCTGCGCGGCGAACGCGCGGCTCGCCGTGAAAAAGTGGGTAACGTGAAGATGGAAGTCGCCTCGGGGGTGCCGAGCGGCAAGCTGGTGGCCGAGCTGACCGATGTGAGCAAGAGCTTCACCCAACCCGACGGCTCGGTGCGCACCGTGATACAGAAATTCACGGGCACCTTGCTGCGCGGCGACAAGATCGGCCTGCTGGGCCCCAACGGCGCAGGCAAAACCACCTTGCTCAAACTGATTTTGGGCGAACTCGAAGCCGACAGCGGCGAAGTGCGACGCGGCAGCAAGCTCGAAGTGGCCTACTTCGACCAGATGCGCGACGCCCTAGACCTGAACGCCACGCTGGAAGACTTCATCAGCCCCGGCAGCGAGTGGATCGAAATCGGCAACAAGCGCCAGCACGTCAAGAGCTATCTGGGCGACTTCTTGTTCTCGCCCGCACGGGCCACATCGCCAGTGCGCTCACTGTCGGGTGGCGAGCGCAACCGCCTGTTGCTGGCCCGCTTGTTCGCCCGCCCTGCCAACGTGTTGGTGCTGGACGAACCGACCAACGATCTGGACATCGAAACCCTGGAGCTGCTCGAAGAGCTGCTGCAAACCTACGAAGGTACCGTGTTCCTGGTCAGCCACGACCGCGCCTTCATGGACAACGTGGTCACGGGCATCATCGCCTGCGAAAGCGCCCCGGACCAGCCCGGCTTCTGGCGCGAATACGAAGGCTCGGTGCAAGACTGGCTGATCCAGTCGCAACGCAGCCAGGCCATCCGCGCCCAGGCTGCGCAGCGCAGTGGCACGCCGTCTGCTGCTGCCCCCCCTGCAGCCCATGCAGCCCCTGTTGTCGCCACACCCGCTGCTGCGACCCCAGCGCGCAGCAAGCTCAGCTACAAAGAGCAGCGCGAGCTGGCCGAATTGCCCGCCAAGATCGAGGCGCTGGAAAAAGAACAGGCCGAGGCCCGTGCGCAACTGGCGGACGGCAGCATCTACCAACGCGACCCGGGACTGGCGCAGCAACTGTTCAAGCGCGATGCCGAGATCGACGACGTGTTGCTGGCCGCCATGGAGCGCTGGGAAATTCTGTCCGCACGCTGAGGTGCCCATCAGCAGTCCAAAAGGCGACCCATCCGGCCGTCTTGTGGGACTACAGTCAACACAATGACCTCTTCCGAACTCAGCGCATTGTTGGTGCTGGCCACCGTGAGCAGCTTCACACCCGGGCCGAACACCACCTTGTCCACCGCCATGGCCGCCAACCACGGCCTGCGCCGGGCCATGCGCTTTGTGCTGGCGGTGCCGGTTGGCTGGGGCATTTTGTTTGCCCTGTGCGCCACCGGCCTCGGTGGGCTGGTGGTGGCTTTCCCGCCCTTGCGATGGGGGATCGTGACACTGGGCACCGGTTATTTGCTGTGGCTGGCCTCGCGTTTGTGGCAAAGCGGCAGCTTGCAGCAGGCAGACAGCGCCAAGCTGCAAGTCGGTTTTGTGCAGGGCGTGGGTCTGCAGTTTTTGAACATCAAGGCCTGGATGTTGGCGCTCGCCATCGTCGCCGGATGGGTCGCCGGGCGAGAAGACGCCACAGCCCGCACGTTGATGCTGCTGCCGATCATGGTGGCCTATGGTTTTGTGAGCAACCTGACTTACGCCGTGGCAGGCTCCATGCTGCGCCACTGGCTGGCGCATGGCCGCCGGCTGCTCATGTTCAACCGCTGCATGTCGGTGGCGTTGGTGGCCACCGCATTGTGGATCCTGAACGGCCTGCGCCAAAGCGCCGCATGAAGTTTTCGGCCAGTCAACCGCACTCCACATGACCGACGAACAAGCACGACGCGAAAAGCACGGCCTGTGGCTGGGCATGCTGGGGGTGGCATTTTTTGCACTCACCCTGCCCATCACACGACTGGCCACCGGCACAGTGGAATCACCCCAACTCTCGCCCTGGTTCGTCACCTTCGGGCGCGCGGTACTGGCTGGGGGGCTGTCCATCATCTATTTGATTTTGACGCGAGCACCCTTGCCACAGCCAGCGCAACGCGGTCCCCTGCTGCTGTCTTTGGCGGGCAATGTGATCGGTTACCCGCTGCTGCTGGGCTGGGCCCTGCGGCACGTCACGGCCAGCCACGCAGCAGTCATCACCGCTTTGCTGCCACTGACCACCGCAGCCGCCGCCGCATGGCTGATGCACCAGCGGGCGCGCCTGGGTTTTTGGGTGTTTGCCAGCTTAGGAAGTGCGCTGGTGGCGGTGTACAGCGTGCTGCGGGCGGCACAAATGGGGCACGGCTTTGGCCTGACCTGGGCCGACACCTTGCTGCTGGGCGCAGTGGTCGCCGCCTCGCTGGGTTATGTGGCCGGGGCCAAAGTCACCGCCAGCCTGGGCGCTGAAAAAGTGATCAGCTGGGTCTGCGTGATGGCGCTGCCCATTACATTGCCCGGTGCCTGGCTCACCTGGCCCACCCACCCGATCGCCACCACATCGTGGCTGGCGTTGCTGTACGTCGGGGTGTTCTCGATGTGGGCCGGGTTTTTTGCCTGGTTTCGCGGCCTGTCCATGGGCGGCCCACTGCGGGTGAGCCAAACCCAGTTGCTGCAGCCTTTCATGTCCATTCTGGCCGCCGTGCCTTTGCTGGGAGAATCGCTGGATGCGATGACGCTGGGCTTTGCCTTGCTGGTGGTGCTCACGGTCTTCATGGGCCGGCGCATGGCCACTGCCCCAGCCTCTCAATAGAACATTTTCAAGGAGCGACTCATGAACTGGAAACTGGCCCAACGTGCCGACAAAATGAACCCCTCGGTGATCCGAGAGATCCTCAAAGTCACCGAACTGCCCGGCATCATCAGCTTTGCCGGGGGCTTGCCCTCGCCCCAGACCTTCCCGATCGACGCCATGCGCGAAGCCAGCGAGCGCGTGCTGCGGGATGACGGCAAAGCCGCCTTGCAATACGCCGCCAGCGAAGGCTACGCGCCCTTGCGCGAATGGGTCGCGCAAGACCTGATCAAGCAAGGCATGAAGGTCAGCCCAGACCAGGTGCTGATCACCACCGGCAGCCAGCAAGGCCTGGACCTGGTCGCCAAGATCCTGATCGATGCGGGCAGCCGCATTCTGGTGGAGACACCCACCTATTTGGGTGCGCTGCAAGCCTTCACACCGATGGAGCCGATCGCCGTGGGCGTGAACAGCGACGACCACGGCGTGGACGCTGCCGACCTGCGCGCCAAAGTGGGCACCGGAGCGGACAAAGCTCGCTTTGTGTATTTGCTGCCCAACTTCCAAAACCCCACCGGCCGCACCATGACCGAAGAGCGCCGTGCCGCCGTGGCGCAGGTCGCCATCGACACCGGCTTGCCCATCATCGAAGACAACCCCTACGGCGACCTGTGGTTTGACGCGCCGCCCGCGCCCTCGCTCAGCTCGCGCCATCCCGAGGGCAGCGTTTACCTGGGCTCGTTCTCCAAAATTTTGGCCCCCGGCCTGCGTCTGGGTTATTTGGTGGCGCCAAAAGCGCTCTACCCCAAGCTGCTGCAAGCCAAACAAGCCGCCGACCTGCACACGCCCAGCTTCAACCAGCGCGTGGTGGCCGAAGTGCTCAAAGACGGCTTCATCGAGCGCCATGTGCCCACCATCCGTGCGCTCTACAAACAGCAATGCGAAGCCATGCTGGCCGCGCTCGACCGCGAAATGGCGGGCCTGGGCCTCTCCTGGAACCGTCCGGTGGGCGGCATGTTCCTGTGGGTGCAACTGCCCAAGGGCATGAAGGCCGTGCCGCTTTTGGAAAAGGCTGTTGAAAAAGGCGTGGCCTTTGTGCCCGGCTTCGCGTTCTATGCCGGCGACGCCAACGAAAGCACGCTGCGCCTGTCGTTTGTGACCGCCACGGTGGACCAGATCAACACCGGCATGGCCGCACTGGCTGCGGCGATCCGCGAATCGCTCTGACAAACCGAAGAAGCCCGCACCCCGGAGGTACGGGCGCCTTGCGGACGCAGTGACCAAGGCACACACCCCTCTTTTTTCAGCCTTCGACCAAGCCCCACCCATGAAACAGCGCCCCTTCCAACAAGTCGACGTTTTCACCGACACCGCCTTTCTGGGCAACCCGCTGGCCGTGGTGCTGGATGGCCAGGGCCTGAGCGACGCGCAAATGCAGGCCTTTGCCGCCTGGACGCAGCTGAGCGAAACCACCTTTGTGCTGCCGCCCACGCCCGAAGGCACTGCGGGCGGGGCCGACTACCGGGTGCGCATCTTCACGCCCGGGGCCGAATTGCCGTTTGCGGGCCACCCCACGTTGGGCACGGCACACGCCTGGCTGAACGCGGGCCACACGCCACGGCAAGCGGGCGTGCTGGTGCAGGAATGTGGCGTCGGTCTGGTCACCTTGAAGCAGCAGGGAGAGCGCTGGGCCTTTGCTGCACCGCCCCTGAGCTGCTTGGACATATCAGCCAAAGACCTGGCCCCCGTGCTCGCGGCCTTGGGGCTGGATGAGTCGGAAGTCATCGCCGCCCAAAACCTGGACAACGGCCCGCACTGGTTGGGCCTGCTGGTCAGCGATGTGGACACGGTGCTGGCCCTGGACCCTGACCATGCCGCCCTGAAAAAGTTGGGCACCAAGGTCGGCGTGGCGGCGAAACGGCAAGCACCAGACGGTGGCCTGATCCGCCGGGCCAACCGCGAAGCGCGGGCATTCACGGCGTCCAGCACCCGCATCGCCAACGACCCGACCGATCTGGAGGTGCGCGCCTTCGCGGCCCCTGTGGGCATCGCCGAAGACCCGGTGACGGGCAGCCTGAACGCGTCGCTGGCGCAATGGCTGATAGCCAACGGGCACATGCCTGCCGCCTACAGCGCACGCCAGGGCACGATGCTGGGGCGCGCCGGGCAGGTGTTCTTGTCACAAGACACGCAAGGGCAGGTCTGGGTGGGTGGCGATGTGGTCGGGTGCATTCAGGGCACAGTGAACTTGTGAGCCCGGAATGTGTCGCTGCACAGCGGCCCGCCTGCGCCTGAACCGCCACCCCAAGCTCAGCCCCAAGCTCAGCCCCTGATCACCCCAGCGACAGGGGTCAGAGTCCAGTCTGCGCACAATCCCAGCCCATGGGAACACTTTATTTGGTCCGCCACGGACAAGCCTCGTTCGGGGCCGATGACTACGATCAACTCAGCCCACTGGGCCGACAGCAGGCAGTGCGCTTGGGCGAATACATGCGGACCAAACTTCAAGGCCAACCCATCGAGGCCGTGATGATGGGTAGTTTGAAGCGCCACCGCCAAACTTGGGAAGGCATTGCCGAAGGTGCAGGCTTGCCCCACACGCCCTCGGTCTGGCCAGGTCTGAACGAATACGACAGCCACGCGTTGATCGAGTCCATCCACCCCGAGCCGCTGGCCAAGCCCGACACGCCCGAGCTGTACCGCCACCACTTTCGCCTGCTGCGCGATGCGCTGCAAGCCTGGATGGCGGGTCGCACCCAACCGCGTGACATGCCCAGTTATGCCGACTTTGTGGGCGGTATCGAAGCCGCGCTCGACCATGTACGGCAAAACCACTCGGGCGATGTGATGATCGTCTCCAGTGGCGGCCCCATCTCGACGGCCGTGGGCCGCGTGCTGGGCACTCCGCCCGAAACCACCATCGAGCTGAACCTGCGCATCCGCAACACCGCCCTGACCGAGTTCGTGTTCAACCCCAAGCGGCACATGCTGCTGACCTACAACACACTGCCGCACCTGGACAGCGACGCGCACAAAGACTGGGTCACTTTCGCCTGAAACTGGCGCGCACAAGGGGGCCGCTGCGCCCGAGCACCAACGGGTACATTCCCTAGGCAATACCCCTTCAAATTGCAGGCAGAATAAAGGGCATGAATTGCTCGCCCGCCTGGTCGACCCTCAAATATCTCGAGGGGGGAATCCAGCTCACCACCGCACAACCCGCAGAGGCCGATAGGCTTGTGGGTGAGTTGACTGCGATGCTGAAAAACTGGGGTCTTCATGCGGCAGTTCAAACCTTGGTTGTGCCCGGTGAGGATGGCCAAGTGGCCTTGATCTGCAACTTGCGCCCCGAATACCGCGCCCGCTGGATGCCTGGGCATGACACGTTGGCTTTGCACGAAAAGCTGCAGGTTGACGCCCACACGGATGTGAGTTGGGCTTTGGAGCGCGAAATCTGGATCGCCTTGCTGGGCTCCCCCCATCGCTTCCAGTTCGCCAGCCTGGCGTCCTTGAATTCGCATGTCCGGGTGCGCCGCAACATGGCACTGGCCGCCCGCAAAACCGCACTCGCCTTCAAAACCGAAGCTGCAGAGCGACCCGAAGCCTATTGGCACTACGAAGATGAACCGGGCTTCATCCTGAATCCCGGATGCCCGCTGATCAAGGCACTGATCGCAGCGACACAGCCCGAGTCCAGCGGCAAGCTCTACGATTTTTCTTGCTACCGTGCCACTGAATACGTGATCTTGTTGGGCATTGCGCAAGAAGCACAAGCCCATCACCCTGGCCTGCTCAAGGAGCTGCAGGAACTCAACGAACGGCATGCCATCCGCTCAGGTCAGTTTCACGACGTGTTTCTGATCGAATACGGCAGCATGGAAGCCCCCTTGCCCGCGCGCTTTTATGTCCCGGGAGACCGGCTGTGGTTTCGCAACCCCGATGAACGCTCGTCGGATGTCACCGGCTACGAAGGCTCGTGGGTCATGTACATGGGCGGCGGCTTGTTCAGCAATTTCTGGAAAAGGGACACCCCCTTCACACTCGAGTCCAAAGCGCTCGAAATATTCCATTGGAAAGACGGTGTCTACACCGACGCCCAAGGCGAATTGCAAATGGACGAATCGGTGGTCGAGCATCATGTGGCGCAAACCCTGGCCAACCCTGAAACCAGGGCTCAGGTCTTGCAAAGAATGATCCGCATGCGCGACCCCAAGGGGGTTTACGACCAAGGTGGCTGCATCGACACCACCCGCGAGTACCCTCGCAGCGTGAGCCAGGACCAATGCGACCTGGTGTTGCCCAAACTCTGAAGCCTTTGGCGGCTCAGCCGACCTGATCGCTCAAGGTGTCCGGCGGCAAGCGATCCACTTCCGACAACAACTGCGCCAGCGCGCGCCCCGAGGCCTCCAGCACCGCCTGGCCTTTGGCTGCCGTCGCGGCAGCCGCATTGCCCGCCGCGCCCTGCGGGTTGTAATCCTGCATTTGCCAGCCCAGCTTGGCGCTCTTGCCGTTGCCCAAAATGTCAAAACGCTCGGCACGGTCTTGTGAGGTGGATCGGAAATTTTGCGCATGCGCCATGCGCACGAGGTCAGGCCTCAGCGCCAGCATCATCGACGTTTCTGTATCGCCAGCATGCACCCCAAAGCGGTGCTCTTCGGCGCTGAACAGCGCATTCACATCGCCGCCTTGCGCGTCACGCAAAGGCAAATTGAACCAGCTCACGCTGTAGACCAGCATGCCCAGCCGCGCGCGCAGGTCACGCGCCACGATGTCCATCACGCTCACCTGCCCGCCGTGCGCATTGAGCAGCACCAGCTTCTTCACGCCACTGGCGGCCACCGACTCACCGATGTCGGTCCACAGGCGAATCACGGTTTCGGCTTTCAGGGTCAGGGTGCCTGCAAAACGGGCATGCTCGGGGCTCAAGCCCACAGATTGGGTGGGTAAAAACAAAACAGGCAAATCAGCGGGCAAATGAGGCACAGCGGCGTTCACCACCCCGTTGACCAGATCGGTGTCTACCGACAAGGGCAAATGCGGCCCGTGCTGCTCGGTCGCAGCCACGGGCAACACGGCAATGGCCCGGTCCAGCGCCAGGGTCTGAAAATCGGTGGTGGTCCAGTCGGCCCAAAAACGCGAAGGGTTTTGCATGGTGGCATCTTAATGGAGCTGGCGCAAAGCAACCGGTCACGGGCTGACTGGAACGCCTGGATTGATCGGTTGACACACCACAAACCCTTCCCAGCACCCCGCCAAAACACCGGCACCGTCAGTCAAGATCCCTTGGCCGTGTACAGTTCTTTTTTCAGGATCGCCCCGTTGGAACGACCTGAGCCTCAATTGGGAGTGGGTGTTGAACGTTGCTGTGTTTTACCGATGGATGAAAGAGCGCCTGAAACCGCTTTGCGAACTGGCTGCAACTTCGCTGATGGTGCTGGCCCTGCTCGGGACCTTCGCCACCCCATTCGCTGGGGCGCAAACCGCACCGCTGCTTACGGCCAAGGCCACGTCCTCGAGCACATCGGGCGTTGCATCCTGGCTCAACAGCGCAGCCAACACCGTCACCACCGAACAGGTGCGGGCCGAACTGCTGGTCCATGCCCCCCAGGGCCTGCAGGCTGGGCAGACTTTCTGGCTGGGCCTGCACATCCAGCACCAGCCGCATTGGCACACCTATTGGCAAAACCCTGGCGATTCGGGCTTGCCCACGCGATTGCAGTGGCAGCTGCCTGCGGATTTGCAAGCCGGTGAGATCGCCTGGCCCCTGCCCAAAAAAATCCCGATTGGCACCTTGGCCAATTACGGCTACGAAAATAGCCTGTTGCTGAGCGTGCCGGTGGCTGTGGGCGCAGGCTTCAAGTTTCCGGCCGATGGGCCACTGACGCTGTCATTGCAAGCCGAGTGGCTGGTGTGCCGCCTGGAATGCATCCCACAAGAAGGCCGGTTCACCCTGACACTGCCCTCTGCCGCGCCACAAACTGCCCATGCGGCGCTGTTCGATGCCGCCCGGCAGCTCAGCCCCCAGGGGCTGCCGCAGCAACAACAAGGCGGAACCTGGATCACCGGAGGCCAAACCACCGTCTCTGACGACGGCAAGCAGCTCAGCTTGCGCGTGCACGGTTTGCCCGTGAGCTGGCGCGGCCAGACCCTGAGCGCCTTCCCGGTCACGCCCAGCGTGGTGCACAACCCGGCCACGCAAGGCAAAGGCTGGACACAAGGCTGGCAAGGTGCTGTCTGGAGCGCTCAAATCCCGGTGTCTGAAGAACGCGGCGACAGCCCTCAAACCATGCGCTGGGTGCTGGCCATCGGGCCTGAATCATCCCCCAAGGCACCTGCTTTTGAAATTGCAACACCTGTGCAAGGGACTTGGCCCGCATTGGCCCAAGCCGCACCTGCCGAGGTCTCGCCCGCGCTGGCCAAAGCCCTTGCCGACAACGCACGCGGCAAGGAAAAGCCCTTGCCGCTGACCCCAACGGCCCCGCTGAACCTGGTGCTGGCCATTTTGGGGGCACTGGTCGGCGGCCTGCTGCTCAACCTCATGCCTTGCGTGTTTCCGGTGCTGGCCATCAAGGTGCTGGGCTTTGCACAACCAGGCACCTCGTCTAGGCAGCACCGCGCGGCCGGCATGAGCTACACCCTGGGTGTGGTGCTGTCGTTCATGCTGCTGGGTGGCCTGATGCTGGCTTTGCGGGCTGCTGGCGAGCAGCTGGGCTGGGGCTTTCAGCTGCAGTCACCGTCTGTGGTGGCGGGGCTGGCCCTGCTGTTCACCTTGATCGGTCTGAATCTGGCGGGTGTTTTCGAATTCGGCCAGATGCTGCCCAGCGGCCTGGCTTCTCTGCAAAGCCGCCACCCCACGGTGGATGCGGGCTTGTCGGGGGTGCTGGCCGTGGCCATTGCCTCGCCCTGCACCGCGCCTTTCATGGGTGCCTCGCTGGGCCTGGCCATTGCGCTGCCCGTTTGGCAAGCGCTGACGGTGTTTGCCGCCATGGGTCTGGGCATGGCCCTACCTTATCTGGCGGCCAGCTGGTGGCCCGGCATGGCCCGCGCACTGCCTCGCCCCGGGGCCTGGATGGTGACTTTCCGCCAGGCCATGGCTTTTCCCATGTTTGCCACCGTCATCTGGCTGCTGTGGGTGCTGGGCCAGCAAACCGGGATCGACGGCGCCAGCGCCTTGCTGGCTTTGTTGCTGACCATCGCTTGGCTGGCCTGGGCGCTGGGCCTCAAAGGACGCACCCGTTGGGTCATGAGCGGTCTGGCCCTGGCCACTTTGTTGTGGCTGGGCAGCAGCTGGCTGCCTTTGGCTTTGCGCGAGGCACCCAGCGTTGGCACGACCAGCAGCGCCAGCGAAAACAGCGCCGCCGGTCAGCCCGTCTGGCAAGCGTGGTCGGCCAGTGCGCTACAGGCCCAACTGAGTGCGGGCCACCCGGTGTTTGTGGACTTCACCGCCGCCTGGTGCGTGACCTGCCAATACAACAAAAAAACCACGCTGGCCGACCCCCAGGTACTGGCCGACTTTGCGGCCCGCCAAGTGGTACTGATGCGGGCCGACTGGACGCGGCGCGACCCGGACATCACCCAAGCGCTGACGGCACTGGGCCGCAGTGGCGTGCCGGTCTATGCGCTGTATGCAAACAGTCAGCCCCCGGTGCTGCTGTCTGAACTGCCCAGCGTGGCCGAAGTGCAGGCAGCACTGCAAAAACTCCCTGCCGCGAAATGAGGTGCATGCCCGGCCAATAACGTTGGAGCTGAAGCTCCAACCTACAAAGGCCGTAGGTCGGTGGCTTCAGCCCCGACATGCCGGGCCAAGCGCAGGCGCATTCTCCTCGCCTCTCGCCTGCGACAATGACGGCATGAGCACCTCCTTCGCCCCCCTTCAAAACGACACCTTCCTGCGCGCCTGCCTGCGCCAAGCCACCGACCACACCCCCGTGTGGCTCATGCGCCAAGCCGGCCGCTACCTGCCCGAGTACTGCGCCACCCGTGCCAAAGCGGGCAGCTTCATGGGCCTGGCCACCAACGTCGACTTTGCCACCGAAGTGACGCTGCAGCCGCTCGAGCGTTACCCGCTGGACGCCTCCATCCTGTTTTCGGACATCCTCACCGTGCCCGACGCCATGGGCTTGGGCCTGTCTTTCGCGCAGGGCGAAGGTCCACGCTTTGCCAAGAACGTGCGCGACGAAGCGGCCGTGGCCGAGCTGGCCGTGCCTGACATGAACAAGCTGCGCTATGTTTTCGACGCCGTGACGTCGATTCGCAAGGCACTGAACGGCCGCGTGCCCCTGATCGGGTTTTCCGGCAGCCCCTGGACGCTGGCGTGCTACATGGTCGAAGGCGCAGGCTCTGACGACTACCGCCACGTCAAAACCCTGATGTACAGCCGCCCGGACCTGATGCACCGCATTCTGGAAATCAACGCCGACGCTGTGGCCCTGTACCTGAACACCCAAATTGAAGCCGGTGCCCAAGCGGTCATGGTGTTTGACAGCTGGGGCGGTGTGCTGGCCGATGGGGCTTTCCAGCAGTTCAGCCTGGCCTACACGGCCCGCGTGCTGAGCCAATTGAAGACCGAGCACAATGGCCAACGCATCCCCAGCATCGTCTTCACCAAAGGCGGCGGCCTGTGGCTGCCCGAGATGGCGGGCCTGAACTGCGACGTGCTGGGCCTGGACTGGACCATGAACCTGGGCCGCGCCCGCGCCCTGGTCGGCGGCGAAGTCGGCGGCCCCGGCAAAGCGCTGCAAGGCAACATCGACCCGAATATCCTGTTTGCGCCCCCCGCGCAGATCGCGACCGAAGTGCACCGCGTGCTGGACAGCTTTGGCACGCCCCACACCGACCGCAGCACCACCGGCCCCACCCACATCTTCAACCTGGGCCATGGCATCAGCCAGTACACCCCGCCTGAGCATGTGACGGCGCTGGTGGAGGCGGTGCACAGCCACTCACGGAAATTACGGACTGCCGTTTGAAAACCGGAGGCTTCAGTCAGCACACAAAGCCCCCTCAACATGGCTTTTTTGTGAAAAAAATCAGACAAGCCCTATTGACTTATGCACAAAATTTGGGCTTACCGCTTTTTGCGTTTATTCATTGCAGCCGTCCAAATCGATCAATACCCCATCTCGTAAGTCATTGATTTCATTGAATTATTTTTCCTGCACATCTGATAGGCATTCTAGCGAAACCCTTGATTTTCAAGGGCTTGCAGGGCTTGAAGACAAGTTTTCAACAAAGTTATCCACAGATTTTCTGGATCATGGGCAAAGCACTTTGAAATCAAGCACTTAGGCCTGTTTTCAAGATTTCACCTAACCCTCAAAATTTGCAAATTCATGAAAGCCAAGGAATCCTTTTGAGCGCCCCCCTTTGGATCGACGTCGCAGTTCAGACCCCGGCACACAGCCAGGTGGGGGGCTTGCTGAGCTACCGCAGCACCTTGGTCGTGCAGCCGGGGCAGCTGGTCAGGGTGCCATTCGGGCCACGCGAGGTCTTGGGTGTGGTCTGGGCCATCCGCGAAACAGCACCCGCCGACATGCCCACCTCGGCCATTCGGGATGTGAGCGGGGTTCTGGAGGGCCTGGCCCCGCTGGACAGCACATGGCGGCAATTGGTGCAGTTCTCGGCCCAGTATTACCAGCGCTCTTTGGGCGAGGTGGCCTTGTCGGCCCTGCCACCGCAACTGCGCGACCTGAGCAACGAACAACTGGCCCGCCGCCTCAAAAAGCAAAACACCGAACGCGCTGTGCAGACCACGCCCGGCCCCGCCCTGTCGGACGAGCAAAGCGCCGTGTTGGCGCAAATGGCCAGCGGCACCGGCCCCTTCTTGCTGTTTGGCAGCACTGGCAGCGGCAAAACCGAGGTGTATTTGCAGGCGGTGGAGCGCATGCTGGCCGCCGACCCGCAGGCCCAGGCCCTGCTCATGGTGCCCGAGATCAACCTCACGCCCCAGCTCGAAGAACGGGTGCAAGCGCGTTTTGGCGCAGACGCCGTGGTGGCCATGCACAGTGGCATGACGCCCGCCCAGCGCCTGAAGGGCTGGCTGGCCGCCCATGCGGGCCACGCCCGCATCGTGCTGGGCACGCGCATGGCCATCTTTGCGTCCATGCCGCACCTGAAGCTGATCGTGGTCGACGAAGAACACGACCCCAGCTACAAACAGCAAGAAGGCGCGCGCTACTCGGCGCGTGACCTGGCCGTGTACCGGGGCCGCTTGCACAACGCCCCGGTGCTGCTGGCCTCGGCCACGCCCTCGCTGGAGAGCTGGCACCAGAGCCGCCCTGAAGCCGAAGGCGGGCGCTATGTGCGGCTGCACATGCCCTCGCGCATTGGCACCGGCCTGCTGCCCAAAGTGCGGCGCGTGGACATGAACAAACAGCCGCGCCGCACCGTGCTGTCGGCCCCGTTGGTCGCCGCCCTGCAAGAGCGGGTGCAACGCGGCGAGCAGTGCATGCTACTGCTCAACCGACGCGGCTACGCCCCGGTGCTGCATTGCGCCGACTGCGGCTGGAAAAGCGAGTGCAAGCACTGCAGCGCCTTCCGGGTGTTCCACAAGATTGACCGCACCCTGCGCTGCCACCACTGCGGCCTGACAGAGCGCGTGCCCCGCGCCTGCCCTGAATGCGGCAACGCCGACATCGCCCCGATTGGCCGGGGGACCGAGCAGCTGGAAGAACACCTAGGCGAGTTGCTCGCGCATGTGCTGCGTCCCGACGGGACCCCGGTGCGCATTGCCCGCATCGATGCCGACACCACCCGCCTGAAGGGTGCACTGGAAAGCCAGCTGGCCTCGGTGCATTCGGGCGAAGTGGATGTGTTGGTAGGTACACAAATGATTGCCAAGGGACATGACTTTCGGCGCATCACGCTGGTGGCAGCGGTCAACCCCGACACGGCGCTGTTTTCAAGCGATTTCAGAGCGCCCGAGCGGCTGTTTGCCCTGCTCATGCAGGCCGCAGGCCGTGCCGGACGCGACGCCAGCCAAAGCGCCAGCAGCGAGATGTGGGTGCAAACCTTTCACCCACAACATGCGCTGTTTGAAGCGCTCAAAAAACACGACTACCCGGCCTTTGCCGCCAGCGAACTGGCCGAGCGCACCGCCGCCGACCTGCCGCCCATCAGCCACCAGGCCCTGCTGCGCGCCGACGCCCGCACCCAAGAAGCCGCCCAAGCGCTGCTGAACGCCGCCCGCGAAACCCTGGAAGCACAACTGAGCGCCGACCCCGCCACTGCGGACTTGGTGATGCAAGTGAGCGTGTACCCCGCCGTGCCCATGAGCATGCAACGTGTGGCCGATGTGGAACGCGCCCAAATGCTGCTGGAAAGCCCCAGCCGCATGGCGCTGCAAAAAATGCTGTGGCACCTGCACGGCGTGCTGCACCAGGTGCGCAGCCAGCCCGAACACAAAGGCGTGATCCGTTGGCTGGTGGACGTGGACCCGCAGGCGATCTGAGCCCAGCCGCCTGGCCTCAAGCCTGAAACAAGGCCACCATTCCCGAGAACGTGAAAAACGCCGCCGCCGTGGTCACCAAAATGATGCGCGCAATGCGCCCGTTGTCGGCCCCCAGGCGCTCTGCCAGCAGCGACACATTGCTGGCACTGGGCAGCGCAGCCACCAGCACCATCACCTGCAAGGCCAAGGGCTCGATCGGTACGCCCCACTGGATGGCGGACAAACCCACCAGCAAGACCAGCACAGGGTGCAGCACCAGCTTGATCAGCGACACGGGCAGGTAATCGCCCATGCGCAGCGCCCCGTGCAGCCGCTCATGGGCCAGCATTTGCGAGCGCGCCAACACCGCCCCAATGGTGAACAAAGCCACGGGAGAGGCGGCATCGGCCAGCAAACCCACGGTTTGGTTCACCGGGCCGATCAACTCCCAACCACCGTAGGAAAACGCAGCCCCCCACGAAATGGCCCAGGGCATGGGGTTGCGCAGCACACCCGCCAACGCCTTGCGCGCCGCCACAGCAGCACCATGCTCCCCCGCCGTGTCCATGCGCGACAAGGCCACACACAAAGAAGACGTGATCACCAGATCGACCACGATGGTCACAATGGCCGGCCCCACCGCCTCAGCCCCCAACAAGGCCACCAGCAGCGGCACCCCCATGAAGCCGGTATTAGGGAAAGCCGCGACCAAAGCGCCCAAAGACGCATCGTTCCAGCGGATGCGCCCATTCAGGCTGACAGCGATGCTGAAGGCCACCACCACCAGCGCGCAAAACAGGTACGTGAAAAACACCCCGGCGTCGAGCAACTGCGCGATGGGCGTGTCCGCCCCAAAAAGAAAGAGCATGCAAGGCAACGCAAAGAACAGCACAAAACCGTTCAGACCCGAAATGGCCTCGAGCGGCAGCAACTTCAGGCGGGCCGCGCCATAGCCACACAGCACGAGGGCGAAGAAAGGAAAGGTGACACGCAGGACTTCTAGCATCCCCCGATTGTCGGGTAAACCATGAGATGGACTGGCACTCAAAGTCGCTGAGCCGACAAAAGCACCAAAATCCATGCCTTGCCATCCAAAATCGAACCGATCGGGGCATGCACGCAGATCGGGGTCGGTCTTGGCGACAAATGGTGTGTTTCACACCCGCTATGATGGTCTGTTTTGCCTTGATCACCCCCATGTCAGCCGGACTCAACAACGCCCAACTCGAAGCCGTGAACTACGTCTCCGGCCCTTGCCTGGTGCTGGCGGGGGCGGGTTCGGGCAAGACCCGGGTGATCACGCACAAGATCGGGCGGCTGATCGAGGCCGGGCTGGAGCCCAAGCGCATCGCCGCCATCACCTTCACCAACAAGGCCGCCGCCGAAATGCGCGAGCGGGCCAAGCAGCTGATTGGCCGTGCCGCCAAGGATGTGCTGATCTGCACATTCCATGCATTGGGCGTGCGCATCATGCGCGAAGACGGCGCGGTGCTGGGCCTCAAACCCCAGTTCAGCATCATGGACGCGGACGACGTGACCAGCATCTTGAAGGATTGCGGCGGCACCACCGACGCGGCCACGGCCCGCCAGTGGCAGTGGACCATCAGCCTGTGGAAGAACATGGGGCTCAATGCCGAGCAAGCCGCAGCGCAAGCGCCCGACGACAACGCCCGGGTGATCGCCCGCATCATGGCGCTCTACCAAGAGCGTTTGAGCGCTTACCAAAGCGTGGACTTTGACGACCTGATCGGCATGCCCCTGAAGCTGCTGGCCGACTACCCCGAGGTGCGCGAGCGCTGGCAGGCCAAGATGGGCCATGTGCTGGTCGACGAATACCAAGACACCAACGCCACGCAATACGAAGTGCTGAAACACCTGGTGGGCGAGCGTGCGCGCTTCACGGCGGTGGGCGACGACGACCAGTCCATTTACGGCTGGCGCGGCGCCACGCTGGACAACTTGAAGCGCCTGCCGCTGGATTTTCCGCAACTCAAAGTCATCAAGCTGGAGCAAAACTACCGCTCCACCAGCGCGATCTTGCGGGCCGCCAACAACGTCATCCTGCCCAACCCCAAACTGTTCCCCAAAACCCTGTTTTCTGAATTGGGCGAGGGCGAACCAGTGCGCGTGGTCGATGCCGTGAACGAAGAGCACGAGGCCGATCGGGCAATTGCGCGCATCCAGTCGATTCGCGGCGGCCAGGTCAACCCGTCCAAGCACCGCGAGTTCAAGGACTTTGCCATCCTCTACCGCGCCAACCACATGGCCAGACCGTTTGAACAAGCCCTGCGCCGCGCCAACATTCCGTACAAGGTGTCGGGCGGGCAAAGCTTTTTTGACAAGGCCGAAATCAAGGACTTGTGCGCCTGGTTTCGCCTGTGGATCAACAACGACGACGACCCGGCGTTTTTGCGGGCCATCACCAGCCCCAAACGCGGCATTGGTCACCAGACGTTGGGCCAACTGGGCACTTTTGCCACGCAATACAAACTCAGCTTGTTTGAAGCGCTGTTTGCAGGCAGCTTGCCCAGCGCGGTGAACACCCGCGCCGTGGACGGCTTGCACGAATTTGGCCGCTACATCAACGACCTGGAGCACCGCGCCCGTCACACCCTGGGCAAGACGGACGCGCTGGCGTTTTTGCTGGAGTGGCTGAAGGAAATCGGCTACGAGTCGCACCTGTACGACGGCGAAGACAACGAAAAAGTGGCCGCCGCCCGCTGGACCAATGTGCTGGAGTTTTGCGACTGGATGGCGGGGCGCTGCGGCGGTGAGATCGAAGATGCGACCGGTGCTCAAGCCACCGAAACCAAAAACCTGCTCGATGTGGCGCAAACCATCTCCCTAATCTCCACCCTGAGCGAACGCGAAAAAGACCAGAACGTGGTCACGTTATCGACCCTGCACGCCTCCAAGGGTCTGGAGTGGCCGCATGTGATGTTGGTGGGCGTGAACGAAGGCCTGCTGCCCTTCAAGCTGGGCGACGACGATTCGCATTCGGGACGCAGCGACGGGCCGATGAGCGAAGGCATTTTGCAGCGCCTACAAGAAGAACGCCGCTTGATGTATGTGGGCATCACCCGAGCCCAGCGCAGCCTGGCCGTGAGCTGGACCAAGCGCCGCAAAAAGGGACGTGAAACCGTGGCCGCCCTGCCCAGCCGCTTCATTGCCGAAATGCGGTTGGACGAAAACACCACCCGCGAAGACCCACGCGAAAAGCTCAAGGCCTTGCGTGCCGAATTTGCCCAACGCGCTGCCGATGCAGCC
>Ga0255139_1000260_pt1 | contig 18593 bp, 16 predicted proteins | sample Law_Colum_RepB_8_FD_188549 | JGI IMG/M metagenome (GOLD analysis project Ga0255139, IMG submission 188549) | Freshwater microbial communities from St. Lawrence River, New York, United States - Law_Colum_RepB_8d | ecosystem: Environmental > Aquatic > Freshwater > River | place: USA: New York...
CAACTCGTGGCCGATCATGTGCGTGGCCCAGTCCTGCGGCACGCCGGCACCGATGAGGCCGTTGAGCGCCTGGCTGGCGGCCCACATTAGGTTGGCACGAACTTCGACATTATCTGGCTCTGACAAGGCTTTCGGGCCATCTTCGATAAGTGTCAGCAGAAGGCCTTCGGCGAAGCGGTCCTGCACCTTGGCATTGACAGGATAGGTCAGGTATTGCTCGACCACATGCACGAAGGCATCAACCACGCCGTTACCGACCTGGCGCGCCGGCAAGGTCAGCGTCTTGGCCGGATCCATGATGGCAAAGCGCGGATACAGCAGCGGGTGGCTGAAGGCCAGCTTGGTGTGCGTGGCGAGATGCGTCAGCACGCCACCGTTATTGGTTTCTGAGCCGGTGGCGGCCAATGTCACGACCACGCCCAGTGGTAAAGCGCCGGTAATTTTGCGGCCTCGGCTGTGCAGCAGTTCCAGCGCATCGCCCTCGTAGCAGGCGGCCGCGGCGAGAAACTTGCTGCCATCCATTACCGAACCGCCGCCCACCGCGAGAATAAAGTCGATACTTTCAGCCTTGACCACTGCGAGCGCACGCTGGATGGTTTCCAGGCTCGGGTTAGGTTCGATGCCGCCAAACTCAAAGACGGTCTGTGTGCTCAGTGCGGCATGCACTTCGGCCAGTGTCCCTGTTGCCTTTACGCTGCCACCGCCATAGGTAATGAGCACGCGGGCATCTTGCGGAATTTCTTTGCTTAACTGCGCGATGCTACCTGCACCAAAAACAACTTTGACGGGGTTGCGATAGCTAAAATTAAGCATAGGTGCCTCTCTTTTAATCTGAAATTCGGATGAAATAGCTCACCAGATGAGCGTGTGTAGCATGAATAATGAACTGCCGAGCATACTGTTTTTGGCGATACTGTGCGCTTCTACGCGACAACTCTTGAGGATAAAACGTGCTGACCGAATTAGCTCAACAGTGTGGTGAAGCATTGCAACAGCGAGGTTTGCAGGTCACGACGGCAGAGTCCTGTACCGGCGGAGGTATTGCTGAGGCCATAACCCGTATTGCGGGCAGTTCGGCTTGGTTTGGTCAGGGATGGGTGACCTACAGCAATGCAGCTAAGTCCTCACAACTAGGCGTTGCGTCCGAGCTGATTGAGGCCCATGGAGCCGTCAGTGAAGCCGTGGTATCGGCGATGGCTGAAGGTGCCAGAACACGTGCAGGGGCGGACTGGGCGATAGCTGTTAGTGGTGTAGCAGGGCCTGGCGGCGGCAGTCGGGATAAGCCCGTAGGCACAGTTTGGTTGGCCTGGGCTAGTCAGCTAGGAACGCAAACCACTTGCCGATTATTTGCGGGCGATCGCAGGGAAATTCGTGAGCAAGCAGTCGCTTTGGCGCTGACTGAATTAATTAAGTCCTTGTGCGGTAGCGAAGTGGTAGACCCTATGCCATAATACTGTACGAAAGAACAGTAACGGCCGTTAGGCCACACACTGACAGAAAATATTAAGCATGGCTTCCCGCCAGACTAAAGAGGAAACGCCGATGAACGATAACAAGCAAAAAGCACTGAATGCGGCACTGGCGCAAATTGAAAAGCAATTTGGTAAAGGTTCCGTCATGCGTCTGGGTGACCAGCCTGCTTCAGGTGCCATTCCCGCCATTTCCACCGGGTCTTTAGGTCTGGATATTGCGCTGGGTATTGGGGGTTTGCCGAAAGGTCGTATTGTTGAAATTTACGGTCCGGAATCATCGGGCAAAACGACCCTGACGTTGCAAGTCATTGCAGCCTGCCAACGCGCTGGCGGTACCGCTGCCTTTATTGATGCTGAACACGCCTTGGACCCGCAGTACGCGGCTAAGTTGGGCGTTAACACCGAAGATTTATTCGTGTCCCAGCCCGATACCGGCGAGCAAGCGCTAGAAATTGCAGATATGTTGGTGCGTTCAAACTCCATCGACATCATCGTCATCGACTCGGTTGCCGCGCTAACGCCGCGTGCTGAAATTGAAGGCGAAATGGGCGACATGCACGTGGGTTTGCAGGCTCGACTCATGTCGCAGGCACTCCGCAAAATCACGGGCAACATCAAGCGCTCGAATTGCTTGGTCATTTTCATTAACCAAATCCGTATGAAAATCGGTGTCATGTTCGGCAGCCCAGAAACCACGACGGGTGGTAACGCGTTGAAGTTCTATGCCTCGGTTCGTATGGACATTCGTCGCATTGGTGCAGTGAAAGAAGGTGAGGAAGTGATTGGTTCTGAGACCCGCGTAAAAGTGGTTAAGAACAAGGTAGCGCCTCCATTCAAAGAAGCTGAGTTCCAAATTCTTTACGGCCAAGGCATTAATCGCCAAGGCGAAATTGTTGATCTGGGCGTCAAACTGGGCCTTATTGATAAGTCCGGTGCTTGGTACGCCTACCAAGGCAACAAAATTGGCCAGGGCAAGACCAATGCCTGTAAGTACCTGATTGAAAACCCCAGTATTGCCAAGGTGATCGAGGATCAAATTCGAGATCAGCTCATTGGGCCTGTAACGGCAGTGCCGGAGGATGCAGATGAGCCGGGCGTTTTCGAAGAAGCCGGCTTCTAAGCGGGTAGGCTTTGGTGCTAGTGATAACGATGAACCCATCGTTATCACAGCCCAGCAGGTCTGGAACAAAGCGCTGTCGCTGCAAGGGCGGCGAGAGCACAGTCGTACGGAGCTAATCCAAAAGCTTAGCCAGTTTGGCGCATCGCAAGAACAAATTGAGGATGCGCTAAGCCGATTGGTTGAGTACTCCCTGCAAAGCGATGACCGTTTCGCGGAGTCTCTCGTCAGGACGCAATTGCTGCGTGGGCGTGGTCAGCGCTCAATCAAACAAGTGTTACAACAGCGTGGTTTAGATGCCGAGCATCCGGCACTCATCGAGCAAACTGCCGATATCGATTGGGAGCAGCGCGCACTCGATCTATTGCTGCGACGTTTTGGCACGGAATTATCCCAAGACATGAAGGATAAGGCACGATACATACGTTTTTTGCAGTATCGCGGTTTTTCGATGGGGCAAGCACTTACCGCTATGAAGCTAGCTTTAAACGCAAATCAACGGATCGATAACGATGCCGATGAAGGACAGCTAGTTGATCTAAACGAAGACTGCTGAAATTCATCCAGATTTGCTGCGAACACAAGAATTCTGTCGTTATAATCGCCGGTCTTTTGCCTGCTGTGGCTGCATGTGCATAGCAATTCGGTGGTCGTCAGGTTGATTGGTTCGGAGCGGTACATGAAAAGCGCAGAAATCCGCGAAGCATTCCTTCGTTTTTTTGAGCAAAAAGGGCATGCCCGAGTAGCGTCCAGCTCATTGGTGCCGCATGACGACCCGACGCTGCTGTTTACCAATGCGGGCATGAACCAATTCAAGGATTGTTTCCTCGGTCTGGACAAGCGGGCCTATACCCGTGCTACGTCGTCTCAGAAGTGTGTTCGTGCGGGTGGCAAGCACAACGACTTGGAAAATGTCGGTTACACCGCGCGTCATCACACCTTCTTTGAAATGCTCGGTAATTTTAGCTTTGGTGACTACTTTAAGCGTGATGCCATTCATTATGCGTGGGAGTTTTTGACTTCTCCGCAATGGCTCAATATTCCAAAAGATAAGCTCACCGTGACGGTCTATGCCAGTGATGATGAGGCTTATGCGCTTTGGCAAAACGACATTGGCGTACCGGCTGAGCGCATCATCCGTATAGGCGACAACAAGGGTGCGCCTTATGCTTCTGACAATTTCTGGGCGATGGGCGATACCGGTCCTTGCGGTCCTTGCACAGAGATTTTCTACGATCACGGTGCCGACATTGCCGGTGGCCCACCCGGTTCCCCCGATGAAGACGGCGACCGCTTTATCGAAATCTGGAACAACGTGTTTATGCAGTTCAACCGCACGGCGGATGGCGTACTGCATCCGTTGCCCGCGCCCAGTGTGGATACCGGCATGGGGTTGGAGCGTATTTCGGCCGTTATGCAGCATGTGCATGCGAACTATGAGATCGACCTGTTTCAGTCCTTGTTGAAAGCGGCCGCTGAGGCCATTGGCTGTGCCAACGATAATCAGGCATCGCTCAAGGTTGTTGCGGATCACATTCGTTCGTGTTCATTCCTGATTGCAGATGACGTGGTGCCGTCGAACGAAGGCCGGGGCTATGTCCTGCGCCGCATTATTCGTCGTGCCTGCCGTCACGGTAACAAGTTAGGCGCTACCGGCACCTTCTTCCATCGTGTCGTGCCAGCGTTAGTCACGGAGATGGGCGGCGCGTATCCGGAGTTACAAGCTCAGCAGGCCACCATTATTCGTGTGCTTCAGCAAGAAGAAGAGCAGTTTGCTCGCACGCTGGAGCAAGGTTTGCGCATCCTGGATCAAGATCTTGCCGGTCTTAAAGGCAGCGTGATTCCAGGTGAGACCGTATTCCGCCTTTACGATACGTATGGTTTCCCGGTCGATCTCACCGGTGATATTGCCCGTGAGCGCGACCTCACGCTGGATATTGCCGGTTTTGAGGCGGCTATGACGGCGCAGCGTGAGCGCGCTCGTGCTAGCTCGCGCTTTGATATGGACTACAACACACTCATTAAGCTGGATGGCGAAACCACGTTCTTGGGTTATACCACTACGCAAGCCGAAGCTTTGCAGGTGCGTGCGCTATATGTCGGCGGTGAGTCAGTAACATCAGCTAATGTCGGCGATCAGGTCGCGATCATCCTAGATAAAACCCCTTTCTATGCAGAGTCTGGTGGTCAGGCGGGCGATGTGGGTTATTTGCGTAATGCAACAGTAGTGGCCGAAGTGCAGGACACCACAAAAGCCGGCGCACATCATTTGCATCAGGCCATGATTACCGCAGGTGTGTTGACGGTTGGCGACACTTTAGCGGCAGACGTGCGAGCGGATTTGCGCGTGGCCACGGCGCGTAATCACTCCGCCACTCATTTACTGCATGCGGCATTGCGCGAAACATTAGGCACGCATGTCACGCAAAAGGGCTCATTGGTTTGTGCGGACTATCTGCGTTTTGACTTCTCGCATCCAGAAGCCATTCCGTTAGCAACGTTGCGCCAAATTGAGGCGCGTGTGAATGGTCAAATTTTGGCCAATACCGCTGTAGAAACCGATGTAACGGATATTGATGCCGCCCGTGCCAAAGGTGCTATGGCGCTTTTCGGCGAAAAGTATGGAGATGTCGTTCGCGTCCTGACCATGGGCGAGGCGGGCTTCTCTGTGGAATTGTGCGGCGGTACTCATGTGGCACGAACGGGTGATATCGGCCTATTGAGAATTACCTCTGAGGCGGGTGTAGCTGCAGGGGTGCGTCGTATTGAGGCTCGAACTGGTGAAGGCGCGTTGGCCTGGCTGAATGCCGGTGAGCAAACGCTGCTGGAACTGGCTGATGCCGTTAAGGGCAATCGTGATTCGGTCGCCGGAAAAGTGCGTCAGTTGCTTGAACGTCAGCGTGAATTAGAGAAAGAGCTGGATAAACTGAAATCGAAAGTGGCGGCTTCTGCCGGTAATGATTTAGTGAATCAAGCGGAATTAGTGGGTCAAGTTCAGGTATTGGCCTCTGTACTTGACGGTGCCGATGCGAAATCCTTGCGCGATACGGTCGATCAGTTACGCAATAAGCTCGGTCAGTCGGTAGTAGTTTTGGCGACGGTGCAGGATGGCAAGGTGAGCCTCGCCGCTGGCGTGAGTGCCGACGTAATGTCTCGCGTGAAAGCAGGTGAGTTAGTGAGCTACTTGGCGGCTCAGGTCGGCGGTAAAGGCGGTGGTCGTCCAGACATGGCCATGGCGGGTGGTTCCGATGTGAGTGCGCTGCCTGCGGCCTTGGCGTCAGTGAAACAGTTTGTGAATGAGCGCGTGAACTAAGCGCCTTCGTCATGGGTTAAGCGACCTTGTGAAAGGTCATTGAGTTACGGATTAAAGAAATGGCACTAATTGTTCAAAAATACGGTGGTACGTCGGTAGGCACGACAGATCGTATCGAGGCTGTGGCCGAGCGTGTGAAGCGCTGGTATGACGAAGGCCATGATCTCGTCGTGGTGCTGTCGGCCATGAGCGGCGAGACTAATCGTTTGATCGGTCTCGCGAAGGCGATTTCGCCAGAGCCAGAGCCCCGCGAACTGGACATGATGGTCTCCACCGGCGAGCAAGTCACTATTGCCTTGTTGGCGATGGCGCTGATGAAGCGCGGTGTGCCAGCGCGCTCCTACACGGGTGCGCAAGTAGCGATCAAAACAGATAGCTCGTTTAATAAAGCGCGTATTGAGGCGATTGACGATGCTCGCATGCGTGCTGATTTAGATGCGCGCCGCGTGGTCATCGTGGCGGGCTTCCAGGGCGTTGATCCTGAAGGCAATATCACCACGTTGGGTCGTGGCGGTTCAGATACAACCGGTGTGGCTCTGGCAGCTGCGTTAAAAGCGGATGAATGCCAGATCTATACAGACGTGGATGGTGTTTACACCACGGATCCACGCGTTGTGCCGCAAGCCCGTCGTCTCGAGACCATTACCTTCGAAGAAATGCTCGAAATGGCCTCGTTGGGTTCGAAAGTGCTGCAGATTCGCTCGGTCGAATTTGCCGGCAAATACCATGTACCGTTACGCGTACTCTCCAGCTTTGGTGAGGGCGGCGGTACTTTGATTACTGTTGATGCAGAGGACGATATGGAAAAGCCGGTCATCTCCGGGATTGCGTTTAACCGTGACGAAGCCAAGCTGACGGTGCGTGGCGTGCCAGATACCCCCGGTATTGCGTCGCGCATCTTGAGTCCGGTTGGTGATGCCAACATTGAAATCGATATGATCGTACAGAATGTGTCTGCCGATGGTACAACGGACTTCACATTTACCGTGGCTCGTGGTGACATGAAGAAAGCTGTGGCTGTTCTCGATTCGGTCGCTAACGATATTGGCGCTCGCGAACTCATCGCCGACGACAAAATTTGTAAGGTTTCGCTCGTGGGTGTGGGTATGCGCTCTCATGCCGGTGTGGCGAGCAAAATGTTTGCCACCTTGGCGAAGGAAAACATTAACATTCAGATGATCTCGACCTCGGAAATCAAAATTTCTGTGGTGGTTGAAGAGAAGTATTTAGAGCTGGCTGTGCGTGCACTGCACACCGCGTTTGATTTGGATGCGCCAGCGGCCTAAAGCCGCTGCAATGGGTTGGCGGGATGTGTCATGGGCGAAGGAGCGTCCCAAGCCATCGCGATAGCAAAGGCTATCGTTAGGGCTTTTGGAGGCGGACTCCGCGCCCAACCCAAACATTTTTGGACTTGTTCAGTCCGTTTATCTTGGAGTTTGACATGTTGATTTTGACCCGCCGTGTTGGCGAAACCTTAATGGTTGGCGATGAAGTGACAGTTACCGTCTTGGGCGTTAAAGGCAACCAAGTTCGTATTGGTGTGAACGCGCCGAAAGATGTGGCTGTGCATCGTGAAGAGATTTATCAGCGCATACAGCAGGAAAAAAATCCTGGCGAAGCCAGTAGCCTCGAGGACGACGTGGGTAACTACTAAGTACTTAGTGACTGAAAAAGCCTCTCTTGTAGAGGCTTTTTTGTTTAATGGTGTCCATCTCCGTTATATGTTTATTAGAGGCTTCCGAACATAAGCAAAAGGGTGGGACGATGTCTCAGTGGCTAAAAGTCTTGGTATTACTGGTGCTCACGGGTGGTGCTCAAGCCAATATGACGCTGGCTCAACAGGTGCTAGAGCAACCAGAAGTCGTCGGTAAGGCGCGCTTAACGGTGCTGTTGTTCAAAGTCTACGACGCCACACTGTATGCACCTAAGGGCCAGTTTCATCCGGATAAGCCCTTTGTACTGAGCTTGCGCTATTTACGGGCCCTTGAGGGCAACAAGATTGCTCAGCGTAGCGTGGAGGAAATGCGCAAACAGGGCTACACCAATGAGAAAAACTTAGCGCTTTGGCAGCGCCAGATGGCCTCGATATTTCCTGATGTACAAGCCGGTAGCGAATTGACTGCGGTTAGAACGAGTGCGGGAGAAGCTGTTTTCTATCGGGGTCTGGAGCGTATTGGTCAAGTCAAGGATGCGGCGTTCACCCAGCAGTTCTTCAATATTTGGTTGGGTACGAAATCGTCTGAACCAGAAATGCGTAAACAATTGCTGTCACAGCATGGTCAAAAGCGTTAAGTGGTGGAAATTACAGCGTCACAGCCTTTTCAAGTCGCGTTTGCGTCTGTATGATCGCCGCCTTGATGGAGAGTTGACCGAGAGGCCGAAGGTGCTCCCCTGCTAAGGGAGTAGGGGCCAAAAGCTCCTCAAGGGTTCGAATCCCTTACTCTCCGCCATCATCGCGTAAGTTGTTCTGAGTGTTTGAATTTCAAGCAAAATCAGCTTGACGATACCGAGGCCGATCCATAGAATACGCGGCCTCAGCAATGCGCCCATAGCTCAGCTGGATAGAGCACCAGGCTACGAACTTGGGGGTCGGGAGTTCGAATCTCTCTGGGCGCACCATACAAAACAAAGGGTTAACCGGAAACGGTTAGCCCTTTTGTCTTTCTGGGGTTTGCTGGCTTGGCTTAAGCTTGCATAATGGCTATGTAAGCGCGCTATTTCACAGGCTTGCTAAAACCCTAAGAGCATCACTATGGTGGTTACTTCGCAGTTGAAGTTAGTACTTCAAATCACGCTATTGCTGCTCTCCCTGTATTTAGGTCTGACCGTTCATACGGTACTCAAGGCATCGCCTGAAATAACTAAATTTCTCTACAGCGAAACGAGTGTCTATGAGGTATTCAGCCACTGGCTTTGGGGGGTGTTGGTACTTTTATCGCTGATATCCAGCATGTCACTGCGCCTGCGTATTTCAGTTGCTGTCGCCGCGCTGCTCATGGGCGCGCGCGAGCTTGATATGCATAAGTCGCTATTCAGCATGAGTTTTATTAAAACTAAATTTTATACCAGCGCTGACATTAGCTTTAACGAGAAGCTCATTGGCGCCACGATACTCATCCTCATATTATTGCTCGCTGGCTATTTGCTCGCCCAATTGCTTCAACGTATGAAGCAAAGACGCCTAGATGCCCCGCTGGCATTAATGCTGATGGGATTTGGCATGGGCTTGGTCAGTAAAGTACTTGATCGCTTTAGCTCCCAGATGCGTGAGTTGTTCAATATTTATGTGACCAATGAAACTCGTTTGATGATTATGGCGCTAGAAGAAAGCTTGGAAATGATTATTCCGGTATTTCTCATCGTGGCCTTACTTATTTATAACGCCACCCAAAAGCAGAGAAGTGCCTAATTTCCTGAAGTAATACGGGCTTCACGTGATCCGACTCAGCCTGAGGTTGCCCTTTTGTCTTTCTGAGTGGAGTGCGCATGACGAACAAATCTTTGGGATTGAAAAGGCCTCGTCAGAGTCTGCGACTTGATACCGCTGTAAAGTACTATGTACCTGCACATTCGACGAAATCTTCTCAGTTCTCCGAACTCCCCGTGGTCGCCTGTATTGAACCTGCGTTGGTCTCGCTACAAGTCGGTCAGCAGTACGCATGGTGTAGTTGCGGACTATCTCAACGCCAGCCCTTTTGTGATGGCAGCCACGTGGGCACGTCTTGGAAACCGCTCATTTTCACCCCTAAACGCACGCAACTGGACTGGGTCTGTACCTGTAAGTTCACACGCCAGCCGCCATACTGTGATGCTGCGCATAATCGTTTAAATGAACTCTATCAGCGCAAAATACAGGAGTCTGAATTGCCAAGAATGGAGCAGGAAATCGTGTGGATGTCTGATGCCGCGGCGCACACCCGGGCACCCAGAGTCGTGTTGATTCATGGCCTTTTGGCAGGCCAGCACATGGCTAGGCATCTCTTAAGTTGGTTGAGAGAGGCCGACTTTGAAGACGCTAGCCTATTTAGCAATAACACGTCACCTCGGGTGGTTGCCGATTTCCTGCAAGTCGCCAAAGCGCAGGGCCGTCAGATCGCGTTGGTGGGTTATAGCCAGGGTGGTTTTCAGGTCATTAAAGTGGCTAAGGTGCTGGCGTCTCGTGGTCTGAATGTGGATGTGTTGGTGAGCATTGCCGCAGGTGGGTTGGGGCGCTTGCATCCGGCGCAGTGGGCGTTTCCGGTGCGTCGAATCCCCCGCAATATTCACACACTGCTCAATATTTATTCCCACGCAGACCGCTTAGGGACCGACCCAACATCACGGGGGAATGCCTTGCCTAGCAGCGTGGCCACTCAAGTAGAAAATATCGCTTTAGCAAAGACCGAGGGCGTGGATCACTTGGCTTTGGTGCGTTGCTATCCGGTCGAGCGCCAACACCCGGTTGTGAGGGAACGGGTGCTGACACCGCTATTGGCCGCGCTCAGGGGGCTAAGCCCCCACGACGGCACTTAAGCCGCCATCTACCGCCAGAATTTGACCGGTAATGTGTTTGCCGGCGGCACTGGCAAATAGCAAGGTAGCGCCCATTAAGTCCTGCTCATCGCCCAAGCGCTGGAGGGGAGCCTGCTTTGCCATGGCATCACTGCCAACGCGTTCGATGAGTCCTTGGGACATTTTGCTCGGGAAGAATCCGGGGGCAAGGGCATTCACGTTAATACCAAACTGTCCCCACTCGCAGGCGAGCGCGCGGGTGAAATTCACCACAGCGCCTTTGCTGGTGTTGTAGGCAATGGTTTCCATCCACGGCGGGTTTCCGCCGAGACCCGCAATAGACGCTACATTGATGATGCGACCTTGACGGCGGGGAATCATGCTGTCTCGCGCGACAGCTTGTGCCAGCAGGAAGTAGCCGCGCACATTCAGATCCATGACTTTATCCCAAGCGGATAGCGGGTGCTCGCTGGCGGCTGCACCCCAGCTTGCTCCGGCGTTATTGATCAAGATGTCGATATGCCCCAGTCGTCGCAATGACTCGGCCACCAGTTGAGCGATGCTGTCGGGGTCGCCCGCATCGGCCGCTATCCAGTCGGCATCAATGCCGGAAGCGCGGAGCTGCTCGGTGGCCTGGGCAAGGTCTGCAGCTTTACGCGAGCTGAGCATAATGCGCGCGCCCGCCGAGCCAAGTGCCTGAGCCATTTGCAGACCGAGCCCACGAGAGCCGCCGGTAATTAAAGCCGTTTGGCCAGTCAAATCAAACAACGATAAGCTCATAACGATTTTCTCGAGAAATGCCTGATTAAGGAGGCGATATCTGGAGCATACACATGGGTAAGTGCTTGAAAATGACCAAATATGACAAAATGACCTGCAAGTTCTGTTAGTTTGCGTTCATGCTTAGCGCCATGAGCGTTTAATGATGTATCGCCTCAGGAAGCAGTCCCTATGTTGAAGAAGGCCGATCAGCGTTTATTAGTTCGACAAAGTAGCAGTCGATATCGATCAGCTCGCAGTGGGGTGGGTAAAAAACGGGCATTACTCGCCATTGTGGTGTTGGCCTTGGTGATTGGCGCTATCTACTTGCGCTTTGGTGGTGGCAAGCCCTACCCAGACCTGACGATGCCTGCCGCGAATATGCCAGTGCTTGAGGAGGTTTTGGCCTATCCCGAGCCATTGGGGAATCTCGCGGTATCGGCGACTGGACGCGTATTTTTTACGGTACATCCGGAGTCGCGTCCTTCAGGCAATAAACTTCTGGTGCGTGAAACAGATGGCCGCATTCGTGCCTTTCCATCGGAGGCTGCTCAGGCCGATTTATTCGACGCGGTAATGGGTGTCGTGATTGATGCTCGCGGTACTTTGTGGACCATCGATCATGGTCAGCATGGGTTTCGTCAGCCCCGTTTATTGGGTTTTGATATCAAAACGGGCAAGGTGTTAAAGGATTTTTCGCTGAAGTCGGATGTGGCACCTAAGGGTTCTTTTTTGCAGGACTTGCAGGTCAATTCAACGGGTACCATGGCCTATATTGCCGATGTGAGCTTCCTGCGAAACACACCCGGCTTGGTCATGGTGGATCTAAAGTCGGGTGATGCCTGGCGTGCGCTGGACCAAGATCCGTCGGTCATGCCGCAGTCGTGGATGATTCGCAACCCCACTAAAACGATGTCTTGGCTGGGTGGGCTGTTTACGTTGAAGCCCGGCATTGACGGCATCGCCATCAGTAAAAATGACCAGTTTTTAGTCTACGGCGCCATGGCGCATGACACCTTATTCAGTGTGCCTACTGCGGCGCTTCGCCGTGAAGAGGCTGGACAGGCTGCGTTGCAAGTTAAAGCCCTGGGTCGCAAGCCATTGAATGATGGCTTGTCTATGGATCGTAACGATAATATTTTCATCACCGATGTGGAGCATGGCAGCGTCATGAAGATGACGCCCGCGGGCTTGCTCAGCACGGTGGTGCAAGATTTGAAGCGCTTGCGCTGGGCGGATGCCCTGTCTTTTGGGCCAGATGGCTGGCTTTATGTGGCTGACTCGGCCATCCCGGATCAGATGTTGCGCAGTAAGTCTCATATGCGTGAGCAAGCGCCGTATCGCATATTTCGTTTCAAGCCCGGCACTGAGGGCGTGCCCGGGCAATAACTGAGAGGATAGGTCATGTTGTTTTGGTTGCCGCGCCCGCTACAAGCGCTTTTTATGCTGCTGCTGATGATCGTCAATGTGTCCTTTTGGGTAATTCCAATCTACATAGCCGTTATTCTGAGACTGCTTATTCCCATAGGCTCGTGGCGAAATCTGTGCGCCCGTTTTGCTTCAAAATGCGCGCAAATCTGGGCGTTTTTTAACTCCCTGTTTATTGCCGTGTTTATGCGCGTGAAGTGGGATATCCGTTTGCCTGACGGCTTGGACCCCAAGGGCCAATATTTGGTGTGCGCTAATCACCAATCGTGGAATGACATTGTGGTGGTTATGAAAGCGTTTGGTTTTAAAACGCCATTTTTCAAGTTCTTCCTGAAGCAGGAATTGATTTGGGTGCCGCTACTGGGCCTAGCGTGGTGGGGTTTAGACTACCCCTTTATGAAACGGTATACGCGGGAGCAGGTCGCGAAGAATCCATCCTTAAAAGGCAAAGACATTGAGACGACACGCCGAGCCTGTGAGAAATTCAAAACTCAACCCGTGCTGGTGCTGAACTTTCTGGAAGGCACACGCTTCACCCCAGAGAAGCATGCGCGCACCCAATCGCCGTATCGCTATTTATTGAAGCCAAAATCGGGCGGATTAGCCTTTGCCATGACCTCGTTTGGGGAGCGTATTAACACGCTGCTAGACATCACCATCGTGTACCCCGATGGCTCAAAAGGGCTGTGGGATTTCTTGGCGGGTCGAGTGCCACGGGTGATTGTAGAGGTGAAGTCCATCACGCTGCCGCATGCTTTTTATCAGGGCGATTATGAGAATGACCCCAAATACCGTGCCGAGTTCCACACCTGGGTCGCGCAACTTTGGCAGCTTAAAGATCAGCGCATCGGCGAGTTGTTGCAGGAAGCGGGGGGCACTTCGTCATCATGAATCTACACGAGTGGGAGCAGGGTGGCGATTACTTGGAGCTCCGTGAAGGTCGGGTGTTTTATCGCGTGGCTGGCGAAGGTGAGCCCTTACTCCTTTTGCATGGTTTTCCAACCAGCTCGTGGGACTTTCAGGCGATTTGGCCGACGCTAGCAAAACGCTATCGGGTTATTACCTATGACAAGCTGGGGTTTGGGTTTTCAGATAAGCCTCGCCACGGTGACTACACCATTGACGCCCATTTGCAGCGGACGTGGGCACTGCTCAGTGCGCTAGACATCACGGAGGTCAGGCTTCTGGCACACGATGTTGGCAATACCATTACGCAGGCCTGGCTAGCGCGTCAATTAGAAGGGCCGGTGCCTGTTCAACTAACACGCGTGTGCTTGCTCAATGGCGGACTGTTTCCCGAAGCGCACCGGATGCGCCCCTTACAGCGTCTGTTGCTCACCCCCTTGGGTGCTTGGGTGGCGCGCTTAAGCAGTGCAAAACGCTTCGGCAAGGGCATGGCAGAAGTGTTTGGGCCCAATACACAGCCGACGCCTCAAGAGCTGTCAGACTATTGGACGCTGATGTCTCGCCAGCAGGGCCAGCACTTGCTTCATAAGCATATTCAGTACATTCGCGAGCGCCAACGTCAACGCACTCGATGGGTGGGGGCGTTACAACACACGCTGGTGCCTTTGAGCCTAATTGATGGCATACACGATCCCGTATCGGGCGCACATATGGTGGCGCGGTTCCGGGAACTGCTGCCTGGGCGGCCAGTAACCGAGCTGCCCTGCGGCCATTTCCCTCAAGTCGAAATGCCTGAACAGGTATTGCAGGCACTGACACAACATTGGGCTGATTAGCCCCGCTGGCGATACGCGCTCGCGTTTTATCTTAGGAATTTTTCATGATGGTGGATTTGGAGTTTATCTGGCAAGGCAATAGCCTGCGTGACTGGAGCACGGCGCTTGGCTTGGCGCTGAGCATCAATTTGTTTGTGGGCGTACTGAAGTGGCTCATTGAGCATCGCTTAGCGAAAGTGGCACGTACATCGCACCGGAAAATGGACGATGTAATTGTTGCGATGGCGCGTTACACCAAGCAGCCCCTCGTGTTTGGGGTGACCTTGTTGGCGGGTACGCGCTACCTCGATTTGCCCGTAGATATTGACCATGTCTTGATTAAAGTCGCCACCATAGCGGGCTTTTTGCAGCTGGGTTTATGGCTGAGCGGCGCACTCAATTTCTGGATTGAACATTATCGCCGTCTAAGCATGAGCCGAGACTTAGCCGCTGCGACTAGCCTTGCTGCGATCAGCTTTGTCGGTCGCGTCTTGCTGTGGACCTTCTTGGTCCTGTTTATGCTGGATAACCTTGGCGTCAACGTGACGGCCATGGTGGCTGGCTTGGGCGTGGGCGGTATTGCGGTGGCATTAGCCATGCAAAACATCCTGGGCGACCTGTTTGCTTCGTTATCGATTGTGATTGATAAGCCGTTTGTGATTGGCGATGTCATTACCGTGGACTCGTTCACCGGCAGTGTTGAACATGTGGGCCTGAAAACCACGCGCCTGCGCAGCAGCACGGGTGAGCAAATCATTATCTCCAACAGTGACCTGCTGAAAACACGCATCCGTAATTTCAAGCGCATGACCGAACGACGCATGTTGTTCAATTTCGGGGTGGTGTACGAAACTTCTCCCGCGCTACTGGCAGCCATTCCCGCGCTACTGCGGGACATTGTGGCGACCGTGCCGCAGGCCCGTTTCGAGCGCGCACATTTCAAAGCGTTTGGTTCATCGGCTCTCGAGTTTGAAGTGGTGTATTGGATGACCAATCCAGACTTCCAGCTCAGCATGGATGCACAGCAGCAGGTGAACTTGGCGTTGCTCGAGCGACTGCAAGAGGCGGGTATTGAGTTGGCGCAATCTGCACCACCTGCTGCTGCAGGGTTAAAGCCAGCTCATCGCTGAGGCCTTGCTTAGATACAAAAAAGCCCACATCCAAAGGTGTGGGCTTTTTTGTGTCAGCGTGACTTAGAAACGAATAGCGATATCGATAAAGTCGCTGGAGCTCGCAAGGGTGCCCACGAGCGTTAGAGGGCTTGTGGAGGCTGAGGTATTGACGCGATACAGCGAGAAGTTACCGCTGGCTGCTGTGCGTGCCATGAGCAGTTGGTTTTCGTTGTTGCGACCGGAGATGTCGAAACCCACAGGGCTGGTACTGTCTAAGGTGATGCCAAGGGTAGAAAGTCGGGTTAATGCGCCTTGCGATGGTGTCGTGGAGAAATCTTGCGTATTCAGTGAGCTGCTTGCGCGATCAATCACCAATAGGCTGGTCACGGTACTGGTGCGGAAATTATTGAAGTAAGCAGCGGCTTTCACAACGGGTGCCGGTGTACCTGTGACAGCACTATTCCCACTCACAACACCATCTTCTACGTTAACAACCGCGTTTGAACGATCGGCACCAATTAAACGAAGGCGATTCTGCGTTGAGCCCGTTGTTGGCGTAAGCGGGTTGAAGTCTAAAGTGTATTGCGTGGCGCCATTGAGTGGCGTTCCCAGGGTTCTCACGTTGGTGAGCGCGCCGGTCGTAGCAACAGAGTAAATGGTACTGGCATCAGACAAGGCATAGAGCGTGCGGTCGGATTGTCTGAAGTCAATGCCAATAACCTTTTCGCCACTCGTGCCTAATCCGGTCAGGGTGACTTCGTCGCTCACATTGCTCGGCTGATTTGCTCGGAACGTGCGCACTTTATTGCTATTGGTGAGTGCGGTCACTGTTGGGTTGGCCGTGGTAATGAAAGTAAACGCCTTGTATTTAATGTTGCCGGTCAGTCTGGGCGGTGCGGCGAAAAATGTAGCTGCGTTAGCGCCGCCGCTGACACCTGGATTGATGTTGTAGAACTGCTGTGCGCCACCCACGGTGAGTAAAGCAAGTCCGGCGTTATTCACGGGGTTAATGTCATAGCCATCGATGCTGTCGACATTTGTGCTGCCTAACAGACTCTTTGGGTCAGACTGAGTTCCGTCGTTAGGTGGGTTCTGAAGATTCACACGGTCATTGGTGCTGCTATCCAGCGTAAACAGGCGAGTACCGCGGCCGGTGCTAGTGAAAGTATCTTCATACGCGGCACCGGTAATGGTATTGCCGGCAGCAATATTTGAATCTGTTGCGGTATCGCCGGTGCTGACATCCACTCGCAAGTTAGCGCCATTGCTGCCAATGACACGCAGTCGATCTACGGCTGGGTTGAAGTCAATGGTGTAGCTGGTCTCGGTGAGCGAAATTTGGGTTGTAGTGCCATCCGAGACTAGTGTGCTCAGTCGAATAAAGGTGCCGGAATTAGGGTCAATGCGAATGATGCGACCCTGAGTGCCCGTTTTTGTGAGGGCGTAGAGTGCGCCTTCCGAGTTCCGATAATCGATGTCTTGGATGACTTCCGTTGGGTCGAGTGCTCCAGCAGTATTGGCCGTTGTTGCACGGGGAATGCCTCGTACACTGCGGGCAAATTCCATGCTGTCTAAATCCACGCCCACAATACTGTCGTCGGTGGTGAGTAGGTACGCATTTGGAGCGGACACGGGCACGGTGAGCGTGGGCGCATTGCCTCCACAGGCGGCCAGGCCAGCGCTAGCGGCGGTGATCAGCAATACGCGGGGAAACGAAAAAAGATGCATCTAAAGGCTCCGGATTGGGCACAAACTTGGGCATGAGTGTAACGGCATCTTGACCGAAACGCTTAGCGCTTTAACTGGTTGGCATGATGTCGCAGATGATCGGCAATAAAGGTGCTAATAAAGTAGTAGCCGTGGTCGTAGTCGGCGTGCCGCCGCAGCGTTAGGGGTTGGTTGGCCGCTTGGCAGGCCTTTTCGAGGCAGTCTGGATGCAGTTGTGGCAAGAACTGATCGGCTAGGCCTTGGTCAACCAGTAGCGGCGGGCAGCGGTGACCTGCAGCAATGAGAGCTGAAGTATCATGTGCCGACCATGCGGCAGCATTATCCCCTAGGTAGCCTGTAAAAGCTTTTTGCCCCCATGCGCATTGACTGGGCGCGGCAATGGGTGCGAAGGCGGAAACCGATTGATAGCGTTCGGGGTGTTTAAGTGCCAAGGTGAGGGCACCGTGGCCGCCCATGGAGTGGCCGAATATACCGACGCGCTCAGCGTCCGCGGGAAAATGCTTCAGGATCAGGCTCCGCAGCTCCTCACTCACATAGGTTTCCATGCGGTAGTGGGTTGACCAAGGGGATACCGTGGCATCGAGATAAAAACCTGCGCCCACACCAAAGTCCCAGCTCTCACTTTCACCGGCAATGCCCGCGCCACGCGGACTGGTATCGCAGGTCACCAGCATGAGGCCGAGTTCAGCGGCTAGGCGCTGGGCGCCGGCCTTGATCATGAATGTCTCTTCGGTGCAGGTCAGGCCGGCCAAGTAAAACAGCACGGGGACCTTTTCATGGAGGGCTTGCGGTGGTTGGTATACCGAAAAGCGCATGGGTAGGCCAATCACCGCCGAATCATGCTCGTAATAACCTTGAACACCGCCGAAGCAGGCGTGCGTGCTGCGCGTCGTCACGACCACCTTAAAACTCCACCACGGAGCGGATGGACTCGCCGCGCTTCATCAGCGCAAAGCCCTCGTTGATGTCTTCGAGCTTGAGCTTGTGGGTGATCAGCGAGTCGATGTTGATCTTGCCTTCCATGTACCAGTCGACGATTTTCGGCACGTCGGTGCGGCCGCGTGCGCCGCCGAAGGCCGAGCCTTCCCACTTACGCCCGGTGACGAGCTGGAAGGGGCGGGTGCTGATCTCGGCACCGGCTTCCGCCACGCCGATGATGATGCTGCGGCCCCAGCCCTTGTGCGTGCACTCCAGGGCGTCGCGCATGACCTGGGTGTTGCCGATGCACTCGAAGCTGTAGTCGGCACCGCCGTCGGTAAGTTGCACGATGGCATCGACGATATTACCGCCGGCGGCGGCGATGTCTTTGGGATTGAGGAAGTGGGTCATGCCGAACTCGCGTGCCATCTTCTCGCGCTCAGGGTTGAGATCAACGCCGATGATCTTGCCGGCACCGACCATCTTCGCGCCCTGAATCACATTGAGGCCGATGCCGCCGAGGCCGAAGACCAC
>Ga0255139_1000262_pt1 | contig 18540 bp, 25 predicted proteins | sample Law_Colum_RepB_8_FD_188549 | JGI IMG/M metagenome (GOLD analysis project Ga0255139, IMG submission 188549) | Freshwater microbial communities from St. Lawrence River, New York, United States - Law_Colum_RepB_8d | ecosystem: Environmental > Aquatic > Freshwater > River | place: USA: New York...
CCATCGCCCGTGCCAAAACCATCCTTGCCCAAAAGCAAGCCGCCAAGTAAGGAGTGACCATGACGGAAGCTAAAACATCCCTCAAGCGCACCTTGATTGGCAAGGTGGTCAGCGACAAGCGCGCCAAAACCGTGACCGTGCTGGTGGAGCGTCGTGTGAAACACGCGCTCTACGGCAAGATCGTGGCCAAGTCGAGCAAGTACCACGCGCACGACGAAACAGGTCAATACCACCTGGGCGACACCATCGAAATCACGGAAAGCCGTCCGATTTCGAAGACCAAAAACTGGGTGGCTACTCGCCTGGTTCAGAAAGCAGCAGCCGTCTAAGCCCAAAAGCCTGACTTCTGCACACTTTCAAAAAACGACCCACAATGGTGGGTCGTTTTTTTTACCCGGGCCACAAGGCCCATCTCATTCAATGGAGCACAACATGATCAAAGTCGGAGACACACTGCCCTCAGCCACCCTGATGGAATACGTCGAAGTGGAAGGAGACGGTTGCAGCATCGGCCCCAACCCCGTCGATGTGGCCAAAGCCACGGCGGGCAAAACCATCGCCTTGTTCGCCTTGCCTGGCGCATTCACGCCCACTTGCTCGGCCAAGCATGTCCCCGGTTATGTGGAAAACCACGATGCCTTGAAGGCTGCCGGTGTGGATGAAATCTGGTGCGTGAGTGTCAACGATGCTTTTGTGATGGGTGCCTGGGCGCGTGATCAGAAAACGGGCGCGAAGGTCCGCATGTTGGGTGACGGCAGTGCAGATTTCAGCAAGGCCACAGGCTTGACTTTGGACTTGACCGCACGTGGAATGGGCGTGCGGAGCAACCGCTATTCGATGCTGGTCAAAGACGGCAAAGTGGCCACTTTGAACGTGGAAGGCCCTGGCAAATTTGAAGTCAGTGACGCGGCTACATTGCTCGCACAAGCCAAAGGCTGACTCATCAGACGGCTGCAAGAAAGGGACCTCAAGGTCCCTTTTTCACGGCACCTGCACATTCAATCGATGTCAACCTTGAGGTAGTGCGCTCCCGCATGGGGGTTGTGATAGTAAGGTGGAATCTCTTCAAAGCCAAGGTCCTCGTACAAGGCACGGGCAGATTCCATCTCGTCCAAGGTGTCCAGCAACACGCAGCTGTAGGCCGCACGCCGTGCCGCATCCAAGATTCCTTCGGCCAATTGGCGACCCAGCCGCAATCCGCGAAAGGCAGGACGGACGTAAAGCCGTTTCATTTCTGCGGCGTTGGTGTAATCGGAGGTGTCAAGAGGCCGGAGTGCGCAGCATCCAGCCACTGACCCATTGACCCAGGCCAGCAAAAGAGCGCCTCGAGGTTCGGCGTAATCACCGGGCAGGCCGCCAAGTTCATCTTCAAAGCCCTGAAAACACAGGTCAACTTTCAGGCTGTTGGCATACTCCCGAAAGATGTCGCGTGTTTGCGCCCAGTCAGATTCGCCAGCCGGTGGCCGCATTTGAACGGTGGGAGTATCCAAGGTGGTGCACAGAAAAGAAAAAAAGCAGTTTAACGCCTGAAACCGTGGCTGCCAACGGCAAAGATCAGGAGCCCAAAGAAACCAGGGCGAACACAGCCGCAACCGCCACGCCGTAAAGAGTGAAGGCGAGAAGTCGGGTGCGCAAAGTGTCTCGCGAAGCTGCAACCGGCGCAGCCAAGACCTTGTCACCGTGCCACATGGCGGAAACAAGTGATTGCTGCTTTCGCCACCGGTACCAGACCAGCGCCAGCACATGGGCCAACACCAGCAGGATCAGGATGAACTTGCCCCATTGCTTGTGCCAATAAGTGGCCAAAGTCACCAACGAGCCAGAAACGAGCGACGAGAGTGGCCCGCTGTTGGCAATCTCATCGTCGCTGACCAGGCCCGTGCCTACCTGCAGACCTAGAAAAAAAAGCATCAACAAAATGGACCATGAACCCAGAGGGTTGTGTCCTGCCAAGTGCAGATGGGGAGAACGACCTAGCCAATAAGCCGAAACCTTGGCGGGATGCAGGGGCAGCTGAGACCAGCGTGACCAATGCCCACCGAGCACGCCCCATGCCCCACGAAAGAGCAGCAAGCTCAGAACCGCATAGCCAAAACGGAAATGCCAGACCATGGCGTTTCCGCCGAGATGGCCTGTGATGAACAGCCCGAGTACGCAGGTCGCCAAGGACCAATGGAACAGGCGAGTAGGGAGATCCCAGATGCGAACTGTGAACATGGGCACTTTCAAAGATGCAAGGAAGACGGAAATATGCGAGACTGATTCCGCAGACAAGCATAAATCTTTTAGCCCTTGTTGCACATGATTGGAGACACGCATGAAACGAACACTTAGCCTGACGGGTACTTTGCTGGCCTTGACCTTGGCCATTCCTGCACAAGCGCAGTTTGCCAAACCCGAAGACGCCATCAAATACCGCAAGGCCAGCTACACCGTGATGGCTGCACATTTTGGTCGCCTGGGTGCCATGGCCAGTGGTCGCGCGCCTTATGACGCCAAAGCTGCAGCAGAAAACGCCGAGCTGGTGGCCACTTTGTCCAAATTGCCGTGGGCGGCGTATGGCGAAGGCACCGACAAGGGTGATACACGCGCCAAACCTGAAATCTGGAAAGAGTCGGCCAAATTCAAGGAAGCCTCAGACAAGATGCAGGCCGAAGTGGTCAAGCTGAATGCGGCTGCCAAGGCGGGTAATCTGGATGCCCTGAAAGTCGCATTTGGACCGGCTGCGGCATCTTGCAAAGCCTGTCACGACAATTTCCGTAAAGATTGAGCTTGACGATTGAGGTGCCCGCCGCCCTGTACCCCGCTGTTCAGGTTTCGGCGAGCAGCTTTTCAATCAGTTGATGCAGCTCTTCAAAGTTGGGTGAGCCGACGAAGCGCTTGACGATTTCGCCGCGCTTGTTCACCAGAAAAGTCGTGGGCGTCAGCTTGACGTCGCCCCACTCACGGGCCACAGCGCCCGTGTTGTCAATGGCCACCTTGAAGGGCAATTGGCGCGTTTGCGCAAAGTTCACCACATAGCTGGGTGGGTCGTAGCTCATGGCCACAGCCAGCGTTTCATAGCCCCGGCCTTTGAACTTGTTGTATGTGGCCACCAGTTCAGGCATTTCGGCCACACAAGTGGTGCAGCTGGTGGCCCAAAAATTGACCAAAGATACTTTTCCTTGCAATTGCGCGGACGACAGGGTCGAGCCATCCAGCAAAACAAAGGAAGATGCAGGCGCACGCTCGGCCGAGCACCCCGCGAGGGCCAGGGACAAGCCGAGCGCACATGCACTCAACCACACACGACGGCCCAAAGGCTGCAAATTCCAGGGAGTTTTCAAATGCATCTTCATCGTAGAAAGTTTAATACGTTTGCCATGTCCGCAGGCCTGGTGGTGATTGGCCCTGCTCAGGCCTTCAGTCTGGCCGATTTGAGCCAAGGCGATGCATCGCAAGGGCTGAAGATGGCCCTGGAAAAAGGGGCTGTGGCAGCGATTGGCCTGCTGGGCGTTCAGGATGGTTTCATGGGTAATGACAAAGTCCGTATCGGTTTGCCGGAGATCATGCAAAAGGGCGCCAGGATGCTCAAAACCATGGGCATGAGCAAGCAATTGGATGCACTGAGCTTGCAAATGAACCGTGCAGCGGAGGCCGCAGTGCCACTGTCGGAAAAATTACTCACCCAGTCTATTCAGAACATGTCGGTGCAAGATGCCAAATCCATCCTGCAAGGTGGTGACACATCGGTTACCCAATTTTTTATCGATAAAACACGGATGCCATTGACGCAGGCGTTCATGCCGCAAGTCAAACAAGTGTTGGGTCAACTCGGCGTGGTGGAGCAGTTCAATGCGCTGGCCGGCAAATTGTCGGGCTTGGGCTTGCTGTCCAAGGACAAAGCGCAGCTGGAGAGCCATGTCACGGCCAAAACACTGGATGGCCTGTATTTCATGATCGGCGAAGAAGAAAAGAAAATTCGCCAAAATCCCGCTCAGGCGGGCAGCGCCTTGCTCAGCAAGGTGTTTGGCACCTTGCGCTGACCAGGACCGATCGCAGCAAGGCGGTTCCGAGCACTCGGATCAGGCCAAGGACAGCAACAGCTTTAACAGGCCTTCGGGGTCACTGACCATGGGGTCATGGCCTGTTTTCATCTCGATCACCTGTGAGCCGGGTAACCAGGCACCGTCCCAAAACTTGGCGTCGCGCATGCGCAGTCGGCTGATGTCGATGGTGCCCAGCGGTGGCTCGGTGCAGTTGATGAAGGTTCTGGGCACACGGGCCACTTGCTGAGGATCAAAGTCCAGCACCTGGGTGTAGGGCCCGCCGGGGTGGGGTGTCTGACGGCGTTTGACCCAGGCGTAGTCGGCATCGCTCAAACCAAAGACCGAAGGATCGGGCGCCGGGAAGGCGTTCAGCGGATCGGCTTGCGCTGCGGCGATGCGTGCATTGCGGGTGGCGCTGGCGTGGGTGCTGCTCCAGCTTTCGCCGGGCTTGGGCAGCACGGCGTCCAGGTAGACCAGGTGCCGCAGCCTCTGTGGCCTGCGAGCGCCCACGGCGGTGCCCAGCATGCCGGCATAGGAATGAACCACCAGCACGACATCGTCCATTTCTTCGGCGTCCATGGCCGCCATCACGTCCTGGATGTGGGTTTCCAGATCAATGTCGGGGCGCTGCAAATGGGCACGTTCACCCACACCGGTCAGCGTGATGGCGTGGGCTCGGTGACCTGCTTTGATCAGGCCCGGCAAAACACGTTGCCAGCACCAAGCGCCATGCCAGGCCCCGTGAACCAGTAAGAAATTCGCCATCAGATGACCCCTTTGCCGCGCAGTGGGCTCAGCTGTTCGGCAGTCCAGCCCAGCACTTCAGAGAGTATTTCCGAGGTGTGCTGTCCCAGCATGGGAGGTGGCAAGTCTTCGCGGACCGGTGTTCGGCTCAACTTGATGGGGCTGGCCACCAACTTCAGATCGGATTTGATCGGGTGCTGCCATGTGCGCACCATGCCCCGCGCTTGCACTTGCGGGTCTACAAAGACTTCGCTCAAGGTGTTGATGGCACCGCACGGCACTTTGGCCGCTTCCAATGTGGGCAGCCACTCTGCCTTGGTGCGGGTTTTCAAAATGGTTTCCAGCAAGGGCACCAGCTCGGCGCGGTGGCGAACCCGATCGGCGTTCAGGGCATAGCGAGGGTCTTTGGCCAACTCGGGACATCCGGCCACGGCGCAAAATTTGACAAATTGGCCATCGTTGCCCACGGCCAGGATCAGGTGATCACGGGTCCCCGCAGGGGCGCCTTCAGGGGCTTTCACTTCAAACACCTGGTAAGGCACGATATTTTGGTGGGCATTGCCCGCACGGCCAGGCACCTTGCCGCTGACCAGGTAGTTGGAGCCCAGATTGGCCAGCATCGCGACTTGCGTGTCCAGCAGGGCCATGTCGACATACTGGCCCTGGCCAGTGCGTTCGGCATGGCGCAGGGCCGCCAGAATGCCCACGGTGGCGTACATGCCGGTGAACAGATCGGTCACGGCCACCCCCACCTTTTGGGGGCCGCCGCCCAGGTCGTCGCGCTCGCCGGTCACGCTCATCAGGCCGCCCATGCCTTGCACGGCGTAGTCGTATCCGGCGCGCTCGCGGTAGGGGCCGGTTTGGCCAAAACCGGTCACGCTGCAGTACACCAGTTTGGGGTTGAGGGCACTCAAGCTGGCGTAATCCAAGCCGTATCGCGCCATGTCGCCGACTTTGAAATTTTCAACAAACACATCGCAGTGCTGGACCAGCTCGCGGATCAGAGCCTGCCCTTCGGGCTGGGCGATGTCGCAGGTCAAGGACCGCTTGTTGCGGTTGGCGCCCAGGTAATACGCCGCTTCGGCGGTGTCCTGGCCGTGGGCGTCTTTCAGAAAAGGGGGGCCCCAGGTGCGGGTGTCGTCGCCTGTTCCGGGGCGCTCAATTTTGATGACGTCGGCCCCCAAGTCGGCCAGAGTCTGGGTGCACCAAGGGCCCGCCAGAACGCGGGAGAGGTCAAGAACGCGGATGCCGTCGAGTGAATTCATGGCCTCATTGTCGCTAAAACCAGACGCCGCCGCTGATCAGGATAATCACCCCCATGCAAAGATTCCGCTTGGGCCTGATGGCCTGCCTGATATCCGCCCTGAGCCTCAGCGCGTGCAGCCCCGACCAGAACTGGCGCGATGTCGCTTTGGACGGCACGGCCTTCAAAGCCCAGTTGCCCTGCAAACCCGACCGCACTACGCGGCCTGTGAACATGGGCGGCCTGTCCTTGTCGCTTCAGGTGGTGGGTTGTGAAAGCGCCGGCGCGATGTGGGCCGTCATGACCACCGAGCTGCCTGCCGGTGCCGATGCCCCCGGTTTGATATCGGGTTGGCAAAAGGCCACGCTGCAGAACGCCCGTGTCGACACCCGTGCGACGCCGCCTCGCCAGCAAGTGTGGCAACGTAGCGACCTGCTGCCTTTGGCGCAGACCCTGCGCATTCAAGCCAAGGGTCAAAACGCCCAGGGACAAGAGGTGATGCTGGACGCGGTCTGGGGGGCCGTGGCCGCAGGGGATCGGGTGCGGCTGATCCATGCGGTGGTTTATGCGCCCCAGATTTCGCCTGAAATGGCCAACACTTTGTTTGACGGACTTCGACCATGACCGCAGCCACACAGGCCTCCTCGATACCCAACCATGACCACTTGCCACGCCGCATGGCGGTGGTGGTGTTTCTGGCATTTGCATTGGCCTATTTTTTCTCGGCCTTGGTGCGGGCCATCACGGCGACCTTGTCGCCCACGCTGACCGCCGAATTCAGCTTGAATGCGCAAGACCTTGGCTTGCTGGCGGGGGGGTATTTTTTGGGCTTTTCGCTCACCCAGTTGCCGCTGGGCCGCTTGCTTGACAAGCACGGCCCCAAAAAAGTCGTGCTGGCTTTTCTGTCGTTCGCAGTGCTGGGTTGCCTGGCGTTTTCATGGGCAGACAGCTTTCACGGTTTGCTGGCAGCGCGGGTGTTGTGTGGCATGGGCGTCAGTGCCTGCCTGATGGCACCGCTGACAGGTTACCGCCGCTGGTTTGACGCCAGTACCCAGTTGCGCACCAATTCGTGGATGCTGATGACGGGCTCGCTGGGCATGCTGGCTGCCACCTTGCCGGTGCAATGGCTCATGCCGATTTGGGGTTGGCGCACGCTGTTTGTTTTGTTGGGTGTGATGATCGCCATCGCCATGCTGTTGATTGCACTGGTGGTGCCACGCTGGCAACAGGCCACAGCTGCTGCAGCTGCCAGCAGCACGCAGGCTGTGCTCGATGATGACGGCAGCTACCGTGAGATTTGGCGCAGCGCGTATTTTTGGCGCATGACACCGATTGGTTTTTTCAGTTACGGCGGCATGGTGGCGATTCAAACCCTGTGGGCGGGCCCCTGGATGACCCAGGTGGCAGGCTGGACGGCTGGTGAGGCTGCCCAAGGCTTGTTCCTGGTCAACCTGGCCATGCTGACGACGTTCTGGCTGTGGGGCATGATCACGCCAGGTCTGGCACGCAAGGGTGTGCCGGTGGAGCGCCTGATCGCCTGGGGCTTGCCCCTGAGCTTTGGGGCGATTGGCGTCCTTGTCTGGATGGGCCCCGAGATCGGATCAGCCGCTGCTGCAGGCGTGGCCTTGTTTTGTGTCACCAGCACCTTTGTGTCGCTGGCCCAGCCAGCCGTGGGCATGGCCTTTCCTTCGCATTTGGCGGGACGTGCTTTGTCGGCCTACAACCTGGTCGTGTTCGCTGGCATTTTTGTGGTGCAGTGGGGCATTGGTTTGTTGGTGGATGCAGGACGCGGGATGGGCTTGGAAAAACCTGCCGCCTACCAAGCCGCTTTGGCTTGCTTTGGTGTTTGCTCTTGTTTGTCCTGGGTGTATTTCTTGATGAAAAAGCCGGTTCAGCCCTGATAATCAAGTCATCATGATTGGCATCCTCATCATCGCCCACGCCCCGCTGGCCAGCGCTTTGCGCGAATGCGCATTGCACGTGTTCCCGGACTGCGCGTTGGGCGTGCTGGCCTTGGATGTGCTGGCGCATGAGTCGCCAGAAGCCAGCTTGGCCACAGCACGCGAAACCATGAGGGCATTGGGCACCTCCGAAGTGCTGTTGCTCAGCGACGTCTTTGGTGCCACCCCTTGCAATGTGGCCCAACAACTCAATGATGGCGTGCAAACCCGGCTCGTGGCCGGTGTCAATTTGCCCATGCTGCTGCGCAGTGTGTGTTACCGGCATGAAAGCCTGGAGGCGCTGGCCGCCCGTGCACACGCCGGTGGCACACAAGGCGTGATGCAGGTGGGCAGCACCGCCCCTCAAAATCAAACAGGAAAGAGACATGCCCCAGGCCATAACGACCATCAGCAATAAACTGGGCTTACACGCTCGGGCCTCGGCCAAGTTGACCAAGCTGGCCGGCAGTTTCCCCTGCGAGGTCTGGATGAGCAAGGGCGAGCGCCGCATCAATGCCAAAAGCATCATGGGCGTGATGATGCTGGCTGCTGGCATCGGCAGTGAGGTGGTGCTTGAAACCGCAGGCGAGCGTGACCAAGAGGCGCTGGATGCGCTATTGGCGCTGATTGCCGACAAATTTGGCGAAGGCGAATGACGGTGGCCTGGGCGCAAACACGGTCCATGGAGCGCATGCGATGACCTTCAGCATCCATGGTCTGGCGGTGGCTCGGGGCATTGCGATTGGACGCGCCGTTTTGGTGGCTTCCAGTCGCGTTGATGTGGCGCACTACTTCATCAAACCAGAACAGGTGCATGCCGAGATTGAGCGGATGCGTGGGGCACGCGATGCAGTGATTGACGAATTGCAGCGTTTGCAACGCGACATGCCCAAAGATGCACCGCACGAGTTGGCCGCTTTGCTGGATGTGCACTTGATGCTGTTGATGGACGAAGAGCTCAACGCCAGCGTGGTGCATTGGATCAAGGACCGCCTGTACAACGCCGAATGGGCCCTCACCAGCCAGCTGGAAATCATCGCCCGTCAGTTTGACGAGATGGATGACCCGTATCTGCGCGAAAGAAAAGCCGATGTGGAGCAGGTCGCAGAGCGTGTGTTGCAAAGCCTCAAAGGCACAGGCTCACTGGTGACCAAGGTCGCCCGGCCTAGCCGGCCCCAGCAAGAGCTGCAGCTGGGCGATACCGATGTGCCTTTGGTGTTGATTGCACACGATTTGTCGCCAGCCGACATGCTGCAGTTCAAGCAAAGTGTGTTCACCGGCTTCGTGACCGATGTGGGCGGCAAGACCTCCCACACCGCTATCGTGGCTCGAAGCCTGGACATTCCCGCTGTGGTGGGTGCGCGTACCGCCAGCCAACTGGTCAAGCAAGACGACTGGGTCATCATTGATGGCGATGCGGGTGTTGTCATCGTTGATCCCTCACCCATCATATTGGCCGACTACGGCTTCAAGCAGCGCCAGGGCGATCTGGAGCGTGAGCGACTGGCCCGTTTGCGCCACACCCCAGCGGTCACACTGGATGGTCAGAAAATCGAGCTGCTGGCCAACATCGAGATGCCCGAAGACACCCAAGCCGCCATCACGGCGGGGGCGGTGGGCGTTGGTCTGTTCCGCAGTGAATTTTTGTTCATGGGTCGCCAAGGTAATTTGCCAGGTGAGGATGAGCAATACGAGGCTTACCGGCGCGCGGTCGATGGCATGAATGGCTTGCCAGTGACCATCCGCACGGTCGATGTAGGGGCTGACAAACCGCTTGACGAAACTCGCCACGACGCAGCTCACCTGAATCCGGCATTGGGTTTGCGCGCCATTCGCTGGAGTCTGGCCGACCCGGCCATGTTTTTGACCCAGTTGCGAGCCATTTTGCGTTCGGCCGCGCATGGTCAAGTCAATCTGCTGATTCCCATGCTGGCGCATGGCAGCGAAATTCGTCAAACCATGACCTTGATCGAGCAGGCTCGCCAAGAGCTGGATCGGCGCGGTGTGGCGCATGGGCCGGTGCGGCTCGGGGCGATGATCGAGATCCCTGCGGCAGCCTTGTCCTTGCGCCTGTTCCTCAAGTACTTTGACTTTTTATCGATCGGCACCAACGATCTGATCCAGTACACGTTGGCGATTGACCGGGCCGATGAATCGGTGGCCCACCTGTACGACCCGCTGCACCCCGCAGTGCTGCGCTTGATTGCCGACACCATTGCCGAGTGTCACCGACAAGGCAAAGGCGTGTCCGTGTGTGGCGAAATGGCGGGCGATGTGACGATGACCCGGCTGCTGCTGGGTCTGGGTTTGCGCAGTTTTTCGATGCACCCGTCACAGATCCTGTCGGTCAAACACCAGGTACTGCGTTCTGATACGGCCAAACTCAAGCTGTGGGCCCATCAGGTGCTGGACAACGACGACCCTGCAAGTTGCATGGTCAGTTGAGCATCAGGCTTTACCTATTTTGTCTTGCGTTTGGGTGTCGAAATCGCCGGCGTCGTGCCGTTCGTGCAACTGCGTTTCTGGCGGCCCCATCACCCGGTTGACCATGCGTCCGCGTTGCACGGCAGGGCGCTTGGCCAGCTCATCGGCCCAGCGGTTCACATGCTCGTATTCGTGCACCTGCAGGAACTCACCGGCCTCGTACAGGCTGCCCTTGGCCATGCCGCCGTACCAGGGCCAGATGGCCATGTCGGCGATGGTGTAGTCGTCGCCTGCGATGAAGCGGCTGTTGGCCAAGCGCTGGTTCAGCACGTCCATCTCGCGTTTGACTTCCATCGCAAAGCGGTCAATCGCGTACTCGATCTTCACCGGCGCGTAGGCATAAAAATGCCCAAAACCACCGCCCAAATAGGGTGCGCTGCCCATTTGCCAAAACAGCCACGACAGGCATTCGGCTCGGCGCGTCGGATCGGTGGGCACAAAGGCGCCGAACTTTTCGGCCAAGTACAACAAGATGGCCCCCGACTCGAACACCCGCACCGGTTCGGGGCCACTGCAGTCCAGCAGCGCCGGGATTTTGGAGTTCGGGTTGACGCCGACAAAACCGCTGCTGAACTGCTGCCCTTCGTTGATGCGGATCAGCCAGGCATCGTATTCGGCCCCAGTGTGGCCCAGGGCCAGCAGCTCTTCCAACATGATGGTGACCTTGACGCCATTGGGCGTGGCCAGCGAATACAGCTGCAGCGGGTGTTTGCCGCGTGGCAGTTCCTGCTCGTGCGTGGCCCCCGCGACGGGGCGGTTGATGTTGGCGAAGCGCCCGCCGTTGGCCTTGTTCCAGGTCCAGATTTTGGGCGGTGTGTAAGGGCTGGAATCGGTCATGGTGGGGTCGCGACGTTGAGTGATGAAAAGGTTTTAAGAGCGGCTGTCGGCCAGATTCTGGTGGGCCGAATGCGCTTGCTGGTCAGCGTGGTAGCTGCTGCGCACCATCGCGCCCACCGCTGCGTGCGAAAAGCCCATTTCGTAGGCCTTGGCTTCGAACATCTTGAAGGTGTCGGGGTGCACGTAGCGGCGCACCGGCAGGTGGCTGTTGCTGGGGGCGAGGTACTGGCCAATGGTCAGCATCTCGATGTTGTGCGCACGCATATCGCGCATGACGTCCAGGATTTCTTCATCGGTTTCGCCCAGGCCGACCATCAGGCCGCTCTTGGTGGGCACGTTCGGGAACAGTGCCTTGAATTTCTTCAGCAGGTTCAGCGAGAACTGGTAGTCCGAGCCGGGGCGCGCTTCTTTGTACAGGCGCGGAACGGTTTCCATGTTGTGGTTCATCACGTCAGGCGGGGCAGCCTTCAGGATCTCGAGGGCACGGTCATCGCGGCCGCGGAAGTCGGGCACCAGCACCTCGATCTGGGTAGTGGGTGACAGCTCGCGCGTTTTGCGGATGCACTCCACAAAGTGGCCCGCGCCGCCGTCGCGCAGATCGTCGCGGTCGACGCTGGTGATGACCACGTACTGCAACTTGAGCTGCGCAATGGTTTTGGCCAGGTTGTCGGGTTCGTTCACATCCAGCGGGTGAGGGCGGCCATGCCCCACGTCGCAAAACGGGCAACGGCGCGTGCATTTGTCGCCCATGATCATGAAGGTAGCGGTGCCCTTGCCAAAGCATTCACCGATGTTGGGGCAGCTGGCTTCTTCGCACACGGTCACCAGCTTGTTGGCACGCAGCACGTCCTTGATTTCATAAAAACGGGTGGTGGGTGAGCCGGCTTTGACGCGGATCCAGTCGGGTTTTTTCAGCACCTCGGCTTGCTCCACCTTGACCGGGATGCGCGAGAGTTTGGCGGCTGCTTTTTGCTTGGCCATGGGGTCGTAGTTCTCAACGCTTTGCGCTTCGCGAACCACGTTGCGTTCGGTGGGGGTGTTGCTCATTCGGTTCTTTCGGTCTCTGCTGCTGCGAGGGTGCGCAGACAGGGTTTCATAAACGGGCGGCCAATTGGTGGGCCAGCACCTGGGCAGCTTCGTCCCAGGTGGTTTCAACACCGATTGTAGAAAGGTCCACGGTTTTCAGGCCGGCATAACCACACGGATTGATGCGCTCAAAGGGTTCCAGGTCCATCGCCACATTGAGCGCAGCGCCGTGGTAGGTGCAATGCCGGCTGACCTTGATGCCCAAAGCGCTGATTTTCCCCAGACCTTTGAATGGGTCTTGGGCCGGGGCGGGCCCCACCAGCGCGGCGTGGCTGAACGGGTCGTCCAGCCGCACATAAATGCCGGGCGCGCCGGCCACGCGGTGCCCCGTGACGCCAAAATGCGCCAGGGTGCGGATGACCGATTCTTCGAGCTTGTAGACGTATTCCTTGACGTAATAACCGGCGCGCTGCAGGTTGACCAGAGGGTAGGCCATGACCTGGCCGGGGCCATGAAAAGTGACCTGTCCGCCCCGGTTGGTCTGCACCACCGGAATGTCGCCGGGCATCAATAGGTGTGCGGCTTGTCCCGCCAGACCCTGCGTGAACACGGGGGGGTGTTCACAAATCCAAAGTTCATCGGCCGTGTCGGGGGTGCGCTCGGCGGTGAAGGCCTGCATGGCCTCGTAGGTCGGCAGGTAGTCCACCCGCCCGAGCAGCCGAATGTCCATGTTCAAAGGACGATTTTGACCATCGGGTGCGAGGTCAGGGCGCGGTACAGATCGTCGAGTTGTTCGCGGCTGGTCGCGGTGATGCTGAGCGTCACACCCAGGTAGTTGCCGCCTTTGCTGGGGCGCAGCTCGATGCTGCGAGCGTCAAAGCCCGGGTCAAATTGCAGAGCCACTTGACACATGGCTTCGGCAAAGCCGTCGACCATGGCGCCCATGACCTTGATCGGAAAGATCGAAGGGTATTCGATCAGGGTGTCTTTGCGCGGGTCAATCCCGGCAGGAGGTGTGATGGATGCGCTCATGAAATATTCCGTTGGGATCGCAAGCTTAACGCCAGGTCACGACGGCCAAAACTGCCAGCCAGCCCAGCACGAAATTGGCGATGACCATGGGGTGGATTTGCCCCAGGGCTTTGGCGGCTACGGGCCAGTCGGACGCAAGCACAGCGGCCTTCAGGCGGCGAAATGGCGCAAACCAGATGTGCGCAAAAATGAGGCACATCAACACGCCCAGCCCCGACATGGCATGCCAGCCTTTGGGGGCGAGCTTCATGTCCGCCATGGACAGCATCCAGAAACCCGACAACAGCAGCAGGGCAATCGATACCCAGACCATGACAAAAAACCGGGACAGCACGGCGCACATCAAGGCCAAGCGCTCGGGTGGCGCCATGTGGGCAATGACCACCGGGCGCAAAGCCAGAAGGAGCAAGGCCATGCCACCGAGCCAGACAACGCCTGCGCCGATGTGAAAAAATTTAATCCATTCGTACATACAACGGGTCGATCAGGTCGTTTTGAGGTGAGTCCGCAAGCCGGACTGGGTGTGCCATTGTCGCTGTTAGCCCCCATCTTGTTGAGCTTGTAGGGCTTTGTCGTGGATCAAAAGCTTCGCGCGCACGGGTTTCTACGTATAATCGTAGGCTTTGCAGGATTTGCCGTGTACGTAACTTCGGTGTAATTTGAGATGGTCAAAATCGCCTCATCCCCGGAAACGGGTAACACCGTGAATGCGCCAGATGCTGCAGATGAAGGTCTGGAGCCCGAATTCAAGCCCCTCACAGCCGAACAAGCGCAGGCTTGGCGACAGCGCAACTCAACGGCATCGCCTTGGCGTGTACTGTTATTGCAGGTCGCAGTGGGCGCTTTGCTTGCTGTGTCAACAGGTCTGATCAGTGGTCAAGCGCCACTGGCTGCCTCGGTGGCTTGGGGTGCTGTGGCGGTGGTAATTCCTGCCGTGGTGTTTGTCAGGGCTTTGAGCCGACAAATGCGGCGAACCCAGCCGGGCTCTGCCTTGGTGGGTTTGTTTGTGTGGGAGTTGGTCAAGATCATCTTGACCGTGGCGTTGCTTCTGGTGGCGCCCAAAGTGATTTCTGAGCTGAGCTGGTTTGCCTTGGTGGCTGGCTTTGTGGTGACGATGAAGGTGTACTGGCTGGCCATGGCGCTGGGCTGGATGCAACGCAAATCGAAGCCGACTATTTTTTGAACTGATTGGTGATTTATGTCTGCTGAAAACGCTGGCGCGCATGCCCCAACGGCTGGAGAGTACATCCAGCACCACTTGCAACACCTTCAAATGAATTTTTCATTTGAGGGCGTCAAGCAAACAAGCATTGTTGACTTCAGTTTGTTCAACCTCGATTCGGTTGTCTTCTCGCTCGTTTTGGGTGTGATTGGCTGCATCGTATTGTGGGCAGCAGCCCGCAAAGCCACTTCGGGCGTTCCCGGTCGCTTCCAGGCTGCCGTTGAAATCCTGTCCGAAATGGTCGAAAACCAGGCCAAAGGCGTGATCCACAACGCCAAGAGCCGCAAACTCATCTCCCCTCTGGCGCTCACGGTTTTCGTCTGGATTTTCCTGATGAACGCCATGGACATGCTGCCTGTGGATCTGATTCCTGCTGCTTGGCACGCTGCCGGTCCAGCCATGGGTTTCAAGGATTACATGCGCGTGGTGCCAACGGCTGACTTGTCCACCACGCTGGGCCTGTCTTGTTCAGTCTTGTTCATCTGCCTGGTCTACAACATCAAGATCAAGGGTCTGGGTGGTTGGGCGCACGAATTGATTGCGGCACCTTTCGGTGACCACTGGGCGCTGTATCCGATTAACTTCTTGATGCAGATGATTGAGTATTTGGCCAAGACGGTTTCGCATGGCATGCGACTGTTTGGCAACATGTTTGCGGGTGAGTTGGTGTTCATGTTGATTGCCCTCATGGGTGGCGGCTGGGCATTGTCGGCAACTGGCGTGGGTTTGGCCATCGGTCATATCGTCGCCGGTACCGTGTGGACACTGTTCCACATCCTGGTCATCACCTTGCAAGCCTTCATCTTTATGATGTTGACGCTGATCTACACAGGTCAAGCGCACGACGCACATTGATGACACTTTTCCTCTCGTTTCTTGTTTCTTTTTTCCACTAACTTTTAGGAGCTTCTCATGGAAAACATTCTCGGCCTGGTGGCATTGGCATGTGGTTTGATCGTTGGTCTGGGTGCTATCGGCGCTTCCATCGGTATCGCTTTGATGGGCGGCAAATTCCTCGAGTCTTCTGCTCGTCAACCTGAGTTGATGAACGAACTCCAAACCAAGATGTTCATCTTGGCTGGTCTGATCGACGCTGCGTTCCTGATTGGTGTGGCTATCGCTTTGCTGTTCGCCTTCGCCAACCCCTTCGTTCTGAAGTAATCCACGTACCTCTTCCAACAGAAGAAGGACTGAACCGTGAACATTAACGCTACTCTGTTCATTCAGATGATCGTTTTTGCGATTCTGGTGTGGTTCACGATGAAATTCGTGTGGCCCCCGATCACAAAAGCGCTCGACGAACGGGCACAGAAAATCGCTGACGGCCTCGCTGCCGCAGACAAAGCCAAAGCCGAACTCTCCAACGCCAATGCGCGTGTTGAGTCCGAGTTGGCCCAGTCGCGCAACGAGACGGCTTCGCGCCTGGCTGATGCCGAGCGCCGTGCAAATGGCATCGTTGACGAAGCCAAAGCACGTGCCACCGAAGAAGGCAACAAGATCATCGCCGCTGCAAAAGCTGAAGCTGAGCAGCAGGCTGTCAAAGCCCGCGAGGTTCTGCGTGAGCAGGTCGCAGCTTTGGCCGTCAAAGGCGCCGAGCAGATTCTCCGCAAGGAAGTCAACGCTGGCGTCCACGCTGATCTGCTGAGCCGCCTCAAGACCGAGCTGTAAGAAGCTCCAGCCAGAGAAGACCATGGCAGAACTTGCTACCATCGCCCGCCCTTATGCCGATGCGCTTTTCAAAGCGCAGGCATCCGATCTTGCTGGCACGGCCGCTTGGCTGGATGAACTGGCTGCAATTGCCGAGAACGCGCAATTGCAACAGTTCGTCGACAGCCCCAAAGTGTCCGACGAGCAGGCGTTTGACCTGATCTCCGGTGTGGTGCGCACAGCACTCCCCGAGGCTGGCAAGAACTTCCTGCGCCTGGTGATCGAAAACCGCCGTCTCAGTGCGCTGCCTGTTGTTGCACAGCAGTACCGGGCCCTCATGAATGCGCAAGGTGGCACCGCTGACGCGGTGGTCTACAGCGCATTTCCCATCGACGCTTCGGCTTTGGCCGACTTGTCGTCCACGCTCGAAAAACGCTTTGCGCGCAAGCTCAATGTGAGCGTCGAGCTGGATGCTGCCTTGATCGGTGGCATTCGTGTGGTGGTGGGCGACGAGGTGCTCGACACCTCTGTCAAGGCCCGACTGGAACAAATGAAATCGGCCCTCACCGCTTGATGCGGATTGAGACCGGACATATTTAAAGAAAGAAGGAAAGAGTCATGCAACTCAATCCCGCAGAAATTTCTGAACTGATCAAGAGCCGCATTGAAGGGCTGTCCGCCAGCGCCGATATCCGCAACCAAGGCACCGTGGTGTCTGTGACCGACGGTATCGTTCGCGTCCACGGTTTGTCTGATGTGATGCAGGGCGAAATGCTCGAATTCCCATCCACAGCCGATGGCACTGCCACATTCGGTCTGGCCCTGAACCTCGAGCGTGACTCGGTCGGTGCCGTGATCTTGGGCGAGTACGAGCACATCTCCGAAGGCGACACTGTCAAGTGCACAGGCCGCATTCTGGAAGTGCCCGTGGGCCCTGAACTGATTGGCCGCGTGGTGAACGCTCTGGGTCAGCCGATTGACGGCAAAGGCCCCATCAACGCCAAGATGACCGACGTGATCGAAAAAGTCGCCCCTGGCGTGATCGCACGTAAATCGGTTGACCAGCCTATGCAAACCGGCCTGAAGTCGATCGACTCCATGGTGCCCGTGGGCCGTGGTCAGCGCGAATTGATCATTGGCGACCGTCAGACCGGTAAAACCGCTGTCGCGATCGACGCCATCATCAACCAAAAAGGTCAGAACATGACCTGCGTTTACGTCGCGATTGGCCAAAAAGCCTCGTCGATCAAGAACGTGGTGCGCGCTCTGGAACAAGCTGGCGCGATGGAATACACCATCGTCGTGGCCGCTTCTGCCTCTGAATCTGCTGCGATGCAGTACGTGTCAGCCTACTCCGGCTGCACCATGGGCGAATACTTCCGTGACCGTGGTGAAGACGCCCTGATCGTTTATGACGATCTGTCCAAGCAAGCCGTGGCTTACCGTCAAGTGTCTTTGCTGTTGCGTCGTCCACCAGGCCGCGAAGCTTACCCTGGCGACGTGTTCTATCTCCACAGCCGTCTGCTCGAGCGTGCAGCCCGCGTGAACGCCGACTACGTCGAAGCCTTCACCAAGGGTGCCGTCAAAGGCAAAACAGGTTCCTTGACTGCATTGCCAATCATTGAAACCCAAGCCGGTGACGTGTCTGCCTTCGTGCCGACCAACGTGATTTCGATCACCGACGGTCAGATCTTCTTGGAAACTTCGTTGTTCAACGCCGGTATCCGTCCTGCGATCAACGCCGGTATCTCGGTGTCGCGCGTCGGTAGCTCGGCCCAGACCAAGATCATCAAAGGCCAGTCCGGCGGTATCCGTACCGACTTGGCTCAGTACCGTGAATTGGCAGCTTTCGCCCAGTTCGCTTCCGATCTGGACGAGTCCACTCGCAAGCAGTTGGACCGTGGTGCCCGTGTGACTGAGTTGCTCAAGCAAGCTCAGTACAGCCCCCTGTCGATCAGCTTGATGGGCGCCAGCCTGTTCGCTGTAAACAAAGGCTTCATGGACGACATCGATGTCAAGAAAGTCCTGGCTTTCGAACACGGTTTGCACGCTTACCTCAAAGACAAGAGCGCAGCCCTGTTGGCCAAGATGGAAAGCTCACAAGCTTTGGACAAAGAAGCCGAGGCTGAATTGACCGCTGCCGTGGCCGCTTTCAAGAAAAGCTTTGCTTAATTTCTACCTGATCAAAAGGAGCCGCTGATGGCATCGGGCAAGGAACTACGCACCAAGATCAAATCGGTGGAAAACACCAAGAAGATCACCAAGGCCATGGAGATGATTTCCGTCTCCAAAATGCGCAAAGCGCAGGAGCGTATGCGCACGGCCCGGCCTTACAGC
>Ga0255139_1000263_pt1 | contig 18511 bp, 16 predicted proteins | sample Law_Colum_RepB_8_FD_188549 | JGI IMG/M metagenome (GOLD analysis project Ga0255139, IMG submission 188549) | Freshwater microbial communities from St. Lawrence River, New York, United States - Law_Colum_RepB_8d | ecosystem: Environmental > Aquatic > Freshwater > River | place: USA: New York...
TTTGGCGGGCGCTGTACTCGGCTACGGGGATATTCTGGCTGACCAGCGCGGCCAATGCGGCGCCGCGAGCTTGGCCAAGTTTGAGCGCGGAATCGGCATTGTTGGACAGGAATACTTGCTCAACGCTGGCTTGCGTCGGTTGCCATTGCGCGATCAGCTCGATCAGGCTGTTGAAGATAGTTTTTACGCGATCGGGCAGGGCTTGCTCGGTGTTCATACGGATGCAGCCACTGTCCACATAGCGCCAGCCTCGACCTTCGGCGGCAATGATGCCGTAGCCGGTAATCCGCGAGCCGGGATCGATGCCGATGATGATGCTCATGTCAGCGTTTCCGTCAGTGACATGAGCATCGAGTCGGACTCAGGCATTCAGTGCAGCCATCACGGCATCACTGAAACTGGCGTTGGAATAGACGTTTTGCACGTCGTCCAAGTCTTCCAGCATGTCGATCATCTTCATGAGTTTTTCGGCCTGCTCGAGGTCAGTGATCTCGGCTTCGGTTGAGGCCTTCATGGTGACTTCAGCATTTTCCGGCTTCAGCCCAGCGCTGGCGAGGGCATCCATGACGGCACCGAAGGCTTCCGGCGAGGTCACCACGGTGATGCCGTCTTCGTCGCTTTCCACATCATCGGCACCGGCTTCGAGCGCTACTTCGATGATGCGGTCTTCATCCGTACCAGCCGGAAAGCTGATCTCGCCGCGCTTGGCGAAAAGGTAGGCCACGGAACCGTTGGTGCCGAGATTGCCGCCATTCTTGTTAAAGGCATGACGGACTTCGGCCACCGTCCGGTTCACGCTGTCGGTCATGGTTTCAACCAGCACAGCCACGCCACCGATGCCATAGCCTTCGTAGGTCAGTTCGTCGAGCTTCTTGTCATCGTCACCACCCGCACCGCGTTGAATGGCGCGGTTGACGACATCGCGGCTCATGTTCGCACCCAGCGCCTTGGACACGATGGCGCGCAGACGCGGGTTGTCGGCTTCCGACGGGCCGCCGAGGCGAGCCGCTACGGTGATTTCACGAATGAACTTCGTGAACACCTTGCCACGCGAGGCATCGGTACGTGCCTTTTTGTGCTTGATGTTCGCCCATTTGCTGTGACCGGCCATGACTCAGGCTTCCTTTTTAACTTCTTCGCGCTTAACTTCTTCGCGCAGACGAATACCCAGTTCGCGCAACTGCTTGTTCTCGACCGGAGCCGGGGCGTGCGTCATTAGGCACTCAGCGGTTTTGGTCTTAGGGAAGGCGATGACATCGCGAATCGAGGTCGCACCGGTCATCAGCATGACCAAGCGATCGAGGCCGAAGGCGAGGCCGCCGTGGGGCGGAGCGCCGAACTTGAGGGCGTCGAGCAGGAACTCGAACTTCTCGTTAGCTTCTTCATCGCTGATGCCCAGCGCTTCGAACACGGCCTTCTGCATCTCCATGTTGTAGATACGCAGCGAGCCGCCACCGAGTTCGGTACCGTTAAGCACCATGTCGTAAGCGACAGACAGAGCCGAGCCCGGATCGGTCTTAAGTACGGACACATCGCACTTGGGCAGCGTGAACGGGTGATGCACCGAGGTCCACTGGCCATCACCAACTTCCTCGAACATCGGGAAATCAACAACCCAAAGTGGGGCCCACTCACAGGTTTGCATTTTCAGGTCATGACCGACCTTCACGCGCAGCGCACCCATGGCGTCGTTGACGATCTTGGCCTTGTCGGCACCGAAGAAAATCAGGTCGCCGTTTTGTGCGCCTGTACGAGCAATAATTTCAACCAGGGCTTCATTCGGCAGGAACTTCACGATAGGCGACTGCAGGCCGCTGCCCTCACCGTTGTGAATGTTCGATACGTCGTTGACCTTGATGTAGGCCAGGCCCTTAGCGCCATAAATGCCAACAAACTTGGTGTAGTCGTCGATCTGGCTGCGCGGCATGGTGTTACCACCGGGCACTTTCAGCGCCACAACGCGACCTTTGGGGTCTTTGGCCGGGCCGGCGAAGACCTTGAACTCGATGCTTTGCAGCAGGTCGGCAATGTCTACCAATTCCATGGGAATACGCAGATCGGGTTTGTCCGAGGCGTAGCGGCGCATAGCTTCGTTGTAGGTCATGCGCGGGAAGGCATCGAACTTGACGTCTAGCAGCTGATCAAAAAGCTGCACGATCATCTTTTCGGTTAGGCTCATGATCTCTTCATCGGACATGAACGAAGTCTCGATGTCGATCTGAGTGAACTCCGGCTGACGGTCAGCGCGCAGGTCTTCGTCACGGAAGCACTTCGCGATCTGGTAATAGCGGTCGAAGCCCGACACCATCAGCAATTGCTTGAAGAGCTGCGGCGACTGCGGCAGAGCGAAGAAGCTGCCCGGCTGGGTGCGCGATGGCACCAGATAGTCGCGTGCGCCTTCCGGCGTGGCACGGGTCAGAATGGGGGTTTCTACGTCGAGGAAGCCATTGTCATCGAGGTAGTTGCGAATCAGTGAGGTGACCTTGGAGCGGAAGCGCATGCGCTCCAGCATTTCCGGGCGACGCATATCAAGGAAGCGATACTTCAAGCGGACTTCTTCGCCGACGTTGGTGAAATCGTCGTTGAGCGGGAACGGCGGAGTTTCCGACTGCGCCAGAATTTCAATCTCTTTGCCCAGCACTTCGATTTGGCCGGACGGCATGTTGGCATTTTCGGTGCCGGCATAACGCTGACGGACACGGCCGGTAATTTTAAGCACGAACTCTGAACGCGATTTGTCGGCGAGGGCAAACGCATCAGGGGTATCCGGGTCGATCACTACCTGCACCAAGCCATCGCGATCGCGCATGTCGAGGAAAATAACGCCACCATGGTCGCGACGGCGGTGTACCCAGCCGCAGAGCGTTACGGTCTGGTCGATATGGGATTGGTTGAGGCTGCCACAGTAGTGACTACGCATGATGCAGGCTTCCGCTGTAAAAATGTTGGGCCAAAGGGAGTCTGGCCAATCGAGCCGGCGAGTATAGCCTTCCTGACAAATATCTGAGAACCGTCTGTGTTAACCGTTTGCCTCTTTACAGCGGAAAAATCTTCGCGCTATGTTCCGCCAACGGTGATTTAGTGCCAAAAGTTCTGGTTTTTTCAGTGCATCACGAGGACATAGGAATGGAAGAAGGTTTCCTAGATGAAGCGGCAGAACCTGAAAATGAGCCTCTCAGCAAAGCTCAAGTGGTAAAAAATACGCTGGAAAAGCGTCGCTTACTGGATGACGTTCTCATTGAGCACCGCTTGCGCCGTGAACTCAAAGATTATGACTTTGACTTAGATGATTAACATTGCTGGCTTGCGCCGTGTGCGTCTGTGGGCATAATGGCGACGCCCTGCGATGCATCGCACGAATTCATTGATTAAAAGGAAACCGATATGGCTATTGAACTACCGGCTCTGCCGTACGAAAGCACTGCTTTGGAACCATTCATCACCGCTCACACACTGAGCTTTCACCACGGTAAGCATCACAATGCGTATGTGGTTAACCTGAACAACCTGATCAAGGGTACCGATCTGGAAGGTCAGAGCCTCGAAGCGATTGTTAAAGCTTCTGCTGGCGATGCCGCTAAGGCCGGTATCTTTAACAACAGTGCTCAGGTTTGGAACCACACGTTCTACTGGAACAGCATGAAGCAAAACGGTGGCGGTCTGCCAACCGGTGCTATCGCTGCCAAGATCGACGCTGATTTCGGCTCCTATGACAAGTTTGTTGAGCTTTTCAAAGCCGCAGCAACTACACAGTTCGGTTCCGGCTGGGCATGGTTGGTTGTGGGTGCTGACGGCAAGCTGGCCGTGACCAAAACGGGCAATGCCGATTCGCCCATCGTGCACGGTCAAAAGCCGCTGATCACCATCGATGTGTGGGAGCACGCGTACTACCTGGACTTCCAGAACCGTCGCCCAGACTACATCTCGACCTTCCTCGACAAGCTGGTTAACTGGGACTTCGCTAACGCCAACCTGGCCGGCTAAGCTCAAGCGTGTTGAACTGGTTGTGAGTGAATAAAGCAGGGCACCTTCGGGTGCCTTGTTTGTTTTTGCAGTAGAACATGGGAGCGCAGATTCAATATGCCTGAGGTCATGCGGCGAAACCTTGCTGAACTCTGTTGGCTTCGTACGGCACTGATGGCGTTGTTTGGCCTGACCCTGCTTTATGGCCAACTCACGGGTCTCGCACTGGAGTCGGCATTCCCCTCGTTACTGTTGATCTTCGGCCTATTGCTGCTCATTAATGGCCTAACCACTCTTCGTTTGCGCCAGCCGGAGCCGGTCGGTGATGACGAGTTGTTTCTGCAACTACTGTTTGATCTTCTCCTTCTGACCTGCTTGTTCCGAGTCAGTGGCGGGAGTAGCAACCCGTTTGTGACTTACTACTTAGTGCCTTTGGCCATTGCGGCATCCACCCTTGCCTTACGACAAATTCTGCTTCTAGTCGGCCTGATTTTGACGGCGTATTTCAGTTTGTTTGTCTGGCCGCCTGCCGCACAAACTGTGCAATGGCCTTGGCAAACGTATCAAGGCCATCTCATGGGCATGATGGTGAATTTCGCGATTAGCTCCTGGCTACTGGTGTTTTTCTTGCATCGCATGCATCGGCGGCTGCGCGCGCAGGAGCGCTATCTGGTTGAGCAGCAGCGTCGCCAGCTTCAGCGCGATCAAGCCGTGGCCATGGGTACCTTAGCGGCAACCGCTGTACATGAACTGGCGACACCTTTAGCCACGGTCTGTCTGATGGTGGATGAGCTGGAAGAGGATATGCCCGCTCAAATGCAGCCCCTTCAGCTTCAGTTGCAGCGCTGTCGCGATACGTTGGCGCGCCTCCGGGAACAGGCCGCACAACCCTCGCAATTACCCAATCAGGCGCTGGCTGAACACTTGCAAAACTGTTTGCAGCCCATTCAAGTGGCTTTCCCAGCGCTGAGCGTAGAGTCAACAATGGCTGCTGAAGCAAGTCAGTCTGTTGTCATTCCGTGGCTTCTGCAACAAGCCCTGAGTAATGTCCTGCGTAATGCGGCCGAGGCTGCCCATTCTCGCGTGCGCTTGGTGGTGAAAAAAAATCAGGGTGAGTGGCTTTGCCAAGTCTGCGATGACGGTCCTGGTTTTCCGTCCGGCCTGGTGTCTGCGCTAGGCCAGCCAGTGCTCAGCAGCAAACCTGAAGGTATGGGTATTGGTTTGTTTTTAGCGCAATCCACGTTGCTGGAGCTTGGCGGGACATTGAGTGTGGCATCCAGCGAGTGGGGCGGTGCCAGTGTATTGCTGCGCTGGCCAGCCGCCATCGTGACCACCCAGGTTATTGCGCCATGAAGATATTACTCATTGATGATGATGCTATTTTTCGGCAGACCTTAGCGCGGACCTTGACCCGACGCGGCTGTGTCTGCGTCGAAGCCGTTGATAGTGCACAAGCCTTGTTAGAACTGCAGGCGCACCTGCCAGATGCCTGCGTGTTGGACTTGCGCATGGGTAATGAGTCGGGCCTACAGCTTCTGCCGCAATTGCTAGCCATCAAATCGGAGCTAAATGTTTTGATGCTGACAGGCTATAGCTCAATTGCTACGACGGTCGAAGCCATCAAGCGCGGTGCGGTTAATTACCTCGCTAAGCCCGCCAGTGCAGATGACATTTTGCGTGCCCTAAAGAACGCCAGTTCATCACCCGACCTTGAACCCCGTTCGGCAGGTCAGGATGCGCTATCCGTGGACAGACTGGCCTGGGAACATATTCAGCGCGTTTTATTGGAGGAGGATGGCAATATTTCCTCGACCGCTCGCAGGTTGAATATGCACCGGCGCACGTTGCAACGCCGGTTGAGCAAGCGCCCTGTGTCGCAGTAGTTAGCTGGCCTTGCCAGCCTGTTGCCGTGCCTTAATTGCCGCAATCACACCGGGCATAACGCTTAGGCCGATAATGACAAAGATAACAACCATGAAATTATCTTTGACGATGGGTAGGTTGCCAAAGCCATAGCCCAGCGCGATAAAGCTGCCGATCCACACGAACCCACCGAACACATCAATTAAGAAAAAGCGGCGGTAGGGCATTTTCCCGACGCCAGCCACAAATGGCGCGATGGTGCGGATAATCGGCATAAAACGAGCGAATACAATGGTTTTGCCGCCGTGACGATCGAAGTAACCCTGAGTTTTAGCGAGGTGCTCTCGCTTAATCCAGCGGGAATCCCATTCATAAACACGTTGGCCGATGGTACGCCCAACCCAATAGTTACAGTTATCGCCCAATACGGCTGCGAACCAGAGCAGGAAAAATAGCGCCCAAGGGTCCATCACGCCGGTGGCGGCTAAGGCGCCTGCGGCGAACAAAAGACTGTCTCCGGGAAGGAAAGGCATGACGACAATGCCCGTTTCCACAAAGATAATTAAAAACAGAAGGCCGTAAATTAACGCGCCATGAGTGTTGGCAAACTCTTGTAGGTGAACATCTACATGAATAATAAAATCAATTAGTTCCATGCTTTTTTAAGGCTCGACTCAAAAGTTTGTTTTGTGCTTTCGCCAATCAGGCTATCTTGTTTTTTGCCTTGTGCATTCCAGAACAGAAACGCCGGAGGGCCAATGATTTTTTCGCGCTGCAGCCAAGCCAGCTGAGCGCCGGTGGTATCGGTGATGTCGAACTTAATGCGTACGCCGGGCTCGAGCAGTGTGATGATCTCGGGCAAGATCAAAACCTTCTTTTCCATCTCGATGCAGCTGACACACCAGTCGGCAAACACATCCACGATGACGGGTTTTTGTGCTTTTGCGGCCTGCGCAATGGCAGCATCCACGGCGGCGGGGTCGGTTAGCTTAATAAAGCCTGTGGCCGTGATCGGTGGCACTTGAGTATGGCCAACATTTTGCGAAAAAACCATCCACGGTGTCCATGCCGAATCGCCACCGCGTGCAGAGGCAAAGACTAGCAGCATGGCCCACATAATACATACCAACCCCACGGTTTTACTCAGCAGGCTGACTCGGGCCACCAGGCTGCTACCGATCAAGGTAAAAAAGACCGCCCAAAGTAGGAGCTGCGCTAGAGGCGGCAGCAAGCGATTGATCAGCATAATGGCAACTGCAACCAGCAGGAGCGCAAAGAAGCGTTTACTGGCTTCTAGCCAAGGACCTGAGCGCGGTATCCAGCGCCCGCCACCCAGTCCGAGCAGTAACAATGGCACGCCTAGACCCATACCCAGTGCAAACAGGGCGCTGCCGCCTAACACCATATCTTGGCTCGTGCTCACAAACAGCAGAACGCCGGCCAACGGTGCAGAGACGCAGGGTGAGACGACTAAGCTGCTAATAGCACCCATGATAAAGACGGAGCCGTATGCGCCGCCTTGTTGCTGAGCCTGCCAACGCTTCAAGGGGGCGTCTATAAAGTGGGGCAATGTGAGTGCTTTATCGCGCCAAAGCAGCCAGGCAAGAGCAACGAATAAGCCCGCAAAGGGGATTAATACGGCTGGCTTTTGCATCCATGTGGCGAGGTTGGCGGCAGCGCCAAAACGCGCGATGAGTAGGCCGGCTAGGCTGTACATCAGCGCCATACCCAAGACATAGCTCAGTGCTAACGCGAAGCCGCGATAGGCCGAGGCCGATTGGCCACGTTGGCCGGCAATAATGGCGGACAGAATCGGCAGCATGGGCAGGACACACGGCGTTAGGGCCAGACCTAAACCGAGGGCAAAAAATGCGGCTAAAACGGCCCAAAAGTTGGCCTGGGCCAACCAAGTTGCAATGCTATTGGCATTGTCGCCATTGAGTTGGGGCTCAGCGTTAAGGCCGGTCGTGGCGTTTACAGGGACTTGCCAGATCTGAGGTGGGTAACAGAGGCCGGCATCGGCACAGCCTTGGTAGCGCACATTGAGGACAGAGCCAGCATCTTCAAAACGCTGCGCTTGAACAGTGCTGAGTTCTGGCAGTCGAAGGGGCCAGTCCACACGGTCGCGGTAAATTTTAACGCGGCCAAAGGTGGGATCATCGTGCCAGCTGGCTTGACTGTCGCTACCTGAAAACGTCGGTAATTCGGGCAGGTCTTCTAAGCCAGCAGGCCATGCCAGTCGAAATTGTTTTTCGTACAAGTAATGTTCTGGCGTGATGTCAAAGTGCAAGGTCAGGCCATCAGCCTCTGTGGAGAGGCTGGTTTGGAACGCCTCTTCGACCGGAAGAAACTCGCGTTGTTCGCGTTCAAAAAGTCCCGCAGCGGATGCACTGAAGGCGCTCATTAAGCCGAAGCAGAAGATCAGCAGGGCATGCGCAACGGATAGTTTTTGGGCAGAACATCGCTGTTTCATAGAAACCAGTGCCTAGCGGAGAACACGTCAATTATGCTCGATACGCCTGTCTTAAACACAGGCAATAAAGAGCTTTTGTGTCAGACGTTCCTTAAAATTGCCGGGTTTATCCAGCTGCATCCGCTCAAGCCAGCCGGCGGGTGCTTGCTTGCCGCGAGCAGACCACAGCGCTTTAGCGATGGCTAATTTGTCATCTTTAATGGCCTTCATGCGCTGCAGCACCTTAGCGATTTTTAGCTCTTCGGGGGTCAAGTCGCAGCTGAATGGGAAGTCGGGTAGCAGACCTTTATCCTTGAATGGCTTGAGTTTCGCCGCTAACACCTCGGGTAAGTTCTGGCGCTGATGAGCCGGGATTTCATAGGCGGGATCAAGTTTGCCATTGGCTTTGGCTTGCGCCATTAAGCTGTCCTGGAAGCGAGAGTCGGTAATGGCCAGTAGAGCCTGGACGACTTCGTTATCGGTACGGCCGCGTAAATCTGCAACGCCGTATTCAGTGATCACCAAATCGCGCAACTGACGCGGGATAGTGGTGTAGCCATAATTCCACACGATGTTCGAGCTTGCGGCACCGGCGGCTTCACGACTGGCCCGCAACATCAGAATGGACTGTGCATCGGGCAGCGCATGCGACATGGCGACAAAGTTGTACTGTCCGCCCACACCACTGACCACGCGGCCGCTTTCTAAAGCATCGGACACGGCGGAGCCAAGCAGCGTCATCATCATGCACGTATTGATAAAGCTGGCGTCTTTGCGCTGGGCGCGCCCGAGTTCATCTTGACCATAGAGCTGGTTGATAAAGCCAATGGCGGTCATATTGATTTTGGCGCGGTCAGCGTCGCTGAGGTCGCGCAAGGCCTGATAAAAATCGCGAGGGCCAAGGAAGAAGCCGCCCGTCATGGTGTGGCCGCCCTGTAGCTGTTCGCCTAAGCCTTCTTTTTGCAAAGTAGCGCGAGTGATCGGGTCGTCCAAACGGGCAGGCATAGCAATGCCATTAATCATCAGCGTGTTACCCGCGAGACTAACGGTTGCGTTAACAATACCGAAGCGGCGCAGCAGCGCCACATCCGCTTCATTTAAGACCGTACGAATAGCGCCAATCTCCACCAAGGCATCGAGGGTGTCGAGGCTGATTTGCTCGTTGATACGGCCACGATTAATGAGCTGCTGAAGGCCGGCATGAGCATAGACCGCTCGGCGGATGATGCCGGCGCGCATCAGCTCCATAAAGCCGTTAACGAACATTTCACTGCAGCCATAGAGACCTTTGGCAAAGGGAGCGAGCTGGGCGGGTGCTTGCTGACTGCCCAGGCTTTGCATCATCGCCTGATAGTCATCATTTTGACGCTCGCGCAGGATTAGGCCTTGAGTAATGGCATCGCCTAACGACCCAATGCCGATTTGTAAGGTGCCGCCATCTCGCACTAAGGAGGACGCATGCAGACCAATAGCGTATTCCGCCAAACTCACGTTCATATTGGGTGCGGAGAAGAGCGTGTGTGTGCCTTCTGGGCAGTCCACGATGGCATCCACGAGGTCGAGATTCGCAATGGCATCATTTTCCATGAAGGGCAGTTCTTGATTCACCACTAACACGCGAAAGACTTGGGTGCCGTTGGCGGCAAACAGCGGGAGCAAATCCAAGGTGACATCCGGATTACACGACAGCGAATATTCCTTGATGCCATCTCGTTCCCGCATCGCCACGGCTTGCGCTACCACATTGACGCCCTGTAAGAGCATGTCGCGGGCGGCATGGGTGTAATGCGTTGCCATGTATTGGCGCTGGGCGTAGTCATTGCGCAGGTAGTCGCCAGATTTCAGGAAGAACTCCGACACTTCAATATTGGCGGGTAGCTTTTGCTGGCGTAGGTCGGTGACATAGTCGAGATCGGGGTAGTTGCCAAAAACACGATCAATAAACGGTCTTAAAAAGGCTTCTTCCAGTGCGCTACTGGTTTGCGGCGTTTGCAGCGATAGCGCAGTCAAAATTCGTAGGCGTCGGCTGGGGTCAGCTTTAATGCGCTGATAAAGGGTGTTTAGCAGGGCATTCGGTTTGCCAATACCCAAGGGCGTGCCGATCACCACGCGCTCGCCGGCAAAGGTCATTAAGTCATCAACACAGCTATCCAAGTTGCTATACAGGCGAGGCATATCACGTCCTTATTAGAGTTTTTAATGGGCAGCGCTAGGCAGGATAGCGTGGTCTAGTGTCGACTAGGCTAATAGTCAAACGGCGGCGCGACTGAATCATAAGAAAAATGAACGCATTGGGCTACAATGCGGCGAATAAACCGGACTGAGTGCAGTTATACGGTTCACTTATGTGTGGAGACGGTCTGTGCTGGAACTGCAAAACCTGGAAGCTTGGCGAGATGACCGCTGCCTGTATAAGGCGCTGTCGTTGACGCTGCGTCCGGGGCAGGTGGCGCAGATTTTGGGGCCTAATGGCGTCGGGAAAACAACACTACTCAAGCAAATTGCCGGCTTAAGCCAATTTATGAGCGGAAATATCCGCTGGCAACATCAATCGGTGAGTGCTGACTTGCAGCAATTTCAGCAGGATGTCTTATTTTTAGGGCATCTCGCCGGCATAAAATCGGCACTTACCGTGGCGGAAAATCTCAACATCCTAGCGGCATGCCGAGGTCAAACACTGACGGTAAGTCGCCTAGACCGGGCTTTAAGTCGAGTGGGCTTGCGCGGCTATGACGATACGCCGGTAGCACAGCTCTCGGCGGGACAAAAGCGCCGCGTGGCGCTTGCCCGCTTGTTCACCGAAGCGCCGTTGTTATGGTTACTCGACGAGCCGTTTACCGCCATTGATCAAGCCGGTGTCGGTGAACTGGAGGGATGGTTGGCAGACCATGCAGAGCAGGGCGGTATGGTGTTGTTGACTACCCATCATCGCCTCAATCTTCGCTGCCCAGTGACCCCTATTGAGTTGATCCCGGCATGATGTTGCAGGCTGCTTTTCAGGTCTTTAAACGCGACCTTCGTTTGGGTTGGCGCCAGAGTGGTGAGTGGCTCAATCCACTCATTTTCTTTCTGATGGTGATTACGCTAGTGCCGTTGGCTATCAGCCCCGACCCAGCTCGTTTGCGCGAGTTAGCTGGCGGTATCATTTGGATTGCGGCATTGCTGGCAGTGCTTCTCGCGATGGATGGTCTGTTTCGTAGCGACTTTGATGACGGTACCTTGGAGCAATTGCTTCTCACTCCCGCGCCCTTGCCCTTGCTGGTCTTAGCTAAAGTGTTGGCGCACTGGCTGCAGACAGGCGTGGCGCTGGCTTTGCTGGCTCCGCTGGCGGGCGTGTTGTTGAATTTGCCGAGTTCAGTGCTTGTGGTGTTGGTGATGTCACTGCTCTTGGGCACGCTTACGCTGAGTCTGATCAGTGCCATTGGTGCGGCATTAACAGTGGGTTTGCGTCGGGGCGGGGTATTGGTGCCACTGATAACCCTGCCCATGCACATCCCCGTACTCATTTTTGCTACGGCAAGCGTTCAGGCGTCGTTGTCGGGCTTGCCGGTAACGGGTTATTTAGCTTTACTCGGCGCGTTTCTCATACTGGCGTTGTGCTTGGCACCGCTGGCAGCTGCTGCGGCCTTGCGTTTAGCCGTGAGTGGGACTTAAGCATGTGCAGGAGACTGAGTTGATCGATTGGCTGCGTCGTCTCTGGGCGGCATTTGAACGTACCGTAAGCCCTCGGCATTTTTATCAACTGAGCGGTCGCTGGTTGCCTTGGTTTGCCTGGCCTGCTGCGCTGTTAATTAGCGTGGGCTTAGTCTGGGGGCTTGGAATTGCGCCTGCGGATTATCAGCAGGGCAATAGTTACCGCATCATATTCATTCATGTGCCTGCCGCGAGCCTGGCCATGGGTGGATATTTGCTGCTTGCCATATGCGGCGCCATCACATTGATTTGGCGCGTTAAAACCGCAGAAATGGTGGCAAAAGCGGCCGCGCCGGTTGGCGCCTTGTTTTGCTTGATGGCGCTAATCACGGGCTCGCTATGGGGTAAGCCGACCTGGGGAACGTATTGGGTTTGGGATGCGCGACTCACCTCCATGTTGATTTTATTGTTCTTGTATTTGGGCGTCATGGCCTTGCAAAACGCCTTTGAGGAAGTCTCCCAAGGCAGTAAAGCGGCTGCCTTATTGGCGGTGGTGGGGGTGGTGAACCTGCCCATCATTAAGTATTCCGTGGAGTGGTGGAACACCTTGCATCAGGGCTCGACGTTTCGCATTACGGAACGACCCACTATGCCGCCGGAAATGTACTTACCTTTACTGGTGATGTTTCTGGGTCTGTATGCCCTGTTTGCATCGTTAATATTGCTGCGTAGCCGTCAGGAAATTTTGCAGCGTGAGCGCAGAAGCCAATGGGTGCGGCAGCTTATTGAGGAACCAAACCAATGAGCTTTTATTTTTCCTCGTGGGCCGATTTTTTTGCGATGGGCGGGCACGGTCTTTATGTCTGGCTTGCCTATGGCGTGTTCTTCGGTGCGCTGGGTGTGTTGACCTGGCGCAGTGTTCAGGCGCCCAAGAGCTGGCGTCGGGAACAACAATTGCTGCTTAAACGTCAGCGTCAACATCAATAGGAGCTGTTATGCATCCCCAGCGTCGTCGTCGTCTGATTTGGATACTGTTGCTGCTGGCTGGTATTGGTTTGGCTGTCGGGTTAGCTAGCTATGCGCTGCGTCAGAACATCAATCTTTTTTATACGCCCTCACAGCTCATGGCTAAAGAGGCACCGGAAGGCGCACGCATTCAAGTAGGCGGACTGGTGGTGCAGGGTTCGGTTCAGCGTTCGCCGAATTCACTGGCTGTGCGCTTTGCTCTGAGTGACTTAAAGCAAACCGTATGGGTTGATTTCGAGGGCATCCTGCCTGACCTGTTTCGCGAAGGGCAGGGCATTGTGGCCAATGGCCGCTGGCAGGATGGGGTAGTTAAGGCCGATGAGGTCTTGGCAAAGCACGACGAAAATTACATGCCACCCCAGGTCAAATCCGCCATCGAAGAGGCGGGGCATCCCGTTAAGCCCTGAGTGTTGGCTGCATGAAGTCTCCTTTGCCGGTTCGCCACGGCGTGGGTGCCAGCCGGCATGGGCTGCCCCCCGGCCAGTGGCCCAATCTATTTGCCTATTTGCTCCAGAGATTTCCCGGTGTTGCAGAGGCAGAGTGGCGGCATCGTTTTCTTAACGGCTTAGTTTGTGACGAGACTGGTCAGGCGTTAACGCTGAATAGTCCGTATCAGGCGGGGCGTGTGGTGTTTTATTACCGCGATTTGCCACCAGAGCCTGTTATTCCCTTTGCTGCGAATATCTTGTTTGAAGACGATCATCTACTGGTGGCTGACAAGCCGCATTTTCTGCCTGTCACGCCCGCTGGGCGTTTTCTTTCTGAAACCTTGTTAACGCGGTTGCGTCGTGAAACCGGTATTGATGATTTGGTGCCGCTGCACCGTATCGATCGGGAGACTGCAGGTTTGGTGCTTTTCTCCAAACGTCCAGAGAGTCGCGAGCAGTATTCGGCGCTATTTCGAGAGCGCCGCATCAACAAAGTCTATGAAGTGATCGCGCCGCTTAATCCGCGCCTTAGCTTTCCATTGCGTTATTGCTCGCATCTGCAAGCAGGCACACCGTTTTTTCGAATGGAGACGGGGGACGGCGTAGCCAACAGTGAAACTTGCATTGAGCTGTTAATGGCTCAGTCCGGGTGGGGGCATTTTCTCGTGCGGCCTGTCACCGGCCGAAAGCATCAGATTCGCGTACATTTTGCGGCCCTCGACATGCCGATTTTATTTGATGCGATCTATCCCATCGTATGGCCCGAAGTTGAAGCAGATCAGATAACCTATGATCGTCCTCTGCAGTTGCTGGCTTCACAGTTGTCTTTTGCTGACCCGTTGACTGGAGCGCCGCGCAGCTTCAAGAGTGAGCGTCAGCTGCTTTCATTAAGTGATCCCTTATTGGCCAATTTAAAATGACCGCCCATGAATAAGCGCGTATTACGCCTGTTAGTCGCGTTGTTTTTATTACCCGGTTCGGCGTATGCGGAATGGCAGGTCACGGTCACGCCTGAACATCTTCAGGATGCGCTTGAGCTCAGTGTTTCCGAGCTCAACCTGACGGATGCCAGTAAAGCGGATGTTTTCGTGGCCGATGCCACGAGCAAAGTGAAGCAAACCTTGGAGGCCTTCGGCTATTACGACCCCGAAGTCTCGATTCAGACCCATCAAAATACACACAGGTTGGTGGTTAACGCGGGGCCACCCGTTCGTTTGCGCGTGATCAATATTCAAGTCGTGGGAGCGGCTGAGCGCGATGAGCGTTTTAAACCCCCGGCATTCCCACAAGCCACCGGAGATGTGCTTCAACACAGCCAATACGAGTCTTTTAAGCAGCAGCTTGAAGAGCGCGCGTTGGAGCGAGGCTATTTTGATAGTCGCTGGTTGGTCAGTAGCATCGAGGTCAATTTACAAGAGCGAGTCGCCGATGTGTATCTGGGTTTTGATAGCGGTGAGCGTTATCAATTTGGCCCCATCAGTTACCGCGAAGTCGATGGCAAACCCCTGCGCGCACTGAATGCGCTGCAATTGGCGCGGCTAACACCTTTTAAAACGGGGGATGCCATTAGCAGTCGCCAGCTTTTTCAGCTGCAAAAAAACCTGATCGAAACCCGCTATTTTCGCGAAGCCCAAGTGTCTTTTCGGCGTGACCAAACCCTGAACCGACAAGTGCCCGTTGAGGTAGTCGTTGATAGCCGCTTACCCAGTTTGTATTCCTTCGGCTTAGGCTTCGCGACCGATGTTGGCCCTAGATTACAGGGTGAATGGCAGCGACCCTTGCTGAACCGTCAGGGACACGGGGTGCAAGTCACAACGGAGTTGGCTGCGGCCCGCCAAAGCGGCGAGATTCGCTACCGTATGCCGTGGAAGCATCCGCTGGAGGATCGGTTGGAGTTTGCCTTAGGTCTGCAAGAGGATCGAATTGAAGATACCGATTCCGTGCAAACCGTGGTCAGTGTGCAGCGTGTGTTGGATCCACGGCGGGGGTGGCAACGAAGTTTTGGTCTGCGCCTAGTCGATGAGCGTTTTCAGCGCGACAGTGGTGAAAAAGGGGCTGAGCGTATCCTGGCACCGTATGCCTCGTTTAATCGAGTGCAAAGTCAGGGAGGTATTGATCCCCTTCGTGGTACCCGCCTGTTCTTTCAGACTGAATTTGCCAGTCAAGCCTTGGTGTCGACCTCAGATTTTGTGTCTTTACGCAGTGGTTTTCGCTGGCTGAATACCTATCAAGATCGTCACATGTTGTTGATACGTGGCGATGCTGGCGCGATTCTCAGCACCGATTTTGAGCGTGTGTCTCCCAGCCTGCGATTTTATGCCGGAGGCGATAATAGTGTGCGAGGCTTTGATTTCCGTAGCCTGTCGCCACGCAACAGCCTCAATGAAACCATTGGCGGTCAGTACCTGTTGGCTGCCTCAGTGGAGTACAACTGGCGCTGGCGTCCTAGTTGGCGTCCCGCAGTCTTTGTGGATGTAGGTAATGCCTTTAGTCAGGCCAGTGATGCCAATCTCGGAACTGGTGTGGGTGTGGGCATTCGATGGATATCCCCTGTGGGTCCGATTCGAGCTGATCTGGCTTCAGCGGTCTCCGAGCCAGGAGCTCCATTGCGCCTTCATTTAACCATTGGCTCGCCCCTATGAGCGATACAGCCATACCCATGCCAAGCCTAAAGGCCCGTGTGCTGGGGATTGCCCGTTTCTTGCTGCGCTGGACCCTGCGCGCTCTGTGGATGCTGAGCATCCAAGGCTTTCTTGCCCTCATGTTATTGCTGGTATGGGTCGGCGCCAGTGAGTCGGCGCCACGTTGGCTTTGGCAAGAGTTTGGCCAAGCGGTGCCGGCTCTGCGCATCAGCGGCATTGAAGGGCGGTTTTTGACGGGCTTGTCCCTGCATTCCGTGCAATGGCAAAACGACAAGCTGGGCATTGAGGCCAACAACATTACGCTCAGTTGGCTACCCACAAATCTGTTGCACGGCAGTGTTGATATTGCTCAGGCCCATATTGAGTCTTTGAGGGTAGCGCAGATACGTCAACCAGATGAAACCACGGAACCCTTAGCGCCCATTCACGTCGATTTGCCATTTGCGTGGTATTTGCACGATGTGCAGATGAAGAAACTCATGTGGCAAGGCTGGCAGGCTGCGCCTGTGGAGTTTAATACGCTGACACTCAGTGCCTCTGGCTCCGGTACACAGGTGAATATCGATTCCCTCTCGCTGGCGGCTTTCGATGTACAACTTCAGGCATCGGGAAAACTTTCCCTGCAGGATTATGTGCCCATGGAGTTAGCTTTATTCGCTAAAAGCCCTGTGATTCCGTGGCAAAAACAAGCGCTTACTGTTCAAGGCGCTCTCGATGCATTGCAGATAAAAACCCAAGGGCCGGCAAAATGGCCGTTGACGCTGTCTGCCCAATTGAATCTTGTGCGGGTCCAACCGAGCTTCAAGGCGAATCTATCGTGGCCGTCTTGGTCACCTGAAGGGCTGACGGATTGGCTGATTCAGCCTGGCAAGCTCATGGTTTCCGGAGACCTGAAGCAGGCAGAGGGCGCGCTCGATTTAAACCTGCGTTTAAAGGAAAGTGCCGCGTTACCTTGGCCCAAAGCGTGGCCACGGCGTGCACAGCTGGCAGGCCCATTTTCGTGGCAGCTAGATCAAGGCGCAACGAATGCTCAGGTGAACTGGCTGGGTCAATTTGGTGGCATGCCTTGGCAGCTCAAGGGGAGTTATCAGCAGGGCAATTCGGGCGTTGCCGAACTGGACATGCGTTTAGCCGATAGTCGTTTACGCGTCAGTGGTTTGCCGGCTACGGGTTCGCGCTTTGAGCTGAATGTGCCGGCATTACAGCGTTTTCAAAGTGAGTTTTCCGGTGCGGTTAAATTGCAAGGCCAGTGGCGCGGCTTGATCGATGGCAAGGGTCAGATGACGGCCCAACTCGACCAAATTGGGCAGGGTGAGCAACAACTCTGGCGTCAATTAGTCGTGGACTTGCGTGGCAGTGTGAAGGATCAAACCACCGATATTCGCTTGAGCCGAGACGACGTAACCGCTCAGGCATTGCTGCGTGGCCGCTTGAGCACCAATGACCCGTTAAGCTGGCAGGGCCAGTTACTTCGAGCGGAGATTGATACGCCGGCGGCAGGCCGCTGGTTTTTACTGGCACCCTCGGCAATGCGACTGTCGGCGACCACGCAGCAACTCGGCCAGCAATGCTGGCAGCAACAGCCCTATACGATTTGCGCTGACGCAAACTTAAATCCTGAGCGCTGGCTGGCCAAATTGACGCTGGATGGCGGTCGCCTTGGCAGTGCGGCCATGAACTTGCGTCGTAACCCCAAAGTCGCAGAGTCACCGCTGGATATAGATGTTGTGATTAAGGCGCTGAACTTGAGCGCTTTGCCGGTGGCCTTGCCACAGGGCCTGTCTGTCGCGGGGCAGGTTTCGGGTGCGCTACGCGTGTCGGGCAACCTGAAACAACCGAAAGCGAATGGCCAATTAATGTGGCAGGACGGCGAAGTTAAGCTGCCGGAGTTTGCGATTGACTGGCGGCCTATCACACTGAAAGCTAACTTTACGGGCGACCGTGTAAATTGGGTCGGGGATTTGCGCGACCAAGAACAGGGGAGGGCCACCCTCACAGGCACGGCCTTGCTCAGTAAAGAGTGGCAAGCTGCTCTGCAAATTCAAGGGGAGCAATTAGGTGCAGGCTTGAGGCCCATGGCGCGGTTCCGTTTTAGTCCAGATCTGACTGTCGATGCCAGTGCCAAAGCGGTCAAAGTCCGCGGCCAAATCCGAGTGCCCTTTGCGCGAGTAAAGTTAGAGGATTTCAAGGCGGCTGCGGCCAAGCCTAGCGCCGATGCCGTCATCGTGATGAATCGTCAGGGGCAAGATCCGCGACTGAAAACTACGCCGTTGGAGGCGATGGCGATCGATGCCTACGTCACCATTCTGATGGGTGACGATGTGCGCGTTTCCGGCCGTGGCTTAGATACCTTGTTACAAGGTCGGTTAGCGATCACGCAAAGTCCTGGTAGTTTTTTGGCGGCAAATGGCGAGTTGAGCTTTGGCTCGGATGCCTTTTTTGAAGCCTATGGCCAACGCCTGACTATTCGCACCGGACGTTTCCTGTTTGCCGGTCCGATTGGG
>Ga0255139_1000264_pt1 | contig 18389 bp, 12 predicted proteins | sample Law_Colum_RepB_8_FD_188549 | JGI IMG/M metagenome (GOLD analysis project Ga0255139, IMG submission 188549) | Freshwater microbial communities from St. Lawrence River, New York, United States - Law_Colum_RepB_8d | ecosystem: Environmental > Aquatic > Freshwater > River | place: USA: New York...
CTTTTAGCTCGCCCAGATCGCAGGTTCCCGCTGCAATCGTGCTGCAAATCATGCCCTTGCTCACGCTGTTGCAAGAGCAAATCTGAGCCGTGTCTGGCAAGGCGTCGGCACCCAGCGCCGGTGCGCTGCCTGCGCTTTCGGGCAGAATGAAACTTTCCGGGTTAGCGGGCAGCGTCATTTCATTGAGCATGAGCTGCAGCAAGGTGCCATAGGCCTCGGCCTCGCCAATCAGAATCGCCCCCAGCAGCTTCGTTTTGTCGGCAGACACCACGAGCTTTTTGTAGACCTCAGCGGCTTCATCCACATAGGTGTAGGCCAGCGAGCCAGGCGTCGCGGCATGGGCGTCGCCAATGGAGGCCACATCAATGCCCATGAGCTTGAGCTTGGTGGACATGTCTGCGCCACGGAAGGCGCTTTCTGTTTTGCCCATGATGTGATCGGCAGCGACTTGGGCCATCTGATAGCCGGGCGCGACTAAACCGTAGATACGGCCACTCCAGAGCGCGCACTCACCAATCGCATAGATATCGGGGTCGGAGGTTTGGCACTGATCATTAATCACGATGGCGCCGCGCTCACCCATAACCAGCCCGCACTGACGTGCCAGCTCATCGCGGGGGCGAATGCCGGCGGAGAACAGAATCAAGTCCGTTTCCAGCGAGCTGCCATCCGCAAAATTCATGGCATGACGGGCGCTTTTGCCATCGACAATTTCTTGGGTATTTTTGCCGGTATGCACGTGCACACCGAGGGCTTCAATCTTGCGACGCAGCACGCGGCCACCGCCGTCATCAACCTGAACCGCCATCAGTCGCGGGGCGAACTCCACCACATGCGTTTCTAAGCCGAGATCGCGCAGTGCTTTGGCCGCTTCCAGACCGAGTAAGCCACCGCCCACCACCACGCCAACTTTCGATACGGCTGCGCCGGCTTGGATGGCTTCTAAGTCTTCAATGGTGCGGTAGACCAGGCAATGTTCGCGATCTTTGCCCGGCAGGGGCGGCACGAAGGGGAAGGAGCCCGTGGCCAGTACCAGTTTGTCGTAGGCCACGACTTCGCCACTGGCCACCGTGACTTGCTTGAGTTCACGATCAATGGCGACAGCTTTTGTGTTCAGGTGAAGAAAGACGCCGCTGTCGGCAAAGAAGTTGCCTTTAACCAGACTCAGGTCTTCTGCGGTCTTACCACTGAAGTAGGCCGACAAATAAACGCGGTCATAGGCTGCTCGTGGCTCTTCAGCCAGTACCGTAACTTCAAGCTCAGCATAGCCGGCACTATCTTCCACCAGTTGTTCCAGAAACTTATGGCCAACCATGCCATTACCGATAACAACGACGCGCTGTTTGTGACTCATGATCCTACTCCACACGTGGCCAGAATATTTTTCAATTCCGACTGACAAGAACCGCAATTTGTACCGGCCTTTAAACAACGGCCAATGGCAGCAACACTTTCCAGACCCTCAGCGGCGATGGCACGACGAATCGTTTTCTCACCGACACTGAAGCAAGCACACACGGTGCGTCCCACATCGCTCGCGGGGTCCGAGGGCCGGCCTGACAGCAGGCCCCGACGCATCAAATCATCAACGGGCTGGCCCAATTGGCCGCTAAGCCAGGACCGCTCGGGTACGGCATCGGTTTGCGTGGCCAAAATCAGCACCGCATGCAAGCGACCGTCCCGAATCTCCGCACGCCGATACAATCCGCGTGCCAAGTCTGAATATTCCAACCATTCACCGCCTGTTAATGGCAGCCAGCGATCCGCCAGTACTTGCAAATCAGTGACTTGGCTACCAGCCAGTTCATGCCGCCAGCCGTGCTCGCCGCGAATAGACACGGCATAGTCCGTTTCCGGTAGCTCAGTGTCTTCCACATGCAGCCAAAAGCCCTGCCAGGCGGGCTGCCAAGGCATCACAGCAACGGGCGTATGCTTGTTTTCAGGCTGGCCGGAGTACGGGTCTGTAACAGGATTGACCAGTGGCCCGACTCGACCCTGCGTGCTAAGCGCACCAGTCCAGTGCATCGGCACGAAAACGGTGCGTTCCTGCTGACCGCTATGGCACTGCACGCGCGCCAACATCTGCCCCCAGCGAGTACGGAGCTGTGCCAGTTCGCCGTCACGCAGGCCATTGGCCGCTGCATCGCGAGGGTGCATCTCAACAAAAGGCTCGCTGATGTGCGCCAGCAACCTCGGCGTTAAGCCCGTGCGGGTCATGGTGTGCCACTGGTCGCGAATACGGCCGGTGTTAAGCACAAAGGGATATTCCGCGCAGGTCGGGTTGTGGGGCGCTTTGGGCTTCACGGGTAATAAGCGCGCCTTACGGTCCGGCGTAAAGAAGCCGCCGTCAGCAAAAAGCCGCGTTTGACCATCCGGGCGGCCTAAGCGGACAGGCCATTGCACGGGCTGGAGCGTGTTATAGCGCTCGCTATCCAAGCCCGCTAAGGCGCTGATGTCAAAGTCGCGCAGAATGGCATCGGGCGCATTCTCAAAGCCCGACAAGGCCGCGTGCTCAGCAAATACTTCCGCTGCGCTCTCATACGGGAAGGCTGATTCATAGCCCAGCGCCTGCGCCACGCGGGTGACGATCCACCAGTCCGGCATGGCCTCACCGGGCGCCGGCAGAAAGCCGCGCTGACGGGAGATTCGGCGCTCGGAGTTGGTCACAGTGCCATCTTTCTCACCCCAGCCACGCGCGGGCAGCTTGATGTGGGCCAGACGATTGGTGTCGGTGTCGGCAATGCAATCGGAGACAATGACGCACTCAGCACCTGCCAGCGCCGCTTTTACGCGATCAGCATCCGGCATAGACACCACGGGGTTAGTACCCATGATCCAGATCAGCTTGATGTTGCCACTGTGAACCGCCTCGAACAGGTCGACCGCCTTCAGGCCGTTGCTGCGGGCAATCTGCGGCGCCTGCCAGAAGCGCTGCACGAGGTCGAGATGCGCCGGGTCGGTTAGCTCCATGTGCGCGGCGAGCTGGTTGGCGAGCCCTCCCACTTCGCGGCCGCCCATAGCATTAGGCTGGCCGGTCAGTGAAAAAGGGCCACTGCCAGGCTTACCAATACGGCCCGTGGCGAGATGGCAATTGAGCAGGCTATTCACCTTATCGGTGCCCGCGCTGGACTGGTTCACGCCCTGCGAATACAGCGTCAGACTGCGCGGCGTACGGGCAAACCAGCGGTAAAACTGAGCAATCGCGTCTTCATCAAGCCCCGTGGCATCGGCCACTTGCGAGAGCTTGCCGGCGCTGGCCTTGGCCTCAGCCAGCGCAACGCCGAAGCCGGTGGTGTGCTGCGCCAGATAGTCGTGATCGATCACCCCTTGCGCGGCCAGATACGCCAGCAGGCCGTTGAACAGCCAGACATCGCTGCCGGGCTTCAAAGGCAAATGCAGGTCAGCAATGTCGTTGGTCGCCGTGGCACGCGGGTCAATATTGACGATACGCAGCTCGGGCCGACGCAGCTTCTCGGCCTTAATGCGCTGGAACAGCACCGGATGACACCAGGCCGTGTTAGAGCCTGTCAGCACGATGAGATCCGCTAACTCAAAGTCTTCGTAGCTATTCGGCACAGTGTCCGAACCAAAGGCACGCTTATGCCCCGCCACACTCGACGACATACACAAACGTGAGTTGGTATCGATGTTGGCGGTGCCAAGAAAGCCCTTCATGAGCTTATTGGCGACGTAGTAGTCCTCGGTCAGCAGCTGACCCGACACATAGAAGGCGACGGCATCACGACCGTACTGCGCCTGCACGCGACGGATCTCGCTGGCGATGGTATTGGCGGCCTCGTCCCAGCTGCTGCGCTGACCGCGCACTTCCGGGTACAGCAGGCGCCCTTCCAAACTGAGCGTTTCGCCCAGCGCCGAACCTTTCGAGCACAGCCGACCAAAATTGGCTGGATGCGCACCGTCCCCATCAATGCGAACCTGCCGAGTGGCCGCATCTTCAACCGTGGCAATCACGCCACAGCCCACGCCACAGTATGCGCAGGTGGTATGTGTAGCGCCTTCGGCATCCGCCAAGGCAATACGATTAGCGTCGAGCAGCACGGTGCCGCCCACGCGTTCAAGCGGCTGCGACATGTTCGCTCCCAGCACCAAATAACAGGTCGTCCCTAAGGTGGCGAACGTCGCGCCCCTCACGAATCAAATCAAAATACCAAGCGCCATCCTGCGTATCGCCATACAGCACCGCGCCCACTAAACGGCCATCGGCCACACACAGCTTTTTGTAGACGCCACGCGCAGGGTCGCGATAAATCAGCTTATCCGCCGCCTCATGGTTAAAGTCGCCGGCCGAAAATAACGCCACACCACTGACTTTCAAGGTGGTGGCCGTGGGTTTTTGGATGTAGCGACTAATGCCCATTTCAGCGAGATGATTGGCGCAGACTTTGGCTTGGTCATACAAAGGTGCGACAAGACCAAAAAGTGCACCACGATGTTGCACACACTCGCCCACGGCATAAACACGGGGGTCGAAGGTCTGTAGGGTGTCGTTAACCAGAATGGCTTTATCAACCTGCAAGCCCATGGACCGCGCCAGCGCCACATTAGGGCGCACACCCACGGCCATCACTAATAAGTCGCAGGGCAGCTCGCTGCCATCTTTGAAGTGCAAGGCCTGTAATTTGCCCGTTTCTGCCTGATGGCTGATGTGCGAGCTCATGGCCGAGACTTTGAACGCTATGCCATTGGCTTCAAGGGCTGAGCGCAATAATTTAGAGGCTTCCTCATCTAGCTGGCGATTCAGCAAATAGGCGGCATCATTCACGACCGTGACTTTCATGCCTTGCTTCACCAGGCCATTGGCCGCTTCCAGACCCAACAATCCGCCACCCAGCACGGCGACGCGAGCCGGCACTGAAGTGGGTGCCAACATGCGGCGAACGTCTGCGATATCGCGAAAACTAATGACATCTGGATGGTCGTGACCGGGCAACGGCACCATAAAGGGCAGCGAGCCTGTGGCCAGCAACAGGCGGTCATAGCTCACGTCAGTGCCTTGATCCGTTGTGACGCGGCGCTGAACACGATCCACCGCCGTCACGGTGTGGCCGGCCAGCAGCGTGATGCCGCGCTCGGCGTACCAACTCAGGGGATGAATAACGATGTCTTCAAAGGCTTTTTCACCCGCCAGCACCGGCGACAACATGATGCGGTTGTAGTTGCCATGCGGCTCACGGCCAATCACCGTGATGTCGTATTTGTCGGGTGCCAGCTGCAAAAGCTCCTCGACCGTACGCATACCGGCCATGCCGTTGCCGATGACCACCAGTTGCATTCGGGTCATATGCCCTATTCCCAGTAACGAAGTAATGCCGTGCCCAAAGCAAGAGCCATGCCATGCACTGCGCTGGTGCTGCTTTGCGTATTTATGGCATGGCACTTGCTAAAGCGCATCACACCGATACTGGTCGATCTTGGAGCACCTACCTCATGGCCTTTCGTTTTCCCTTGCCGTTATTGAACTGGCAGGAACCGCGCATTCGCACCCTGCACTACACCTGGATGGCCTTCTTCATCACCTTCCTGATTTGGTTCGCGCATGTGTCGCTGATGCCGATGATCAAAGAAACCATGATGCTCACCGATAATCAGGTGAAAGCCTTCCTGATTCTGAACGTGGCGCTAACCATTCCGGCGCGCATCCTGATCGGCATACTCGTGGATAAATACGGGCCCCGTCGAAGCTACAGCCTGCTGCTGCTGATCTGCGGCTTCCTCTGCCTTGGCTTCGCAGCGGCACAGACCTTTGAACAGCTCGCGGTCATGCGCTTCCTGCTCGGCTTCACCGGTGCCGGCTTCGTCATCGGCATCCGTCTCGTCAGCGAATGGTTCCCGGCTCGCGAAGTCGGCATCGCTGAAGGCATTTACGGTGGCTGGGGCAACTTTGGTGCGGCGGTCGCCAAAATCTCTATGCCGATCATTGCGGTCAGCGTGTTTGGTGGCGAGTTCGGCTGGCGCTATGCCATCGCCCTCACCGGCGTGTTGGCAATCCTCTACAGCGGCGTGTTCTACCATAATGTGCGCGACACCCCGAAAGGCGCGACTTACTTCAAACCGAAGAAGACCGGCGGCCTGGAGGTCACCAGCAAGGGTGATCTGGTGTTCTACATGCTGGTCAACCTTCCGATCTATCTGATCCTTTATGTACTGGCCTGGCGCTTATCGCCGACCGGGCTCGACATCATTAGCCAAACCTTTACCGAAGCCTGCTACGGCATCATCACCTTCCTGATGGTCTGGCAGTCGTGGAAGATTTGGCAGGTCAACCGTCACCTGATGACCGAAGTCATTCCCAGCACGCAGCGCTACAAGTTCAAGCAGGTCGCCATTCTCAACCTCGCCTACATGGCCTGCTTCGGCTCTGAAATCGCCGTGGTATCTATGCTGCCGATGTTTTATGGCGAGACCTTTGGCTTAACACCCGCGATGCTCGGCCTCATGGCTGGCTCGTTCACCATCATGAACTTGGTGGCGCGTCCGGCCGGCGGCCTTATCTCTGACCGCATCGGTCGTCGCAAAGTGCTGATGGCGTGCTTGGCCATTCAGACGGCAGGTTACGCCTTACTGTCGCAGGTCAATGCGGGCTGGGGCATCGCACTCGCGGTCGTCGTGACGCTAGGCACCTCCGTATTCGTGCAGGCGGCCTGCGGCGCCGTGTACTCGGTGGTGCCGCTGATTCAGCGCCGCATGACTGGCCAGATCGCCGGCATGGCGGGTGCTTACGGCAACGTCGGTGGCGTCTTCTTGCTCACCGTGCTGTCGTTCGTCTCGCCGATGACCTTCTTCTTTGTTATCGCCGGGCTGTCAGCCGTCGCCTTTGCTGCCGCACACTTTCTCGATGAACCCCGTGGGCATATCGTAGAGGTCGATGAAGATGGCAATGTCCAAATGATTGCAGTGAGCTAATGTGACTTCAGCCCAAACCAGTACCGCGACACTTCAACTCAGCGTTGCCCAGCGCTCCCTTGCCGGCGTCAAACCCGGCAACGAGGATGCCCTGGGCATTCGTTTGCCTGATGCCAGCGAGCGCCATCGTGGTGCCGCGCTGGTCATTGCCGATGGTGTCAGCAGTGCCGATGCCGGCCGGCAAGCCGCCGAAGCCGCAGTGCAAGGCTTTCTCAGCGACTATTACGCAACGCCGGACACCTGGTCGATCCAGAGCGCGGGCGAGCGCGTGGTGACCGCCATCAACCATTGGCTGCATGGCCGAGGCCAGGCGCATGCCGAGAATCAGGGCTGGCTGACGACCTTCACGGCGCTGGTGCTGCGTGGCCGTAGCGCACACATCTTGCACATTGGCGATACCCGCGTGTATCGCCTGCGCGGCGAGACGCTGGAACCGCTGACTCAGGATCACTGCACGCGCATCAATGCCGACACGACTTACCTGAGCCGCGCACTGGGCATGGACTGGCGTGTCGACATCGACTATCGCCACAGTGACATTGAAGTGGGCGACCTCTTTATGACCTGTAGTGACGGGGTTCACGGATTTATTGCCAACCCGCAACTAAAGCAGTTATTGCGCGAGCAGCAGCACGACCTGGAAGCACTGGCCGATACCCTGCTCGCCACGGCACTCGCGCAAGGCAGCAACGACAACCTGTCTTGCCAGCTCGCACGGGTGGAGTCGGTCGGACTGGACACTCATGACGAACTCGGCCAGCAGCAGTCACGCTTGCCAGTTCCGCCGAGCTTACTGCCGGGGCAGACGCTGGATGGCTACTTCATTGAAGCCGAAGTGCATGCCAGCCCACGCAGCCACCTCTACCGCGTACGAGATAGCAAAACCGGCCAACTCTTCGCACTGAAGGCGCCGAGCGAGCAGTTCGAGGATGACGAAGACTATCGCTCGCACTTCGCCATTGAGGGCTGGATAGGCCAGCGCATCACGCACAAAAACCTGATTCGTATTCATCCGCCCACACGAGCGCCTCAATGCCTGTACCACATCATGGACTGGCTCGAAGGTGAATCGCTGGCAGGCTGGCATAATCGCCAAGCGCGGGTGGATATTGCCGTGGTCGTGGGCTTTGCCCGCCAGATCGTTGCCGGTCTGCGCGCCTTGCATCGCCGTGACACCCTGCATCAAGACCTGAAGCCCGACAACATCCTGCTCTGCAACGATGGCACGCTGAAGCTCATCGACCTCGGCTCGGCGCGCGTCGCCAGTCTGCAGGAGTCATCTCCACGCGATGTGCTGGATCGGCCGGGTGCAGCCGATTACGCCGCGCCGGAATATGCGCTGGGGCTGGCTCGTGACACGCGGGCCGATCAGTTCTCCTTGGCGGTAACACTCTATGAGTTACTGACCGGCCAGCACCCCTATGGTGAAGATTACGATCAAGCTCAGACACCGGCGGCGTTTCATCAGCTGCGCTACGTCAGTGCCTGCAAGTACAACCCGCATCTGCCGCTCTGGTTCGATGCAGCCCTGCGCAAGGCCTGCGCCATCAATGCCGACAATCGCTACGAGGCGCTTAGCGAGCTGCTGCTAGATTTGGAGCGACCGAATCCAAGTCTGACGCCGAATCAGCGCCTGCCATGGATCGAGCGCGATCCGGTGAAGTTCTGGAAGTGGCTGGCACTGGTGGCCGTGGCGGGACATGTGGCGTGGCTGGTGCGGGCGCTGATGCCTTAACAACGGTGCTCCGAACATCGGCCAGCGAGGGCCAACACCGGCTGAAACACGCCGCTAGTACGTCCAGCTCGCGCGCTACATCGCGCGGTCGTTCACGCGGTTCGGCGCGATGCGCCGACAAACCCCGCGCTCACCCTTATAGGCTCTCATGCGCCATCCTTGGCGCATGAAGGTTTCTGCCGGTGTTGGCCCTCGCTGCCCTTGTTTCAGGGGTGGTTTTTCGGGGGCGTTAGAACTTGTAGTCGATCTGGGCCCAGGCTTTGACGACATCCTTGGTTGTGGCCGAGGCATCTTCGCCACTGCCATCGTACTGAGCGACCTTGACCATGGCTGACCAGTTTGGCGTGAAGGTTTTGCTTATGCTGGCATCAATTTCCTGACCAAACTTTTTGCTGCTGTCGTTGGACTTAAAGCGATGCACCGCCAGTGCCAATCCCAGTCCCGCTACTTTGCCGGAAGCCTTGATATTGGTATCCACCAAGCCGCCTGCAGGTGTCACCAAGAAGCGATCGGCCCAACCGTTGAAGGCATGCAGTGTCGCCAAAGGCGTCTGAAAACCATTCTCCAGCGCTTCACGCTGAACCTTCACGAGCACCGGCCCAAAGTCGTAGCCAAGTTGAATGTCGCGATAGGTGGCATTCGGCACGACCGCCTCAACAGAATCTGCATAGTGACGCTGCTGACCATAAGAGAGGTCATATAAGAACTTGCCCTTCTTGCCATCCACTTTCAGCAAGCGATACTCACGACTCTTGTTTTTGCCCGCATTAGCCAGCAAGAACGGCTGACCAACCGCTTCTTTGCCTTCCAGACCTGCCCAGAACAGGATCACATTCGCCCCTATCGGCGTGCGCGCCTTCAGGTTCACGATAGGCAGGCGAATGTCGCCGTCCTGGCCACTGATCATGGCAACCTTGTTGGCATAGGTAGCTTGCAAGTCTAACCACGGGAGCAGCTTGGCTTTTTCGTAGCTGATCGCGGTGAACACCTGATCGTCCTGACGGAAAGCGACATCACCAATGAAGCGGGCATTGTTGTAGACCACTTTCTGCTTGCCGATTTTGAAGCCGTAACCCGCCAGCCAAGCCTGATTGATCGCCGTATTTTCGGGATCGACCACGGTGGCATATTTCGTATTCATCTGCACGGCAGGAACATGGTAATCGTCAGCCAAAGCACGAATGTCTTCGGCCTCGGCGTAGGCGGTGATGCCGGCAATCGGTGCCAGCTTGTAGCCGAGCACGGTACGCATAATAAACGCCTTCGCAGGGTCAGCAGCGGCCATGCCATCATCATCAACAAACTCGAAACGCGGGCGCACCTGAAAGGTCGCCTTGCCCGCTTTTACGGCATCGGTGAATACATCTGCTGCGTGCACTTCGGCGATGGCCAGCGACAACAGCGACACAGTTAAAATCAGTTTTTTCATGATCAAATCTCCAAGTTTAGGTGTGTAGCAAGCTTCAGGCCGCAGGCCGTTTTTCTTTCTGATAAAGGAACTCCAGCACGCTGGAACGCAACTGGTGGTAAGCCGGGTTTTCCGCCAATGCGAGGCGCTCACGCGGGCGCGGCAGATCTACCGTTAGGATGTCGCCGATGACCGCTGCCGGGCCGTTACTGAGCATGACGATACGATCAGACAGCAGCACGGCTTCATCGACATCGTGAGTCACCATAACGACCGTAGACTGTGTCTTGGCCACAATAGCCAGCAGCTCATCCTGCAGGTGGGCGCGGGTCAGTGCGTCGAGGGCACCAAACGGCTCATCCATGAGCAGCACACGAGGCTCCATGGCCAAGGCCCGCGCAATGCCCACGCGCTGTTTCATGCCTCCGGAGATTTCATTCGGACGCTTCTGTGCCGCGTGGCTTAGGCTCACTAAGGCCAGCGCCGCATCGGTACGCGCTTTCAATTGCGCTTTGCTCTCGCTCGCAGAAAAAACACGCTCAACGGCGAGGTAGACGTTGGCGTAGCAGGTTAGCCACGGCAACAACGAGTGATTTTGAAAGACCACACCGCGATCCGGGCCAGGGCCTGCAATTTCGCGGCCTGCACAAATTAAATGGCCGGTGCTGGGCAGCGTTAGGCCAGCAATCAAATTCAGTAGTGTGGATTTGCCACACCCTGAATGTCCGATCAAGGTGATGAACTCGCCCTGCTCAATGGTCAGGTTAATGTTTTTCAGGGCGGTGAAACTGCCTTTGGCCGTTTCAAAGGTCATGCCCACATCGGAGATTTCAACGAATTTTTTCGACAAGCTCATGGCTATTCTCCGGCTCAGTATTCGAAACGACGGGCCAACAACACCAGCGTCTGCTCCAACAGCAGACCAATTAGGCCGACCACAAAAATCGCGATCAGAATGTGTGCCACGTTTAAGTTGTTCCACTCATCCCACACCCAGAAGCCCAGCCCGGTGCCACCGGTGAGCATTTCGGCAGCGACAATCACCAGCCACGCCACACCAATAGCCAGTCGAACACCCGTCAGCAGGTAAGGCAGTACGGCAGGAAAGAGAATGGTGGTGAGTACCTTCCACTCACTGAGGTTGAGCACGCGCGCCACATTGAGGTAGTCCTGCGGCACTTGGCGCACACCGGCAGCGGTATTGAGAATCATCGGCCAGATACTGGAGATGAAGATGACCCAGATAGACGCCGGCTCAGCCTTCTGAAAGACGAGCAAGCCAATGGGTAGCCAGGCCAATGGTGATACCGGCCTTAACAGCCCCATGATGGGTGACAGCATGCCGGAGATAAACGCCGATCGGCCCACAATAAAGCCCAAGGGAATGCCCACCACAGCGGCCATGCCGAAACCCAGACCCACACGGGCCAGCGAGTGCAGCACGTTCCAGCCAATGCCCATGTCGTTCGGGCCGTTTTCATAAAAGGGGTCCGCAAAAAGTGTGAGTGCCGCATCCCACGTTGCTCCGGGGCCCGGCAGGTCACTGCGAAAGCCGGCCAGCATTTGCCAGGCCAGGAGGAACAGTAAGACCCCCAACAGAGGCGGCAAAACCTGCATGGCGTGAGCCTGCAATTTACGCCGGCGCATGCGGATGGATTCAGCAGCGATATTGGCCGGCAGTGCCGCAGAAAATTTCAACATAAATCTCTCCCAGCGAGGGCGCAAACGCCCTCGCAGATAACAGTTCCACTTCGTTATTAAGTCGTTCGCTTTAGGCGCGAATAGCGAAGCTCGCGGCATAGGCTTTAGGATCTTTGCCATCCCAAACCTTGCCATCAATCAACTTGCTGCTACGCATCACCTGCTTAGGTACAGGCACCCGCGCCATGGCGGCCGCTTGCTTGTACAAATCGATTTGGTTGATCTGCTTAGCCACGCCGAGGTAATCCGGATCAGTGCTGAGCAGGCCCCACCGTTTGTGCTGAGTCAGGAACCACATGCCATCGGACAAGTAGGGGAAATTGGTTTGGCCATCGCGGAAAAACGCCATGCTGTGTTTGTCCTGCCACTTGCGCCCAATGCCGTCGTCGTACTGACCCAGGAATCGACCGGCAATGACTGCTTCAGGGGCATTCACATACGACTTATCCGAGATCAATTTGGCCACCAACGGGCGATTTTTCGGGTTGTCGATCCAACGCGATGCATCCAGCACCGCTGCGATCAGCGCGCGTGCCGTGTTGGGGTTCTCTTTCACCCACGCCGCGGTTGCGCCCAACACTTTCTCGGGGTGATCAGCCCAAACATCCTGCGAGGTGGCCACGCTAAAGCCAATGTTGTCGGCAATGGCACGGGCATTCCAAGGCTCACCCACGCAATAACCGTCCATGTTACCGACCCGCATATTGGCAACCATCTGGGGCGGCGGCACCACGATATTCTTCACATCCTTGATCGGGTTCACACCCTGTGACGCCAGCCAATAATTCAGCCACATGGCATGTGTACCGGTGGGGAAGGTGTTGGCAAACGTGTACTCACGCGGGTTGGCTTTAATGTGTTTGGCCAGCGATGGGCCATCCTTCACGCCTTGATCTAACAACTGACGGGATAGCGTGATGCCCTGGCCGTTATTGTTCAGACCCATGAGCACGGCCATATCATTTTTGATGCCGCCAATGCCCAGCTGCACGCCGTAAATCAAGCCATAGAGTACATGCGAGGCATCCAGCTCGCCGTTGACCAGCTTGTCACGCACACCGGCCCAGCTTGCTTCTTTACTTGGGATAATCTCGATGCCGTACTTCTTATCAAAACCCATTGCTGCCGCCACCACAATGGAGGCGCAATCGGTGAGGGGAATGAAGCCCACTTTCACCTGTGTTTTTTCTGGCTTGTCGCTACCGGCAGCCCACGCCCCACTTGATACCGTCATACCCACGCCTCCCGCCAGGGTTGCAGCGCTAAAAAATGCACTATTTTTGATAAAGTCGCGGCGATTGCTGACTAAGGTCTCGGCGACTGATTTGCTGTCTTCACTCATGTCCGTACTCCGCCTGTGGGCCATTTCTTCAATTCAAAAAAAAACGCCCGCACCGCTTTCGCGATACGGACGCCGTTGTCCGAAATGTCACTCGTTACCGAGTCACATCAGTCAAATTGTGACGACAACGTGAGGGAACCCGTTGTCGCTTGTACAGGCTTGAACTGCACATCTGAGTTAAAGCAGAAACTGTGCCAACTCTACAAAAAATGGCTTAGTGCTATCCGGGGCTGATGTCGCCGGCCTTCGCCAAGAGCAGCCGAGCCACATGCCCTAAGCTTTCACCGCGCTCCATCGCTTTTTGCCGCAATGCTTCGAAAGCCGCCTGGGAGCTGCATTTTCGGCTATCGCTCAGCCAATCTTTGGCTCGCTCAATATCCCGCCTATCGCTCAATGCCTGACGCAAGCTGTCAACCTCGTCACGCAAGGTGCGCTCGCGCGACACCAGTACATCCAAGACCGGCAGCAAGGCCGCCAAATGCACCACATCACTGCCAAAACCTGTGTAAACCGCGAATCCCGCACGACTGACGCGCTGCGATAAGCCTTGATCTAAGCCTTGATCTAAGCCTTGGCCTAATAACAACAAGGGGGTGTCGAGCCCGAACGGGGCATAGCAGAGTTGCTCCACGCTGTCGCGTAAGGGGTCGGTGTAGTCGACAAGCACCACATTGGGGCGCATGGCCGTCACCAATGCTTCGAGATGCATCAGGCGCGACGCGGGCAAGGTTTCCACCGCGTGCCCAGCGTCCAGCAGTAAGCGCCCGAGCGAATCGGAGCGAGTACCAGGCTCACCGAGTAAAAGCACACGCAACATCAGAAAAACCTATGGCTATTTTGCGGAAGCTAAGCAATCGCTGTGCCATCGCTGTTTTACCTGCATTAGAATGACTGCATTCAGATCACTAGTTCGGACCCTTCAGATGAACCGCATCCTCTCCACGACCTTCCTTGCTGTATTGCTAAGCAGTGGCTTTGCTAACGCCTTTGTTGTGCCCTCCCCGCCTGCACTGGAAAACAAATCCTATGTGGTCATGGACGCTGACTCAGGACGCGTACTGGCCGCCAGCAATGCCGACGTGCAACTTGAGCCGGCCTCTCTCACCAAAATGATGACCAGCTATATTGTTGAGCACTCATTGGTGAGCGGCCGCCTAAAAGAGTCGGACCCTGTTTTAGTCAGTGAGCATGCGTGGTGTCGCGGCACCAGTGCCGAGTCTTGCATGTACCTGCCACTGAACGGCTCCGCCTCCGTCATCGACATGCTTCGCGGCGTCATTATTCAGTCCGGCAACGATGCCTCGAAAGCTTTGGCAGAGCACATTGGTGGCTCAGAGCCTGCGTTCGCTGAAATCATGAATGCAGAAGCCAAACGCTTGGGCATGAAAAACACGAATTTCATGAATGCCACTGGCCTGCCTGATCCCGCCCACCTCAGCACCGCGCGTGACATGGCGATTTTGGCTCAGGCCATCATTCGCGATAACCCCAAGTACTACCCGATCTACGCGGAAAAAGAATTCACCTACAACAATATCAAGCAGGGCAACCGTAACGCCTTGCTCTACACCGACCCCACGGTGGACGGCCTGAAAACGGGTCACACCGAAAATGCCGGCTTCTGCTTAGTAGCCTCCAGCAAGCGCGGCAATATGCGTTTGATTTCAGTGGTCATGGGCACCAACAGCATGCAGGCCCGCGCCGATCAAACTCGCGCGCTGTTTAACTGGGGCTTTAGCAGCTACGAGACCATTAAGCCGCTGGCTGCAGGCAAAGTACTGGGCGACGCGCAGGTGTGGTTTGGTCGTGAAGACCTCGTCAAAGCCGGTCTGGATCGTGACCTGTCCATCACCCTGCCTCGTGGCCAGAAAGACAAAGTCCAAGCTGTTACTCGCTTGATGCCCGATCTGGAAGCCCCCATTGCCAAGGGTCAGAAAGTCGGCGAAGTCGTGGTGACGCTGGATGGCAAAACCATCGCCACACAAAATGTAGTCGCCATGGAAGCCGTGGAAGAAACCAACTTCGTGGTTCGCCTGTGGCACCACCTGAAGCGCTTCCTGAGCAACTTGTTCTAAACGAGAGATTCGCTATGGAACGCAAACCAACTGACATTTTGCATGAGGAACTCTGGCAGTTCCCCATGGACTATCCGCTCAAGGTCATGGGGGAAACCCGTTTCCCGATGGCGCAAATAGTCGCCGACATCATTTGTCGCCATGTGCCTGATTTTGACCCGGCCAGCCTCGATATCGTGCCGTCATCCAAGGGCACCTATGTGTCCGTACGGGCGCTATTCCGAGTCGAGCGCAAGGAACAGATCAACGGTCTCTACGCGGATCTCGCCGCCGAACCGATGATCAAGAAGGTGCTCTGATGCGCGCGGTCTTGCACACGAGCTGGCTAGGGCGGCGAGATTACGAGCCCACCTGGCAGGCCATGCAAGACCTCACGCAAACGCGAGATCAAAGCAGCCCAGACCAACTGTGGCTGCTCGACCACCCGCCGGTTTACACCCAAGGGCAGGCAGGTAAGCCCGAGCACTTGTTGCTCACGGGCGATATTCCAGTGGTGCAATCTGATCGCGGCGGGCAAGTCACCTACCACGGTCCGGGGCAGCTCGTGGGCTACCTCTTAGTGGATATCGACCGGCTAGGCATCAGTACTCGGCACTTTGTCGAGGCCGTTGAAGATGGCCTAACAGCGGCTGTACGCAGCTTTGGCATCGCGGCAGTCGCCGATCGCACAGCGCATGGGGTCTACGTTGACTGTCGCAAAATTGCCTCGATAGGCATGCGCATTCGACGCGGCTGTAGCTATCACGGCTTTTCAATCAATGTGGACATGGACCTCAGCCCTTTTCGTGGCATCAATCCCTGCGGCTATGCGGGACTGAGCATGTGCCAATTACGCGACTTTGTGCCGGCTCACGCGTCTCTGATGGCGCAAGCGCGTGCTGCCGCCGTGGGTGGGCTTCAGCAATACCTCCCACAACTCGACTTTCGTCTAAGCCCCACGGGCTAGACGCTCGCGCAGCCTTACACCATAGTCGCAGAGAATCTATTCAACGGCCGTCGCTGGGGAGTTAGGCATGCCACATTGGCTGCTGCCGCTTATTTCGCTGCTGTATATCAGCCTGCTGTTTGCTATCGCTTATTGGGGTGATGAACGTAGCCATAGCCTATCCACTTCCCACAAAAACCTGCTCTACAGCCTTACCTTGGCCGTGTATTGCACTTCGTGGACGTTTTATGGTGCCGTGGGCGCTACCGTCACTGGCGGGTGGGCCTACCTACCCATTTACTTAGGGCCATTGCTGTTTATTGTCTTTGGTCGCTCCCTGCTCGAGCGCATGGTGCTCATCAGTAAATCACGCTCCATCACCAGCATTGCCGACTTCATTGCGGCGCGTTACGGCAGAGCACAATTACTGGCAGCGATGGTCACTGTGGTCGCCATTATCGGCGCCCTCCCCTATATCGCCTTACAGCTGAAGGCCGTGGCCATGAGTGTGGATGTCCTTAGTGCAGGCGGTTTGGGCCAAGCCTTCCCTACGAACGACACGGCACTTTGGACCAGTCTTTTACTGGCCCTACTGGCCATGCTTTTTGGTACACGCCACATTGACGCGACAGAGCACCACCACGGGCTTATGCTCGCGATTGCCTTTGAATCGCTGGTTAAACTGATCGCTTTACTGGCCGTTGCATGGCTTGCTTGGCGTGGCTTGCAAGCACTTCCGGCCGGCTGGCAAGCGGATGCTCGTCTCAATCAACTCCTACGCCCCAGCAACCTCCCTACTGGCTTCATGGCACAGCTCTTACTCGCCTTCTTAGCCATGATGTGTTTACCCCGACAATTTCACGTCGCCGTCGTGGAGTGCCACGATGTTAGACAAGTGCGTCAAGCGCCACTCTGGTTTGGCCTCTATCTCCTGCTGATTACGCTTGCCGTACTGCCTATTGCCTGCATGGCGTTGTTAGATCCACGCTTGGCTGGCATACACCCAGATACCGCTGTGTTGGCCTTGCCGCTCATGCTTGGTGAAGAGGCGCTAGCGATGCTGGCGTTTATCGGTGGGTTTTCGGCAGCCGCCGGGATGGTAATTGTTGCCTCCGTGGCGTTATCTACGATGATTTGCAATGACCTCGTGGTGCCCTTGCTCCTGCGCTTTGGACGCTTTGGACGGCAGCCGATGCCACGCTTACTGTTATGGATTCGGCGCTGGGCTATTTTAACGTTGGCACTCCTCGGCTATGGCTACTACCGCCTGCTAGCCGAGTTTTCTCAACTCGCATCCGTGGGCTTGCTAGCCTTTTCCGCCGTGGCGCAATTTGCCCCCGCATTGATCGGGGGGCTATTTTGGCGAGGAGGCTCTCGGCAGGGCGTCATTGCAGGCCTCATCGCTGGTTTCGCCATCTGGCTATATACACTGATGTTACCGGCCTTGTTGCCCGCACTCGGCTTTGATAATGACTGGCTAACTCACGGTCTATTCGGTGTCGATTGGTTCAAGCCTTACGCCCTGTTTGGCCTCACCGGTTGGGACACCCTGACGCACGGTGTTTTTTGGTCGCTGCTCATCAATATTTCGTTGTTCGTACTCGTTTCATTACGGTTCCGACCCAGCATTCGTGAGCAACTGGAGGCAGCCCCCTTTTTAGATCCCTACGCGGATGAGGCGGACAATCTGCACACGGCCGAATGGCATCGACTACCCCTCAGTGAACTTCACACCTTAGTTGCTCGCATTCTAGGCCAAGAGGCGACACAGCAAGCCTTTGAGCAATTTGCTCGTGGACGCATGCAGCACTTAGATTTGCGTCGGCCTGCCAGCCGGGGCTGGGTGCAGTTTTCAGAGCGACTCTTGGCAGGTGCGATGGGCACTTCATCGGCACGCACCTTATTGACCACTGCATTACGCGGCTCCGGCCTAGAAATAGGCCAGGTCGTGGCATTACTTGACCAAAGCTCGCAATTACAACGCTTTAATCGTGGCGTGCTGAGCACCATGATGGAGCACATTGAGCAAGGCATCAGCGTGGTCGATGCTGAGATGAAGTTGGTGGCGTGGAATAGTCGCTATTTAGAGCTATTTGACTACCCTGAAGGCATGGTCTACGCCGGCTGCCCAGTGGCTGATCTCATTCGCTACAACGCCCAACGCGGCGAATGTGGTCCTGGCGATATCAATGCGCATGTCGCGAAACGACTGGATCATATGCGCAACGGCAGTGCTCATGTGGTCGAGCGTCGGCGTGCCGATGGCAAAGTCCTTGAAC
>Ga0255139_1000268_pt1 | contig 18083 bp, 18 predicted proteins | sample Law_Colum_RepB_8_FD_188549 | JGI IMG/M metagenome (GOLD analysis project Ga0255139, IMG submission 188549) | Freshwater microbial communities from St. Lawrence River, New York, United States - Law_Colum_RepB_8d | ecosystem: Environmental > Aquatic > Freshwater > River | place: USA: New York...
TCTTTAATTGCTGCGCGTACTTGTGGTTCATCTGCATTGCCATGAATGTGGCGAATAGATTGCCCAGCATTCATTAATGCATGTGCTGCCAGGTTCACGCCACACATTGAATTCAACTTAAGTCGGTCACCAACTGCGCCAGGTTCGCGCATAGACCAACCAAGAACAGGACCCTTAACTTTTCCTAACAATTCAACGGCAGGTGATGCATCTGAAAATGAGGCCATGAACAAGATGTGAAGGTCAGCGTGTGGTAGTTCAACTGCTGCAACATCTTCAACTGTCATTACTAACTCTGATGGTCCGACCACAGTGGCGCCGAGCTGTGTGAGTAATGCCCGAGCGCTATCAAAATTTGCTTGGGCACATGCGAGGTCAAAGGTTGGTCGCGCGAGTGCGACAAGAGCAACGGTGCTCATTAAACCTCCAGTGGTAAGACCTCTTGGAAGAGCGTGCCACTGGAGATGATGCGAGTCAATGCCAGATTGCTGGTTTTGCGCCTTGTTATAGGACTGTGATGATCTTTAAGGGGTGAGTAGAAATGGTCTGGTCCGACCATTGACCTCAAAACAGGGCCATTCGGGGTCGTGCGAGAGGATTTTCACGCCTGAGCTCGTAGCCAAGATGGTCTCTTCTGCTTTAAATCCCTTACCAGTGGGGTTCCAGGCGATCGGTTGATTATTGGCAATCAATCGCGCACTTCCCGTATTAGCTGGCCAATCCCGCGGCAAGAACCCAGTTGGGCCACCTTGATGGTGCTTCGTCCATTCATCAGAATCAAAACCATTAGCTGGATAGGCGCTTATCGCAGCATTAATGGGATCAGAAAATGCTTTACCCACCACAGTTGCATCCAACATCGCAGCTTCTACTTTAAAAATTGATTCATAGTCTTTTGCCATTGCACTTGTGATTGGTTCAAAACTGACAATACGCGTAACAGATGTAATTAAGCCTTTGCGCTTTGCACAAATAGATGCTGAAACACGATTTCCAACTACAGCATCTGTTGGAAGTGGATGTCTAAATTTATGCACGCGGTCCTGGCCTGCAACTCCTAAGAAAGCAATCTCAAGATCTGCTTGCCACAATGCATGAGTAATCAAACCAGCAACATCTATTTCGCGATCACTACTTTCAACTTGCTTCATTGCACTTCCTAAAGCTACAGCTGCATCTGTGCAAATCTGTTTAAAGCGCTCAACATCTGCTTCAATCAACGAGGCTCGAATAATCTCAATCTCTGTTCCTAAATCAATGCGATCCGCTCCTGGTTGATCACTGCCAACCTTTGCTCCTATTGGAAGTTGTAGATCACGACCCTCTGACCACTTAATGGCCTTAACTGTTACTTCACTTGGAAGTTCTTCTGCAACCAAACGCGGTGCTTCAACAACATTAGTAACCGCTGTGGCTGAATCATGAGTAATAATGAGATCAAAACAGGCTGCATCAATAGTTGTTGGGACATGAGCACGTCCTGCTATAGCCCAGGCCAGATTGGGATTGCGGCGCAATACAAAGGCATCAAGAGCTTTCGCTTTCATAAGATCACGAATTGGCTGAATTCGTTGATTAAATGCGCTCATGGAATCAAGTCTATTCCCCATTGTTCTTTAACTACTTCAAATGCAGGTGGAACAGAAGACTCAGATTGGACAGCGCTTGCTGCCCATTTAGCTGCAATCTCAAGTGACTGGGTGGCACTTAGTTCATGGGCCATTCCGGCTAAATACCCCGCAATAAATGCATCACCTGCACCGGTTGTGTCCTTAACTTCAACTTTAAAAACTGGCTGTCGGATTTCACTTCCACTTCCATAGAGAACAGCTCCATGCATTCCATCGGTTAAGACAATTGATGTGAATCGGTCAAGATGATCTACTGGATTTATCGCGGCTGGTAAATCATTGCGTGATCCAATTGCTAAATCTGCTTGTGTCACAGAGGAGTCGGCTAAAGCGCCAGCGCCTACAACTGTGAAACATCCGGCAGCTTTAGCTCGTAGGAGATCCGCTAGGAACTCTTCCCGCCACAAAATAAAGGCAGCAATGTCTCCAGTTTTAAATGGAACATCATCCATTCGAAGCTCTCGCAGATGGGGAGTTGTCATAGAAATAATTGTGCGCTCTGATTTTTCGTCTACTAAAACTAAAGCGTGATTGGTTTTGTCTTCAAAGTAAGTAATTAGTAAATCCTTAATTAAACTGTCCTCTAAAACTTTTAGAAGCTGCTTTCCAACTTCATCATTGCCGAGGTAACTCACAAACCCTGTTTCAACGGATGCCGTACACAGGCCCAATGCAACATTTGCTGATGTGCCGCCCGTACGTTGTTCTGTGCGAAGTGCATTCATAAAACTTCCAGGAGTAGGAAAATTAGAGAGATATACGACCGTGTCTAATGCTATTGGACCTTGCACCCAAACTTTCTTAGCCATGAACCCGCTCCAAAATTTCTGTGCACTCACGAAGATCACTTTCAATCTCAGACCACTTAACATCATTCAACCAAGGAATTGAGTAGAAATCACTTCTTTCTGGCCAGCGCGTAGCAAATAATGCGCCAGCTAAGGCAGCCACGGTGTCAGTATCTCCCCCTAAAGAACATGCCAACGCAAAGGCTTCCGCGCAATTATTAGCTCTTTTAACGACCCACACCACAGCTTGCAAAGTTTCTAGCGGATCTAAAGAGATTCCACCGATTGGCGGAGTCCAATCTGAATAATCTGGAAAGTCTTCTCCAGCAAATAAGCCTGCAGCAATTTGTGCACACTCAATCGCTTTCTGAGATTTATGTGTTACCTCGACTAAAGCTTTAATCCATTCATCCCGATTATCGTTGATAAACAACCCGCATAATGCGGTGCGCATTATTGCTCCGTTTGTTTCTCCAATAACGCCACGCTCTCCAACTTTTATCTCAAGGCCAAGTGCAGTGCGGGTTGTTGGCCCTAGTCCCCTTAAATGCGGAACAGCTTCTCGTAATTGCTCTAGAAAGAATTCAGCAGCTTCGGCTGGTGTCTTTTTCGTTAAAGACTTTATTGTCAAAATCGAAAGCAGGGTATCGTCACTTACACCACCAAATGGCCAACCTTCTTTGGCTAACAAAACCTGTGGGATCTCTTTTGGGGTTTCATCAAGAAATTCGTAATACACACCAAAGGCATCTCCTGCGGCATAAGCAAGCAGTGGAGCAGCTGACATTGGTAGTGAAATCACTACAGCCTTCCAGCCTGGTGCACGCGCTTTAAGAACTCTTGAGTCTTAGGGTTCTTAGGAGCATGCAAAACATCTTCGGCAGAGCCTCGCTCTAGGATATTTCCAGACTCCAAGAAACAGACTTCATCAGCGACTTGGGTTGCAAAGCCCATTTCATGGGTAGCAAGAACCATTGTCATTCCATCAGACTTTAAATCACGAACAATGCTTAAGACTTCATTGACTAATACTGGGTCAAGCGCGGATGTAATCTCATCAAGTAATAACAAGCGAGGATTAAGTGCAAGAGAGCGGATAATTGCAACGCGTTGCTGCTGTCCCCCACTTAAGCGATCTGGATATTGATCAGCTTTATCGGCTAAATCAAAGCGCTGGAGTAATGCAAGGGTTGCCGTAATAGCTTCATCTTTATTTTTACCTTGCACCTTTATCGGGGCAAGCGTGACATTTTCAAGAACAGTTTTATGTGGAAAGAGATTAAAAGATTGGAAAACCATTCCTAGTTTGCGGCGAACCTCATCCACATTAATAAGTGGATCTGAAATCTCTTTACCATCTAGAAAAATTTGACCATCATCGATTGATTCAAGCAAGTTAATACAACGCAGCAATGTTGACTTACCTGAACCTGAAGCACCAATTAATACTGTGGCGGTGTGTTCAGGCACTGAAAGTGATAAGCCATCTAATACGAGCTCAGCTCCAAAGGATTTACGGATCTTGTCTAGCTCTAGGACGTTGGCCATTAAATGGCACCTTCTGAACTTTGAGCGTTAGTACGTGCTCTAATGGCGCGATCGGTGTAGCGGGTCATTGGAATTGTGATGAGCAAAAATAAGATTGCTGCAACAACATACGGGGTGTAGTTAAAGGTTCTAGAAGCATTAATCTGCGCGGCTCTGACCGCATCTGTAACGCCCAGAATTGAAACTAAACCAGTGTCTTTAAGAAGTGAAACGAAGTCATTGAGAAGTGGTGGAACAACGCGGCGAATCGCCTGTGGCAAAACCACATATCGCATGGTCTGGCCTGAAGTTAAACCTAATGAGCGTGCAGCAGCCCGCTGGCTAGGGTGAATTGAAAGAATTCCACTTCGAATAACTTCGGCAACGTAGGCAGAATATGTAAGAACAACAGCAACTGTGCCCAGGAAAATAACATTGCTAGAAATTCCCTTTAGCTGTAATGCTGGCACACCAAAACCCACCAGCAAGATAATCAAGATAAGTGGTGCACCACGGAAAATATCAACGTATGCCGTTGCTAGAAACCTAAAGGGTGTTAATGCTGGAGATTTAGTAGTTCGCAGGAGGGCTAGGCCCAGTGCAATGACACCGATGCAGAAGCCGCCAATAAAGGTCAGTTGTAGGTTGATCCATAATCCAGCAATTACTGTTGGGAAGACCTCGCGGCCATAGTCAATATCAAAGAAAGTTTTCTTGACAATTTCCCAGCCTGGGGATGTAACAAGAATGGTGAATAAAGTGCCCAAAACTACCGTAGTTGAAACTGCGGCAATAACGCCTTGCCGTCTGCTTATTCGCTTGCGTTCTCCACGTCTTTGAATCTCACGTGAGCTTGGCGACCAAGCAGAGTTAACTCGCTCTGACATGGTCGCCAAACTACCGTGTTTACTTCTTTTTTACGCTTATGGCTTCAATGCTGGCGCGCCAGCATCTGTTGCAAGCCACTTATCTGTAATGGCTGCCAATGTGCCATCAGCAGTGATTGCATCAACTGCGCCTGAAACGCAAGATGTTAATGCACTGCCCTTAGTTAGCAAGAGACCAAATTGATCACCTGAACCAGTTGAAGGCAACTGACCAACGATGATTCCGTTTGGAACTTCAACACCTGATAGATAGAAAGCTGTTGGTAGATCTACTACCAAACCATCAATCTGCTTGTTCTTGAGTGCTGAAACACCTGCAGCGTTATCGTTAAATACCTGTGGCTTTGAACCAATCTGGTTTTCGATTGCATCAAGTGATGTTGTGCCAACTGCTGCACCTAGCTTTGCATCTTTAAGTTCTGCAAGAGTGGTTTTTCCATCGATCTTGCTGCCCTTGAAAGAAACAATTGCTTGTGGAGCTGTGTAGTAAGGAGATGAGAAATCAACTGCAGTCTTGCGCTCTTCTGTAATTGAGAATTGCTGCAAGTTAAAGTCAAAGTTCTTTTCACCTGGTGTAACAGCTGAATCAAATGTTGTACGAACCCATACAACCTCATCATTTGTGAATCCGAGTTGCTTAGCAACTGCGTATGCCACTGCGCCTTCAAAACCATTTCCGGTCTGTGGTGCATCATCAATAATCCATGGGTAGTAAGCAGGCTCGCCTGTTGCGATTGTTAGCTTGCCTTCAGTAACTGTTGCAAGATCTGCCTTGGCACATGATGCGCTTTCAGATGTTGCAGAATCAGATGAAGAACAGCCTGTAAGTGTTAGTGCAGCTGCAATTACAACTGCTGCAAAAATTCCAAAACGTTTTTTCACGTATAACTCCTCAAAGTCGGTGGGTACAGGAGAAGGCTAATTCACTCAAATAGAGATGTCTACACGCGAGTCACATCCAAAAAGCCCTGTCACACACACTTGATGTTGGCCTCAAGCCTATGAATTTGAACCCTTACAGGCATTGACACTGAAATTGCGGCTGGCCTGAATAGACCGTAGATATTGCGGGATTACTAGCCTGGATTTACCCTTAGTTATTCCACTGAAGGGCGGAGACGATGAAGTACAAATCAGTAAAGGGTCTACTCACAAAAGATGAGTCACTCATCCCTGTAACTTTTATCGATAAACTTGAAGATATCTTGCACGGCTTTCTAGGAATTTTATTATTTGTGATTTCTATGTTGGCTGCTGGTTACACCCTACAACGCCTCATTGAAACCCGTCCCTTTTTCCCATTAGGAATGATTCAAGCAATTAACGACATCTTGTTTGTTGTCATCATTCTAGAAATCATGCGCACTGTGATTGTGCGCTTTACTGATGGAGTTTTCCAATTAGATAACTTCTTAATCATCGGTGTGATTGCCGCTGTCCGACACATCCTCACAGTCGGCGCATCACTTACAATGGAGAAGGAGAAGACAACCGAAAACTTCAACCGCGCTCTCATGGAAATGGGTGTTAACACGGGGATCGTTTTGGCACTTGTATTTGCATTATTTTTAGCACGTGCTGCACGTACAAAATCCGCTACGAAGTAAGGTTACAAACCAACACCCACCCCACTCCTTAGCACAGTTAGAAGGAGTGAAGCGGGCGTTGATTTGGTAGTTAGATTAGTTTCCTGAGGAGAAGGCAGCATCAAATGATGCAGCTGAAGGTTCAATCGCGCACATCTTGCGAATGAACTCCAGTGATTCAGGTCCACCAATTAAACGATCCATTCCAGCGTCTTCCCACTCAACTGAGATTGGACCGTTATAACCGATTGCATTGAGCATGCGGAAACATGCTTCCCATGGAACATCACCATGACCAACAGAGACGAAGTCCCATCCACGTCGTTGATCTCCCCATGGAAGATGAGAACCTAAACGGCCATTGCGACCATTTAATTGCTTAACGGACTCTTTGCAGTCCACATGATAAATACGATCTCTGAAGTCGGATAAGAATCCAACTGGATCAAGATCTTGCCAAACAAAGTGGCTTGGATCAAAATTTAATCCAAAGGCTGGACGATGCTTAATTGCCTCGAGAGTGCGAACGGTTGTCCAGTAGTCGTATGCGATTTCTGAAGGATGAACTTCGTGTGCGAACTTAACGCCGACTTCATCAAAGACATCCAAGATTGGATTCCAGCGATCTGCAAAATCCTTATATCCGGCATCAATCATTGATGGTGGGACAGGTGGGAACATTGCAAGAGTGTGCCAAATTGATGATCCTGTAAAACCGATAACAACATTAACACCAAGTTTTGCAGCTGCGCGAGCAGTATCTTTCATTTCATTTGCACAACGTTGACGGACACCTTCTGCATCTCCATCACCCCATAAACGGGCAGGCAAAATTCCTTTATGACGTTCATCAATTGGATGATCGCAGACTGCTTGACCTACAAGGTGATTGGAAATAGCAAATACCTTGAGGTTATGTTTTTTCAAGATTGCATGACGACCTTCGATATATCCAGGTTCGTTTAAAGCGCGATCAACTTCGAAGTGATCACCCCAACATGCAATTTCTAATCCGTCATACCCCCATGAAGAGGCCAGTCGGCACATTTCCTCAAATGGCAGATCAGCCCATTGACCGGTGAAGAGCGTTACTGGACGTGGCATTTTATTCTCCTTCTATTTCACGTTAGTGAGTTGTGATTTATTTTCTGCACTTACTTCAACCGCATCTAGAACTTGCTGAACGTACAAACCGTCAGCAAACGAAGGAGATGGGCTTGAATTCTTATCTATTGCAACCACAAAGTCATAGACCTCGTGGGTAAATGTGTGTTCGTAACCGATGATGTGTCCGGGTGGCCACCATGCAGCAACATATGGCTGAGCGCCATCTGTAGTCAGAATCTTTCTAAACCCTGCTTCAGATGACGGTGTGGTGTGATCGTGGAATAGCAGTTCATTCATATCTTCAAAGTTGAAGTACAGGCTTCCCTTTGAGCCATTTACTTCAATTGACATTGCATTCTTACGGCCTGCTGCAAAGCGAGTTGCTTCGAAAGTACCAATAGCCCCATTTTCAAAGTTAGCAGTAAAGACGGCAGTGTCATCAACAGTTACTTGTCCGCGACCAGATGAAGACCCCGCAGTTAATCCCGTGTAGGCAGCTGGCAATGGACGCTCCTTAATGAATGTCTTTAGCTGTCCGCTCACGGATGTGATCTTCGAACCTGTTAGGAAATATGAAGCATCAATAATGTGCGCTGCAATATCACCGAGTGCCCCAGAGCCTGCTGTTTTCTTATCAAGGCGCCAAACCAGCGGAAACTCTGGATCAATAATCCAATCCTGCAAGTAATTAGCGCGTACATGGAAAATAGTTCCGAGCTTTCCACTATCAATGAATTGCTTTGCAACAGCAAGTGCTGGAACACGGCGATAGTTAAACGCAACCATTGACTTGGTTCCATTCTTTGCAGCCTCTGTTGCAGCATCAGCCATAGCCTTTGCTTCTTTGCCATTGTTTGCAAGTGGCTTCTCGCAAATCACATGCTTGCCGGCTTTAAGGGCTGCGATCGCAATTTCCTCGTGCGTATCTCCCGCTGTACAAATATCAATAACATCAATATCGCTTCTGGCGATTACTTTCTTCCAATCAGTTTCTGCTTCGTTCCATCCAAATGTCACACGAGCAGCTTCTAGAGCATCTTTGCTGCGCCCGCAGATAACACTCATCTCAACTTGTGGTGCATCAGGGAAAAAGTGATTAACACTTCGCCATGCATGTGAGTGCACTTTTCCCATGAAGCCATAGCCAATCATTGCAATACGTAAAGTCTTTGACATCTTTATGACTCCATTTTCTATTTAAGCGACCCCGAGATATTTGTTTTGTAAATCTGCGCTTGAGCGCAATTCCTTTGATGAAATTGTTGCTTGTATTTCACCATTAGAAAGAATGACAATCTCATCACAGAGACTTGATGCAAACTTAAGGTTTTGCTCAATCAATAAAACACGTTGACCTTGAGCAACCAAATCTCGTAGAGAGTTCCCGAGGTGCTCAATAATTGCTGGTGCCAATCCTTCTGATGGTTCATCCATTAATAGAAGTGTTGGGTTGGTCATCAAAGCACGACCGATTGCCAACATTTGTTGCTCACCGCCAGAGAGCATTGCGCCACCATTTTTCTTGCGTTCTCCAAGACGTGGAAATAAATCATAAACTTTTTTCGCACTCCATTGGCTATTGCGCTTTTCAAGAATACGCAAGTGCTCATCCACTGTCAGTGATGGAAATACTCGACGACCCTGTGGAACATAACCGATACCTGCATTAGCAATCTTTGTTGGAGATAAGCCAGTCAGAGTTACGCCCCCATAAGTAATGGTGCCTGCAGTTGTTGCGTTTAATCCCATGATTACTTGTGCAAGCGTGGATTTACCCATTCCATTTCTTCCCATGAGCGCAACAGGTTTGTCTGAAACTTTTAGGTTTACTCCATGAAGAACGCGCACATGACCGTATCCAGCTTCAACGCCAGAAATAATGAGATTACTCATGATTGCTCCCTAGGTATAGATCTCGTACTGCTGAACTATTTCTAACTTCATCTGGTGAACCTTGCATAAACATCGTTCCATCATGCATAACGATGACTTCATCAGCAACGGCCAGAGCCACAGCCATATCGTGTTCAATCAAAACAAGAGTCATTTCTTTATCTAAAGATTTAAGCAGATCTACAAGACGACCGCGCTCGGTTGGACTTATGCCAGCTGCTGGTTCATCGAGCATCAAAACCTTTGGGCGCATGGCTAGCGCCATCGCAACTTCAAGTTGGCGAGATTCACCATGTGAAATATCTGAAACTAAAATGTCTGATTTCTTGAGCAGATCAACTCTCTCTAGAATTGAGGTACTTTCGTCATGCAATTGATCAGATTGTGAAGGATTTGCTAGCCAGCTAATTTTCTTTTCTCCCAGAGCCTGTCGCAATGAAGTGTAAAGATTTTCACGCACTGTCAGACCCTGGAATAACTTTGAAGTTTGAAAAGTACGCGCGATACCTAACTTAGCCCTGCTATAAGCCGGCTGCTTTGAAACATCTTCTCCGAAAACTGAAATTGATCCACTGCTGAGTGGATATACGCCAGTTATCAAATTGAAGAGCGTTGATTTACCAGCACCATTTGTTCCAATGATTGTTAATCGCTTTCCGTGGCTGACATCAAAACTGATGTCAGCCACGGCGCGAATACCACCAAAGTTACGTGAAACACCGCTCAGTGATAGAGCGTGAGTACCGGCTTTAGTGGTTGTTGACATGTTTGTTTACTTCACGTCCGCACAAGAGTTAATGCGACCAAAGACCTTAGTTCCTTGAGCAACCTTATCTTGGCGCTTAAGTGACTTAGTCTTGAATCCACCCTTGCCATCAGAAATTACCTGATAGATGAAGTTAGAAACAATTGCATTTCGGTTCTTATCCATTGAAAGTGGACCAGTTGGTGTATTCCACTTTAATGTTGAGAGAACCTTGCGGTATGCAGCATGGTTGTTTGAAAGGTCACCCTTTACGGCAACAAGACCTGCAAGCATTGACTTAGCTGAGACATATCCAAGAACACTGAAGATATTTGGTCCAGTACCAGCTGCAGTGAGCTGTTTCTTGAACTTGTCGTATTCAGGTGATGAATATGAGTCATCAGGAACTGGTCCGCCACCGATTGTGTTAAGTACTGCATCACCAATGTCAGCCTTTGATCCAAGAACTGTTCCATCAACGAGGATTGCTCCACCGATCAATGGCTTCGTTAGGCCAAACTGAACTGCTTGCTTCAAGAACTGAACAGCGTCAGCTCCACCAAGTCCTGCGTAAATTGCATCAATATCCTTTGGAAGTGCTGCAATTTGTGATGAGTAATCCTTTGTACCAAGTGCTGGCCATTGTGCTCCAACAATTACTCCGCCTGCCTTACAGAAACCAGTGGCAAAACCACCAGCATTGGCGTAAGGGAATGAGTAGTCATCAGCGATAATTGCGACTCTCTTGTAACCAAGTGTCTTGTAAGCGATTTCACCTACACCACCTGACCACTGAGCAGCATCTCCGTGGAAACGGAAGAAGTTCTTTGATGGTTGCTCGTTTGTAGCTTCTGATGCTGAGCCAGTTGTGTTGATGAAAGTTACCTTTGGATACTTCTTTGACAGACGCGCGATTGCAACGCCTTCGTCACCTGAAAGTGGTCCAAAAAGAATGTCTACTTTGTCCTTCTCGATAAGCTTCTTCGCCTTTTCAAGTGCTAGCTGTGGAGTTGCGTCCGTTGCTTCTTCAATAACAACGATCTTTTTTCCAGCAACTGTGCTTTTGATTTCCTTTAGTGCAATGTTCAGACCAATTGTGATCTGAGGTGCTCCACCAGCGAATGGTCCAATCGTTGCATTGAGGTATCCGATTTTGATGGTACTAGCGGCTTGGCTTGCGGGTGCTATTACTAAGCCAGCTGCAAGCACACCTGCTACAACGCCAACAATGGCGGTGCGGCCTATACGTTGTGCCTTCATGTATCTCCCCGTGTTCGTGTAGTAGTTGAAGAATTTCTTCAACCGTTGTGTCGGAACTGCCTGACGCTAGTTCTGAACAAATCTGTCTTCACTAGAAGACAGAAATTTAGGTATGCATTCACGCTGGTACACCAGCCTTTTTTCCACGCCGTGCACGTGCCTGTGCGGCAATTCCCATGAGTCCCTGAGGTGCCAGCATTAGTACCACAATGAAAAGAACTCCTGTTGCCCCGACGTAATACTCAGTAAAGTCTTGAATTATTGCTTCAAATACGGCGATCAGAACTGCACCAACAAATGCACCGCCAAGATACGTTGCGCCGCCTACTACAACGATTACTAGTAGGTCGATGGAGCGAGCTAATCCGACGCTATCTGGTGAAATATTGGTGACGTAGAAAACGCCCATGACTCCAGCAATGGACGCGATAAATGATGAGAATACAAATGCAATCATTTTTAGTGGCATCGTACGATAGCCCATTGAAATCATTCGATCTTCATTGTCGCGAACACCTTTAAGGGCTATTCCAAAAGAAGTTTTTTCCAGGAACTTGCACAGAGCAAAAAGAGCTATGGCAATTCCAAGGAATAGGTAGTAAAGAGGCTTTACATATGCAAAATCCACACCAAATATAATTGGGCTTGGAATGCTGTTGATACCTGTGTGGCCACGTGTTATTTCTTGCGCTTGATTAGCAAATGAATAGAGCCCTAGCGTCACAGCAAGAGTGAGCATGAAGAAGTACACGCCCTTTGTTTTCAGTGCAATCCATCCGATAATCACACCTGAAAGTGTTCCTGCCAAAATTGCTAGTGGAACGGAAGTTCCAAATTTAACATTGTGCGTAACCGAGCTAATAGCGACGATGTATCCAGCAATGCCTGAGAAGAAGAGCTGTCCAAGAGACATCAGCCCAAGATTGCGATTCAAAAAGGACATGCTGAGAGCAGTTACGCCGAGCCACAGTGCGCGTGTGCCACCACTTGAAACCCAAAAGTCTGGATCAGGAGTAATGAATGGGAAGAGGATTGCCAGAATTAAAACAACCGCATACATAGTGCGTTTTCTGCTCATTGTTTTTTCCCCAAGATTCCCTGTGGGCGAAATGCTAAAACGAGAATAAGCATTGCGAAAGTAATCATTCCGGCAAATGTTGGGTAATAACCAGTTGCAAATTGACCAATTACGCCGACTAAGAATGAACCAATTGCCACGCCTCCGATAGAGCCAAGTCCTCCAATAATGACCACTTGTAGTGAGAAGAGTAAATAATCTCCATCTGTACCCATACCAAATGAGTTAGTTGTTCCACCTACAGCACCTGCAAATCCAACAAGTAATGAACCTAGGAAAAAGATCCAGATAAATACTGCCTGCACATTGATGCCAAGTGCTGAAACCATAGTGGTGTCATCTACACCGGCGCGAATAATTGCGCCATAACGGGTCTTTGAAATGAAAACCCAAAGGCCCACTGCAACGATGATTGCAAGAATTAGTACGAAAATTCTGAAGAAGGGATACGAAAGTCCAAGACCTGGAATTGGCACTGAGAATGAAACATTTTCGGGATAATTAGTTTGATAATAGTCACCACCGAAAATTGCAAGCATTGCTTGTGCAAGAACAAGTGCCACACCTAAAGTAATAAGAGCTACTCGAAGTTCCTCGTATTGAAACTTGCGAAGTAGTAAGACATAAACAAGTGTTCCAAAGACACCCAATGTGAGCGAACCAGCAACTGCGCCGTAGAACCAATTATCGGTTTTATCGGCAATGGTCCATGAGACATATCCAGATAATAAGTAGAAAGCACCGTGCGCCAAATTAATAACGCGCATCAAACCAAAAATTAACGTTAATCCACTTGCAACAAGAAAATACAACCCAGCAAGAGTGAGGCCATTGAGAAAAGTAAAAATGAACCGCGTCATCGATACTCCTTCACCCGGGTACTCCACCTTGTATCTACACCTGTATACAAGTAGAAAGGCTGGGGGCAAGTCAATGGGATTTGCCACAAATTTCCAGTGTTATTCATTCGTTATCTAGCCTTGATTCCCAAAAAATGGCGCCATAGAAGCCACAATTTCCTGCATATTTCCACGCAAGTGACTCAGGTGGTCATCCACTGAGTTCCTAATTGCACTCAAATCTTTGCCAAGAATGCCCCGGGCAATCTCTGTGTGCTCATCTGAACACGTCACAAGATCACGTGCACCTGAAACAGAGCGTGCCCAAAAGCGTTGAATACGTCTACGAGTTACCCTTGAAACTTCAGCAACAATCTCATTATCGGCCGCACGCATAACAGTTTCGTGGAAAATTTTGTCGTGAATCATCCAGCCATCACGATCGCCCTTTGCTGCACAAATTGACATACTTTCAGCTGATTCTTTTAGAATTTGTGCTCCAGCGTTATCAATATTTTTTGCTGCCCGCTGAAACATGTATAAATCACACAGCATTAAAAGATCTATAGCTTCATCAACTTCTTTTGCAGTCAACATAGCAACTGTGAAGCGGCCAGCCTCTCCACGCTTCACAATTCCTTCTGTTTCTAAACGCTTCAATGCTTCACGAACAGGTGTCCGACTAACACCCAATTCAGCAGCTAACTTATTTTCTGAGATTTGAGAGTTAGTTGGTATACGAAACGATGTTATGGCAGCAATCAGCCATTCATATGCATCATCTCCAAGAGAATCCGAAGACTTCGGATCTAACTTAGTGACGCTTTTCTTTACGGCCATAACTCATCCCTTCAATTGTTAGAGCTTCTGAATCAGACGCGATTAAGAAACTCTCTGTTCTTTACGTTCACAGGAACTTTCATCAATTCAAGAACACCTTTAGAGACATGTGTACTGAAGCGATGAAAGGCCTCTTCACCCTTTGCCTTAGTAGCGCGCATAGGGTTTCCGATGATTCCGTTATCGACAAATTCATGATGGTCCATAGGGAATTGAAAGTATTGATAACCCTCGAACTCCACATCCGGCATACCGTCATCCTTGGAAAATGTCTTAGGTAAGAAAGCGGGAGTATGTGCGCGGGTGTCTACAGCGCGCTCCATGCGAACTAATCCATCATTCCATGCCATATCTTGCGATGTTTCGAGCTCACTCGAGTGCCATCCCGGAGTTTCCTCAGGAGGGTTTTCCATCAAGCCTGCAAGGATTCCGGTGTAACGCTCCATATATGGCTTCACGAAGCCGATTAGTGCATTTGTTTCATAACGTAATTTACGTAGAACTGGATCTACAACTTTGATATTTGAACCATGACCATTGACGAAAATGATTCGATTAAATCCATGGTGAATCAAAGAGCGTGCAATGTCATACATCAAGTTGTTTAGAGTCTCGGCCCGAACAGTAATAGTTCCACGCCCTTGACCAGGTCCATACATATGTTGAGGTGAATAGCCGGTCCAAATAGGCGGAGTGTGCAAAATTCCTATTTGCTCTGAAACGCGAGCAGATACCTCGACGGCAGTGATTGTGTCTGTGTACAACGGTAAGTGTGGACCATGCTGTTCAGTACTAGCCATTGGAACAAGAACAATGTCTTTCTCTGCGAGATACTCATTTATGTCCACATAGGTCAGATCTGCAATGTTCCAGGAACGGAACTTATTACGGAAGGCATCATCCCCTTTTGTAATATGTGGAACTTTTCTTGGAGGTGTTATATAGCTTGTCATATCTGCTCCTTTGCCTATTTTATTCTTGCGCTGATAAGTGATAGAAAACGTTGTGCAACTGCAATTCCAAACTCTTTAGAGTTAGCATGTAGAGGTAACTTCTCAACAGCGATTTCTGGCTTTAAATTTTTCATAAGCTCAGTTTCAAATGCTGCGTCTGCATCTCGATCCCAAAAAACTCCACCCGGGACATTAGGAATTGAATAACCTTCACCAGGAATAACAATTTCTGTTGGACCCACCGATGTGTTGGCGCATTCGGCAAAGTAAGCACCTAATTTGCCCATCTCTTCTTTTGTGCAACGTGCTAGTGCAAACTCTGGATTGTGGTCATAGATTGGGCGGTTTTTGAATTCATCAGGAATTGAAGTCGTATGGTGTACAGAAAAATCAACACAAGCAGGAACAAGAATTTGTGGGATGCCAAGAGGTCCTGCACGCTTCATGCGTCTAGGCCCACCGTAATGAATTCCACCAACAAGGGTTCCAACGATTTCTGAGGGTGTGAAATCAATAATGCCAACAAATTGACCTGCTTCTGCAAGTTCTTCCATCGCAGGCCCACCAACGCCATTAGCGTGGAATGTAACTACTTCAAACCCAGCTTCTCCTAATTCTTTTTGCAAAGCCATTACCGCAGTAGTTGTGTTTCCTAGCATTGTCACTGCAACGTATTTGCTACCAGCCGGTGGCTTACTTAATTCATGACCGTGGTTTACTAATCCAGCCATTACAGCAACAGCATTGTCGTAGATAGTTTTTGAAATGTGATTCAAACCTAAAATATCGATAACTGTATGCATCACTAACATGTCACTTGTTCCAACGAGTGGACCAAATTCATGACGCCCAGATGCAATAGGTGATAAAACTAATTTCGGTACACCAATTGGCAAAGTCATAAGTGCGCCGGCACCCATAACGGAGCCCTCAGCGCCACCGATACCGATGGCGCCAAGGACTTCCCCCTTAGAGAAGAGCTCCTTTACTTTTTCGATAACAAAAGTTCTCATACGCTCAACAGCGCGCCCGCGAGTTCCAGAATTCTGTAACTCGTGCAGGGTGATGCCACCAAAGATTGCAAGATCCTCATGCGAAATATCCGGGGTTATTCCAAGTGGTTCACCCAGAATTCCCGTATCAATCACAGTCGTCTTAATTCCAAGACGGTTTAAACCATCTCGGATATAAGCCGCTTCAGGACCTTTAGTATCTAAAGTGGCAATGATGAGAACTGATTTGCTCACGATATTTAGATTAAAGGAAGTAAGTGTTTAGCGTTCTCTTCAACCAACCAGTCATAGAACGATTCTGTGAGAACGTTCGAACCATGGTCGATAATGAACTTAAGTTGTTCTGGACTGATATCCACATTTTCGAAGTTTGTTTCCAAAGCATTCTTATAGTGGTTAGCTGGAGTGCGATCGATTGGGGCAACAAACTCTGCTGTGAGAGCGCCGTCATAACCAATGCTCTTGAGTGTGGAAATCACTTTCTTCCAATCATAATCACCGTGACCTGCAGGCATACGATTATTATCAGCAACGTGGAAGTCGGTCAGGCGACCCTTTGTGCTGCGAATTGCTTCGTATAGATCTGCTTCTTCAATGTTGATATGGAATGCATCAAGACATACACCGCAGTTAGGACCAGTTGCCTCAGCAAGAGCCATAGCTTGCTCTGCACGATTAATAAAGTATGTTTCAAAACGATTAAGTGGCTCAATCGCTAAACGAACACCAGCCTTTTCTGAGTGCTCATAAATTTCTTTCATTGACTCAACAGCCCACTTCCACTCCTCTTCAGGTGTGGCATCTGCAACAATTTTGCCAACTGTTGCCGGGACGATTGTCATTTCATATCCATCAAGTTCTTTCACCATCGTGATGCAGTCCTTTGTGTATTGAACTGACTTAGCACGCTGTCCACGATCTGCTGCAACAAGATTTCTCTCGCCGAGCATGAGTGTTACAGAACCCCAGCACTTAAGACCATGGTCATCAAGAAGTTTCTTGGTGTCCTTACTACCGTTCTGTCCGAATTGCTCTGGTTCACCGCTGATCTCGATGCTTTTATAGCCATACTTAGCTAGACGCGCAATCGTCACCTTAATAGGTTCTGCGCGCATCCAGTTGTGCATTGATAGATGCATGATTCTCCTTTCATAAAGAATCGGTAGGGTTGCTAGTAACGCCTGTTCTTCGGAGGACCGAATCCAAGTTTTCCTGGATTTAGGATTCCATCCGGATCCCATGCGTCTTTTACTCCAAGGAGTAAATCAAATGCGGCGCCATGCTGTACTCGCATGAAGCGTCCGAGTTTTAAGCCGACACCATGGTGTTCATTAAGTGAACCCCCGTTGTCTAGGCTTGCCTTAATCGCAGCATCCCAAACTCGATCATGAAGGGCAATAGCCTCTTTGGGATCTTCTGGCGCATTGTCTATATAGAAACGGTCGTAGATCATTCCGCCCCATGGAAACCAGTGAGAAAAATGTGCCGTGTATCGAGCTTTGTACTCGGCAAATCCCTCTTCAATAACTTTCTTCTTTGCCCAATAAATCTTTTCTAAATCTTCAAAGCGTGCACACGTATCTGTTGTGCCAAAAATCTGTGGTGGCGCAGGGATATTGCCGTGTTTAAAGGGTTCATATTTTCCGTCCCACCACATTTTGCCAATCTCAGGACCATATGACTTTCCACCAACACTTTCGCAAAGTTTTGCAATTTCACCACTTTCTAACGCAGTGAGTGCTTTGACTCCGTCACACATAATGACAAGTAATACTCCTTCCACGCCTAAGTTAAGCCATGAAGATAGTTTTGCGCTATCTGCTTCGTCATATAGACGAATAACGGCCGGACGCCAGCGATTAGTCATAATGAGTCTTGCTGCTTCAATTCCCTCTGAAATATTCTTAAATCCGTATGAGAGAAACTCCATTGATTC
>Ga0255139_1000273_pt1 | contig 17739 bp, 13 predicted proteins | sample Law_Colum_RepB_8_FD_188549 | JGI IMG/M metagenome (GOLD analysis project Ga0255139, IMG submission 188549) | Freshwater microbial communities from St. Lawrence River, New York, United States - Law_Colum_RepB_8d | ecosystem: Environmental > Aquatic > Freshwater > River | place: USA: New York...
AATATCGTTAAACTGTTTCATGACCTGCCTCCTGAGTTATGGCACTGGGTTGATAAAGGTTTCGCACCCCATCAACTTAACCCACGTTTGTCAGGTGGGCAGGTCATCCATCATGTCTACAAAATGCCTTTCACCGCCGATGGTCTTGAATGGGTAAGAGCCCGTCCTGTGGGCGATGTCTTTTGCCTTTGTGGGAGCCCACCCTGTGGGCGATGGCGTGCTGTGGCGGTGTGTGTGAAATCGCCCACGGGGGTGGGCTCCTACAAAAGTCACTGCTGTTGTCCAGATGGGCATGCTTAAAAATAGCAGGGCGTCGGCGCAACGGCTGATGGTTTGGGGCTGGCAATGTGCAAGGTGCCAAACAAGTTTTTCGGGTCGGCCATCTGTGGGATCAGCGCCAGGCGTTCACCCAGGCCCTGTGCCAGTGCCGCTTTGTGCATGAAGCGCAGGGCCGAGAAGTCCTCCAGCGCAAAGCCCACCGAATCAAACACCGTGATCTGGTCATCGTTGTCGCGGCCGGTGGCTGTGCAGCTCAGCACTTCCCACAACTCGGTCACCGCAAAGTCGGCGTGCATTTGCTGGATGTCGCCTTCGATGCGCGTTTGCGGCGTGAACTCCACAAACACCTTGGCGGCTTCCAGCACTTCAGCGGCCAGCTCGGTCTTGCCGGGGCAGTCGCCGCCCACGGCGTTGATGTGCATGCCGGGCGCCAGCATATCGGCGCTGACGATGGTGGCGCAGGCTTTGTCAGCGGTCACGGTGGTCACGATGTCGGCACCCTTAACGGCCTCGGCGGTGCTGGCGCAGACCTGCAGCTTCAGGCCGCTGCTGCTCAGGTTGGCCACCAGCTTGGCGGTGGCTTGCGGGTCGATGTCAAACAGACGCAGCGTGTCGATGCCCAGCAGATGCTGAAAGGCGATGGCCTGGAACTCGCTTTGCGCGCCGTTGCCGATCAGCGCCATCACGCGGCTGTTCGGGCGGGCCAGGGTTTGGGCGGCCAGCGCCGAGGTGGCGGCGGTGCGCAGGGCGGTGGTCAGTGTCAGCTCGCTCAACAGCGTGGGCGCGCCCGTGCTCACATCGGCCAGCACGCCAAAGGCCATCACCGTCGACAAACCGATGGCGGTGTTTTGCGGGTGGCCGTTGACGTATTTGAAGCTGTAGGTCGTTTCGTTCGAGATCGGCATCAGCTCGATCACCCCGTTTTTGAAGTGGTTGGCCACCCGGGCCGATTTGTCAAAGTCCGGCCAGCGCAAGAAGTCGGCCCGGATGTGCTCGGCGATGCCTGCGATGCAGTGTTTGAGACCCAGGCGGCGCACCAGGGTCACCGCATCGGGGGCGCTCAGGTACAGGGGTTGGGTGGCAGGGTGGGTGGCGAAGGTGTGGTTCAGGCGGGTCATGTGCAGGCTGTTTCTGGTCGTTCAGACCTTGGTTTATCGGTGCAAGCAGTTTCCAGGGGCCGACTGGCAATGTAAATCGGCAAAAATATCCTGTTTTGCTAGATTTGTTGCCAAAATGGCGGTCTTGAATGACAATTTGCTCCATGGATGACATCGACCAAGGCCTGATCGGCCTGCTGCGGCAAAACGCTCGCCTGAACATCGCCGACCTGGCCCACAAGCTGGGCGTCTCGCGCGGCACCGTCAACAACCGCCTGCGCAAACTCGAAGACAGCCAAGTCATCGTGGGCTACACCGTCAAGCTGCGGCCCGAAGCCGAGCCCGAACGCATCAAGGCCTGGATGGGCGTACTGGTCGAAGGCAACACCACGCGCCAAGTGATTGCCAGCTTGCTGGGAGAGCCGGGCGTGGTGACGCTGCACGACACCAATGGCCGCTGGGATTTGCTGGCCGAGATCGAAGCCTCGTCGATGAAAGAGTTGTCCGAAGTGCTGGAGCGCATCCGCCTGATCAGCGGCATCCGCAGCACCGAAACCAACATCCATCTGGCGACTTACCGTTAAGCGCAAGGCCCTATGCACACCCTTGAACAACTGCGCAGCGGCGCATTGGCGGGCACACGCCGCCTCGATCTGTCGTGCGATTTGATTGAGCTGCCAGAAGAAGTTTTCGGCTTGGCCGACACGCTGGAGGTCCTCAACCTGAGCGGCAACCGCCTGCGCGATTTGCCGCACCAACTGAGCCAACTGCACAAGTTGCAGGTGCTGTTTGCGTCTGACAACGACTTCACCGTGCTGCCCGAAGTACTGGGCGATTGCGCGGCGTTGCAGATGGTCGGCTTCAAGGCCAACCGCATTGCCCATGTGCCTGCCGCCGCGCTGCCACCTGCCTTGCGCTGGTTGACGCTGACTGACAACGCCATCGGCCAATTGCCCACCGAACTGGGCCAGCGCCCGGCTTTGCAAAAGCTGATGCTGGCGGGCAACCAACTCACCGCGCTGCCCGACAGCCTGCAGGCGGCACACAAGCTGGAATTGCTGCGCGTATCGGCCAACCGCTTGGAGCGCGTGCCCGGCTGGCTGACCGAACTGCCGCGCCTTTCATGGTTGGCGTTGGCGGGCAATGCCCTGGGCTGGACTTTTGCAAAAGATCTTGCAGAAAATTTTGCGGAAGAGGTGCCGCTGCCCATAGTGCCGTGGGCTTCACTCACGCTGGGCCCACTGCTGGGTGAGGGCGCTTCGGGCCACATCCACCGCGTGCAAGCGGCTGGCTGGCCGCAGCCCTTGGCGCTCAAGCTGTTCAAAGGCGCGGTGACCAGCGATGGACTGCCCCAAGACGAACTGGCCGCGTGCCTGGCCGCAGGCCAACACCCCACGCTGACCACGCCCGTGGCGCGGCTGAGCCAACACCCCGGTCAGGCCCAGGGCTTGTTGATGCCACTCATCCCGCCCGCGCACATCAACCTTGCTGGGCCGCCCAGTTTGCAAAGTTGCACGCGTGACGTGTACCCGAGCGGCTTTTGTTTGAGTACCGATCTGGCGTTGAGTATTGCCTGCGATGTAGCCGATGCGCTGGCGCATTTGCACCAACGCGGCGTGATGCACGGCGACCTGTATGCGCACAACATCCTGATCGACCCGGTGCACGGTCAGGCCCGGCTGGGTGACTTTGGCGCGGCCACACGGCTGCCCGCCCAGCCAAGCGATGTGTGCCGTGGGCTGTTGGCGCTGGAGGTGCGGGCCTTGGGTTGTTTGCTGGAGGAGTTGGGCGCGGCAGCCACGACACCGGTTGCGAACCATCAAAGCCATGCCCAAGCCACAGACCCGGCCATACAGGCCCTGCTGGGCTTGGCCGCTGCCTGCTTGTCAGAACGGCCCCCCGAGCGCCCCGGTGTGGCCGAGGTGGCCGAGGCGCTTCAGGCCCTCAGGCCGGGCCGATCTTGACCTGATTCAGCTGGGCTTGCGCCTTGACGAGTGAGGGCACCATCTCGCTGCCGTAGCCCAAAGCCACGGCCGTGTTCAGCGTCTGGTGCACGCTGGTGCCAATCATGGAGGGAACTTTCACGCTCTCGGTCAGATGCGAGTAATAGCGCAAATCCTTGGCCGCATTGTTCAGCTCGAACTTCATCGCGCCGTAGTCACCCTGCAAGGTTTTGCTCATCAGCTGGAACAGGCCCGAATTCACGCCCCCGGCCGAGATGACCTGCACCAGTTTGTCCAGGTCCACGCCCGCCTTGGCCCCCACGGCAAAGGCCTCTGCTGTGGCGGTGCAAATGGCCTGCGCCACAAAATTGTTGAGCAGCTTGATGACGTGGCCTGCGCCCATCTCGCCGACATGGAACACGTTTTCGCTGTAAGCGCGAATCACGGGCTCGATGCGGGAGAACACTTCGGGCGATGCGCCCACCATGGAATTGAGCTTGCCCGCCTCGGCCTCGATGGGCGTGCGCGTGAGCGGCGCGTCCACATAAATCACGCCCTGCGCGGCGCACAGCGCGGCCAGGCGGCGGGTGGACTCGGGCTCACTCGTGGAGGTGTCGATGACGATCAGGCCCGCGCGCGCCTTGGACAAAATGCCCCCCGGCCCAGCCACCACCGCCTCGACCTGCGGCGAGCCGGTCACGCAAATGATCACCGCGTCACAGGCGGCCAAGTCGGCGTAGCTGCTGACCTGCCGCGCTCCCGCCGCCAACAAGTCCTGCACGGGCGCGGTGCGCTGGTGCACCGTGATCGACAAATCAAAACCCTTGGCCCGGATGTTCTTGGCCATGCCATGGCCCATCAATCCCGAAGCGCCGATAAATCCGATGTGTTGCATGGTGTCTCTGGTGTGTGGTGAAAGGAACTGCCATTCTGGAAGATCGCGCGGGGCGGGGGTGTCGCCTGTGGAGCCGAGCGCGGTCTTCAGTTTTAAAGTTTGTTTGGGTTTAGGCGTCATGACATGTGTCCGAGAAAACCACTTTCATCCAGCTTTGCTGAATTGACGGTATGGGGTCGGCCCTTGGAAGGATTCAATGGTCAAAGGTTTTGTCGACGCTTAAGCTATTGATCGGGTCCGATGAAGCGTGAATGGCCCATGTTTTTTCGGCCATGCGGCTATTGTTGTCTTTGCAGGAGCCCACCCTGTGGGCGATGGTTTTCAGGGCGTGTTCCACGCCCATCGCCCACAGGGTGGGCTCCTACAAAAAATTCATCCCTTGCCTGTTGCTCCAGACTTCAATGGGCTGAATCAATCGGGTGAGAGTACACGCCGCTACAAGGCCAATGCCGTCGTGTTCTTGACCTCTTCCATCACCGCGTAGGTGCGCGTCTCGCGCACACCGGGCAGTTGCCACAGCACGGTGCCCGCAAATTCGCGGTAGGCGTTCATGTCGGCGGCGCGGGTTTTGAGCAGGTAGTCAAAGCCGCCAGCCACCATGTGGCACTCCATGATCTCGGGGCGCACCTGCACCGCCGCCTTGAACTGCTCGAACACATTGGGGCTGGTGCGGTCGAGCAAGATTTCCACAAACACCATCATGCCCGCGCCCAGTTTGAGTGGGTTCAGCCGCGCCTCGTAACCCAGGATGAATCCTTCGCGGGTGAGGCGTTGCACCCGCGCCAGCACCGCCGTGGGCGAGAGCGACACGCCTTCGGCGAGCTTGAGGTTGCTGATGCGGCCATCGCGTTGCAGCAAGTCCAGGATGCGGCGGTCGGTGCGGTCAATGTCTGGCGTTTCGGTAGGCATGGTAATTTTTATCCGGCTGATCTCATTAAATTTGGTGAAATATTCATCAATTTTTCCGGATGATAGCGATTCATGCCCCTTGGTGGTCTTTGTCGGGGCTGAAGCCGCCGACCTACGAAGACAGGTTCTTGTAGGTCGGCGGCTTCAGCCCCGACATGCGCCCTGCGGCCACCGACCCCAACCCGAAGGACACGCCATGAATGCCCCCATGTTCGCCACTCAACTTGCTCAGCCTTCACTGGCCCCAAGCCCAGATGCCCGCTTCCCCGGCGGAGCGCAATTCACCCCCGGCGGTCCGCTGCCCGAACGCAGCGCCCTGCGCGAGGCCATCGCCCGCGCCACCCGGCTTCCCGAAGCGCAGGCCCTGGCCCCGCTGCTGGCCGCTGCCCGCATGAACCCTGGACAAACCAAGCGCACCGACGCGCTGGCACGCCAGCTGGTCACCGGCATGCGCGAAGGCCCGCAACAAGGCGGTCGCGCCGGGCGGGTGCAAAGCCTGATGCAGGAATACGCCCTGTCGAGCGAAGAAGGCGTGGCGCTCATGTGCCTGGCCGAAGCGCTGCTGCGCATTCCCGATGCAGCCACCCGCGACGCGCTGATCCGCGACAAGATCGGCCAGGGCGACTGGCAGCAGCATGTGGGGCGCAGCCCTTCGCTGTTTGTGAACGCCGCATCCTGGGGTCTGCTGCTCACGGGCAAACTGGTTGCCACGCACAGCGAGGGCGCCATGCTGTCCTCGCTCACGCGTCTGATCGGCAAAAGCGGCGAGCTGCTGATTCGCCAAGGCGTGCAGCTGGCCATGCAAATGCTGGGCGAGCAGTTTGTGACGGGCGAGACGATCGACGAGGCCCTGCACCGCGCCCGCGCCATGGAGGCCCAAGGCTTTCGCTATTCGTACGACATGCTGGGCGAAGCGGCGCTGACCGAGGGCGATGCGCAGCGTTATTTCCAGTCGTATGAAAACGCCATCCATGCGATTGGCCAAGCGTCTAATGGCCTTGGCGTGGTGAACGGACCCGGCATCTCGATCAAGCTGTCTGCCCTGCACCCGCGTTACAGCCGCGCTCAGCACCAGCGCGTGCTGGACGAACTCTTGCCCCGCGTGTTGCAGCTCACCGAGTTGGCGAAGCATTACGACATTGGCCTGAACATCGACGCAGAAGAAGTCGACCGGCTCGACATCTCGCTCGACCTGCTCGAAGCCCTGTGCCACGCGCCCAGCTTGCAAGGCTGGCACGGCATCGGCTTTGTGATCCAGGCTTATCAAAAGCGTTGCCCCGTTGTGATCGACTTTGTGGTCGATCTGGCACGCCGCACGGGCCACCGCCTGATGGTGCGCCTGGTCAAAGGCGCGTATTGGGACAGCGAAATCAAACGCGCCCAGCTCGACGGCCAAAGCGATTACCCGGTCTACACCCGCAAGCACCACACCGATGTGTCGTACCTGGCCTGTGCCCAAAAACTGCTGGCCGCACCCGAGGCGGTGTACCCCCAATTTGCCACGCACAACGCGCACACGCTGGCGGCCATCGTGACCATGGCGCAAGACATCGGTGGCGACTACGCACCGGGCCAATACGAGTTCCAGTGCCTGCATGGCATGGGCGAGCCGCTGTACCGGCAAGTGGTGGGCCCACTCCAGCGCCCCTGCCGCATCTACGCCCCCGTGGGCACACACGAAACCCTGCTGGCCTACCTGGTGCGCCGTTTGCTCGAAAACGGGGCCAACAGTTCCTTCGTCAACCGCATGGCCGACGACAGCGTCTCCATCGGCGATCTGGTGCAAGACCCGGTGCTGCGCACCGAGCAGGACGCCTTGCAAGAAGACGCGGCCGTGGGCCAGCCTCACCCGCACATTCCGTTGCCCGCTCAGCTGTATGGCGCGGCCCGCCGCAACTCCAGCGGCCCCGATCTGGCGCACGAGCCCACGCTTCGTCAGCTGGCCGCGCAGATGCAGATGCACACGCAGCCCATGCAGGTGACGCCCCTGCTGGCCAGCGCTTTCACGGGTGCCGGGTGCTGCACCTTGCGCAACCCGGCAGACCACAGCGACGTGTTGGGCTCCGTGCAATACGCCAGTGCCGAAGATGTGAATGCGGCCCTGCAAGCGGCCAGCAGCATCGCCCCCGATTGGGCTGCGACACCGCCCGAACAACGTGCCGCCCTGCTGGAGCGCGCTGCCGATCTGCTGCAAGCCGACACACCCCGCGTGATGGCCCTGCTGGTGCGTGAAGCAGGCAAAACCTGGGCGCACGCCGTGGCCGAGCAGCGCGAAGCGGTGGACTTTTTGCGTTACTACGCCGCGCAGGTGCGCCGCGATTTTGACAACGCCACGCACACTGCGCTGGGCCCGGTGGTGTGCATCAGCCCGTGGAACTTTCCGCTGGCGATTTTTGTGGGCCAGGTGGCCGCCGCGCTGGCCGCAGGCAACCCGGTGCTGGCTAAACCGGCCGAAGCCACCCCCGCCATCGCTGCGCTGGCCGTGCAGACTTTGTGGGCGGCAGGCGTGCCCCCTGCCGCTGTGCAGCTCTTGCCCGGGCGCGGTGCCGAAGTGGGCATGCAGCTGGTGCGCGATGTCCGTGTGCAAGGCGTGATGTTCACCGGCTCCACCGAGACCGCTCGCGTGCTGCAAGCCGCACTGGCCGAGCGCCTGAACGCGCATGGCCAACCCGTACCCTTGATCGCAGAGACCGGCGGCCAGAATTGCATGGTGGTCGATTCGTCCGCGCTGCTCGAACAAGTGGTGACCGACGCCGTGGCTTCGGCTTTTGAAGCCGCAGGCCAGCGCTGCTCGGCACTGCGCGTCTTGTGTGTGCAGGACGACGTGGCCGACCGCCTGATTGCCATGCTGCAAGGCGCGATGGCCGAAATCACCCTGGGCACACCCGCGCAGCTGAACGTGGACATGGGACCGGTGATCGACGAGCGCGCCCGTGCGGGCATTGAAGCGCATGTGAACGCCGTGCAGCAACGTGGCTGCCCAGTGCACCGCATGGCCCACAACACACTGAACGATCTGCCAACAGGCACGTATGTGCCACCCACCCTGATCGAGATCGACCACATCGCGCAACTGGAGCGCGAGGTGTTCGGCCCGGTGCTGCACATCGTGCGATATGCCCGCAGTGAACTGGGCAGCTTGCTGCAAGCCATCAACAACACTGGCTACGCCCTCACGCTGGGCGTGCATTCGCGCATCGAAGAAACCATCGCGCAAGTCACAGACACCACCCACGCGGGCAATGTCTACGTCAACCGCAACATGGTCGGTGCAGTGGTGGGCGTGCAGCCGTTTGGCGGCGAGGGTTTATCAGGCACCGGCCCCAAAGCGGGCGGGCCGCTGTACCTGCTGCGCCTGCTGGCCAGTTGCCCTCCAGACGCCGCCTTGCGCAGCGTGCAGGCCAGCGGCGCAGCAGCGCTGCCGCAGGTCACGCCCGCATTGCAAGCCCTGCACGATTGGGCCGTGGCACAAAACAAGCTGCCCTTGGCCCACACATGCGCACAATTTGCCGCCGCCAACCCCGCAGGCCTGCAAGCCACGCTGAGCGGCCCCACGGGCGAGCGCAACGTCTACCGCCTGCAGGCCCGCGCCCGCGTGCTGTGCCTGACCGGAGAACAAGCCAGCGCCGAGTTGGATTTGCTGACACAACTGGCCGCCGTACTGGCCGTGGGTGGCCACGCGGTGTGGCTGCTGCAGCACGAGGCCTTGCATGCCCGCTTGCCCGCTGTGGTGCAGCATCAGATCTCGCTGCACGCTTCGACCGCAACCGGACCGGTGGATGCCGCCTTGTTGCATGCTGATGCGGGCAGCACCTTGCGTTGCCAGGCCCTGCTGGCGCAGCGTCCCGGCCCCATTGTCACCCTCTCGGCGATGCGGCCCAGCGATCTCGCAGTGCCTTTGGCCCGGCTGGTGAGCGAGCGCAGCATCAGCACCAACACCGCCGCTGCAGGTGGCAATGCGAGCTTGATGACCTTGGCCGCTTGAGTCTGGCCGATCGTTCAGTGTTGACTGGCGATGGGACACCAAGCTGCTGCGGGCAGGCTGGTGTATAAACACCAAAGTTTTCCATTTCATCGCATGCAAGCCCATTCACCCCACTACTACAGCAACGTCAACCCCAGCTTGCTGGATGTGGTGGACCCTTCGGCGCAACGCATCGCCGAATTCGGTTGTGGTGCCGGGGCTTTGGCACGCGCGGTGCGCCAGCGCTGCTCGCCTGGGCTGCATTACGTGGGCATTGAGTTGATGCCCGATGCGCTGGCCGATGCGCACGATGCACTGGACGTGGGTTTGGTGCGAAACCTGGACCAGATTCCCGATTGGTCGCTGGATGGTGAACTTTGGGCCGCGCTGCAGCCTGCCCACTTTGACCACGTGATTTTTGGGGATGTGCTGGAGCACCTTTACCACCCGGATCGGGTTTTGCAGCAGGCCGTGGGCCGTTTGCGTCCGGGTGGCAGTGCGTTGGTCTGCATCCCCAATGTGCAGCACTGGAGCGTGATGGCCCAGCTGATCCGTGGCCACTGGCCGCAGCAGGATGCCGGTTTGTTTGACCGTACTCACATCCGCTGGTTTGCCCTGACCGACATGGTTCGTTTGTTGGAGGGGGCGGGTTTGGTGGTCGAAAAAGTCATCCCTCGCATTTTCAAGCCGGAAAACGGTCAAGCCTTGTTGCAGGCCTTGCAGCCTGCAGCCCAAATGCTGGGGGTGGACCCTCGGCAGTTCATGCAGCGCAGCCAGCCTTTGCAATATGTGCTGGTGGGGCGCAAACCTGCGTCCTGATGTCCAGTTGGCTCAGCCCTGGCTGAGCAACTGCGCAAAGCGGCCCAAATCCACGTTACCGCCGCTGACGATGATGCCCACGCGCTGGCCTTGAAGCTGGTCGGCCGCCTGGATGGCCGCAGCCAGCGACAAGCAACCCGTGGGCTCGACCACCATCTTCATGCGCTCGGCATAAAAACGCATCGCTTGCACCAGCTGCGCATCGGTCACGGTGTGCACAGCGTCCACCAGGCGGCGGATGATCTCGAAGGTGATTTCGCCGACCATGGGCGTTTGCGCGCCGTCGGCAATCGTCACCGGGGTGGCAATGCGCACCCGCTGGCCCTGTTGCAAAGACTGCTGCACATCGTTGCCCGCTTCGGGCTCCACGCCGTAAATTTTGCAGGCCGGAGACAGGGCCTTGGCCGACAGGGCGCTGCCACTGAGCAGACCGCCGCCGCCCAGGCACACGAACAGGGCATCGAGCTCGCCCACCTCCTGAAACAACTCCAGCGCCGCCGTGCCCTGGCCGCTCAGCACGTCCGGGTGGTCAAACGGCGGGATGAAGCGCATGCCGTGCTCGGCGGCCAAGCCTTGGGCAATTGCCAAGGCATCGTCTTTGTAGCGGTCGTAGCCCACCACCTTCGCACCATAGCCCCGGGTGGCCGCCAGCTTGGCGGGCGAGGCGTCATGCGGCATGACGATGGTGGCCGGGATACCCAAAATCTGTGCCGACAAGGCCACGGCCTGTGCGTGGTTGCCCGATGAATAAGCCACCACCCCGGCCAGGCGCTCAGCGCTCGTCAGCCGCGACAGAGCATTGAAGCCCCCCCGGAACTTGAAGGCCCCCATGCGCTGGAAGTTTTCGCACTTGATGAAGGCCTGGGCGCCCAACTGCGCGTTGAGCGTGCGCGACTGCAGCACCGGGGTTCGATGGGCGTGTCCTTGTAGCCGCGCAGCGGCGGCCAGAACGTCTTCAAAAGTGGGCAAAGCGCTGGCATCGTGCATCGGTGATCCCTGAAGGGTTGCAAAGTGGACATGTTGACATGACTGCCGGTTTGAAAAGCACCCACTTGCCACTTGGGAGACAAAGTCAGCGTCAGGCGGTGACTAACATCGGTCATGCACCTGACTGTTTCATCTCCCGTTCAAAGCCTGGCCGACATCCACCGCATCGAGGCCACGCCGCTGGCCCAGTCCATGCCTTGGGCCAGCACCTATGACCTGATCCGTGCCAGTGCCGAGGCGCATGCCGACCAGCCTGCACTGACCTTTTTGCACACGGGCCAACCCGGCGGTGCGTCCACCACCTGGACCTATCGCAGCTTGCTGCAAGGCATCCACCAAACGGCCAATCTGCTGCACCAGCTGGGTGTGGGGCCTCAAGACGCCGTGGGCGTTTTGTTGCCCGGTGGCCTGGCCTACCACCTGGCCCTTTGGGGCGGCGAAGCGGCCGGCATTGTGCAACCGCTCAACCCCTTGCTCAGCGACGAAAAACTGTTGTCGCTGCTGCGGGCCAGCCACGCCAAAGTGCTGATCGCACATGGCGCTGAAGACGACAGCCAGTTGCGGGCCAAAGCTTTACGGCTGCAAACCCAATTGCCCAGTTTGAAGACGGTGTTGCTGGTTAACCCGGACGGAGGCCCACTTCCAGAAGGGGACGCGTTGCCTGCAGGTGCCCAAGACTTCCACGCCTTGCGGGTCACGCAGGTGGCCGAACACCTGGTCAGCCAACGGGTTTTTCAGCCCACGGACATTGCGGCTTACTTTCACACAGGCGGCACCACCGGCGCCCCCAAACTGGCCCGGCACAGCCATGGCGCTCAGGTCTTCACCGCTTGGGCCAATGCCAGCATGCAAGGCTTTCGGTCGAGCGATGTGACGATCAACGGCTACCCGCTGTTCCATGTGGCGGGCGTGCTGCCGGGAGCCTTGTGTTCGCTGGCCGTCGGCATGCATGTGCTCATTCCCACCGAGGCCTTGTTTCGCAACCGCGAGGTGGTGCACAACTATTGGCGGCTGGTGGCCCACCACCGCTGCACGCTGATGTCGGGCGTGCCCACGGTGCTGGCTGCCCTCGCAGGCGTGCCGCTGCAGGGGGCCGACATTTCAACCCTGCGTGCCGTGCGCACAGGCGCGGCGCCGCTGCCGCCCGAGCTGGCGCAACGCTTTGAACAAGCCTTCGGTTTGCACATCAACGAGAGCCTGGGCATGACCGAAACCGCAGGCCTGAGCACCGTGGCGCCACCGGGTCTGAGTGCGCCCGCAGGTTGCGTGGGCTGGCCTTTGCCGCATGCGCGTGTGCGCATCGTGGCGCTGAACAGCGATGACCAGGCCACATCACACACCCTGCCCGCAGGCGAAAAAGGCATGGTGCTTTACCAAGGGCCGAATTTGTTTTCCGGCTATCTGGATGCCGCAGAGACGGCGCGCAGTTTCACACCAGACGGCTGGCTCATCACGGGCGATGTGGGCTTCATCGACACACAAGGCCGCCTGCACCTGTCGGGCCGTGCCAAAGACCTGATCATCCGCAGCGGCCACAACATCGACCCCAAAGTGATCGAAGACGCGCTGGGCGCACACCCCGCCGTGGATTTGTGCGCGGCTGTGGGCGCACCGGATGCCTATGCGGGCGAGTTGCCCGTGGTGTTCGTTACCCTCAAAGCCGGTGCCCAAGCCACCGAAGCCGAGTTGCTGTCTTTCACCGCCCAGCGGGTCGACGAAGCACCCGCCCAACCCAAGTTCATCACGGTGCTGGAACGCATGCCCGTGACCAACGTGGGCAAAATTTACAAACCCGAATTGCGCACCCTGGCCACTGCAGCTGTGGCGCAGAGACTGATCCAGGATACCTTGGCGCCCTTGCAGCTTGAGCCCTTACAGTGGCCGAAGGTGCAGGCGGCAGGCGATGCACCGGTGGTGGTGGACGCCCGTGCCACACCCGCCTCAGCCTGGACTGCAATCAAGCCCCTGCTGGACGCTTTGCCCGCGAAGCTGGTGCTGCACACCCCGTGAGGGACCGAGCCCCGCCGCGACCTTGGCCAATCCCTGGGGTAAGTTTGCGCTGTTGATCCAGCACGTAGAGGTCTGCAATGGTCAAAGACGTTGTAGGTCGGTGGCTTTAGCCCCGACATTCAGCCCACGCCGAAGCCCGCAATGTCGGGGCTGAAGCCACCGACCTACGGGAGACCGGTGAACAAAACTCAAACCTCAGCGTGCCGTATTGATAGGCCCACAAAAACGCCCGTAACCCTCAGCTCAAGTGCTTGCCGATGATCCCGGCCAGCTCGAACATGGTGGCCTGGTCTTTGCCAAACACCGCTTGCAGCTTGCCGTCGGCCTTGATGGAGCGCTTGTCTGCCGGGTCCTGCAGGTTGTTGGCCTTGATGTAGTCCCAGATCTTTTTGACCACCTCGGTGCGGGCGTAGGTGCCGTCACCGATCACGGCGGCCAATGAGGCGCTGGGCTTGAGCGTGCCGACAGCCGTTTTGCGCGGCGCTTTGGGTGCAGCGGTCTTGGCGGCTTTTTTGGCCGCAGGTGCTTTGGCGGTTTTAACGGCGGTCTTTTTGGCTGCTGCTTTGCCGAAAGGGGTTTTGGTGGCCGTGGTTTTGCGTGGCGGGTATTTCTTGCCGCCTTCGCGCGGCTCAAACTCAAACGTCACCTTGCCCTCTTCGGGATTCCAGGCCAGCATGGCCTTGAAGCTGCGGCGCGTGCGGTTGCTCACGAACTTGTCGAGCACATCGGTTTTGCCGTGGGTCAACAGTTTGACGACTTGATCGCGCTCCACCGGTTGCTGCAAGATGAGTTTGCCGGTCTTGAAGTCGCAACTCGGTGTGGGTTGGTCGTTGGTGGGTACGGCTTTGCTGCACACGTAGTTGCTGCCGTGCTCGTGCACCGGGCTGCCGCACTTGGGGCAAGCGCCCAGGGCTTCATCGGTGAACTCGACGATCTCGCCACTTTCTTCGTTCTTCTTGTCGTCGCCAAAGTCGAATTCGAGCTTCCAGTTTTTCTCTTCTTCGTTGTACTTGAGCGCCATTTCGGCCACAAAAGGCCAGCCCGCTTTGGAGCGGAAGCCGTCCAGTGGGCCGATCTTTTTGTCGCGCATGAACTGCTCGACTTCGGCGGGCTCGAAGGTGCGGCCCGCGGGCGACTTGCCAAACGAGAAGCCGCAGCCTTCGCTCGCGCCGTCTGCGCCGGTGCAGGTGTACCTGCGGTAGTTTTCTTTCACCACGCCGCCGCAGTTGGGGCAGGGCGTGGTCACCGTGGCGTAGTCACCCGGCACGGTGTCGCGGTCGTATTCTTTGGCTTTCTTGACGATGTGCTCGGTCATGGCCGCGATCTCGGCCATGAAGGTGGCTCGGCTCAACTTGCCTTGCTCCATTTGCGCGAGCTTGTATTCCCACTCTCCCGTGAGTTCGGGCTTGGAGAGTTCTTCGACCTGCAAGCCGCGCAGCAGCGTCATGAGCTGGAAGGCCTTGGCGGTGGGGATGATCTCGCGGCCTTCGCGCAGCATGTATTTTTCATTCAGCAGGCCTTCGATGATGGCCGCGCGCGTGGCGGGCGTGCCCAGGCCTTTTTCCTGCATGGCTTCGCGCAACTCGTCGTCGTCCACCAGCTTGCCTGCGCCTTCCATGGCACCCAGCAGCGTGGCTTCTGAGTAACGTGCAGGAGGACGCGTTTTGAGGCCTTTGGCCTCAACCGATTCCACGCCCACTTGTTCGCCCGGCTGCACCGGCACCAGGTTCTGGCCCTTGTCGCCGTCCTTGGCGTCTTCCACTTCGTTGGCGGCTTCTTTGCCGTAGATGGCGAGCCAGCCCGGCTTGACCAACACCTTGCCCACGGTCTTGAAGCTGTGGCCCGCCGCCACGCTGATGCGGGTGGTCACCTGGTACTCGGCGCTGGGGAAGAACACCGCCATGAAGCGGCGCACCACCAGGTCATAGAGCTTTTGCTCGGCCTCAGACAAGCCACTGGGCGCTTGCAGCGTGGGGATGATGGCGAAGTGGTCCGACACCTTTTTGTTGTCGAACACACGCGGAATCTTGCGCACATAGTTGTTGTTCAGCGCCGTGAGCGCGTGCGGGGCCAGGTGGCGCATGCCGCTGTCGGCCAGCATCTCGAAGGTTTGCTTGGCCACGGGCACATAGTCTTCGGGCAGGTGGCGCGAATCGGTACGTGGGTAGGTCAGCGCCTTGTGGCGTTCGTACAGGCTTTGCGCCAGCGCCAGCGTGGTCTTGGCCGAAAAGCCGAACTTGCCGTTGGCCTCGCGCTGCAGGCTGGTCAGGTCAAACAAGCCGGGGCTGGCCTGCGTGGTGGGCGTGGCCTCTTCGGTCACGCTGGCGGTCTTGCCGCGCACCGCATCCACAATGGCTTGCGCCTCGGCAGCTGTCCATTTGCGGTCGGCTTTTTTCTCGGCGTCTTCCTCTTTGCGCCATTTGGGGTCGAACCACTTGCCGGGGTAGGTGCCCGCGGCGGCGGCAAACTCGGCGTGGATTTCCCAATAGTCGCGGCTGATGAACTTGCGGATTTGCTCTTCGCGCTCGACCACCACGGCCAGCGTGGGGGTTTGCACCCGGCCTACCGTGGTCAAGAAGAAGCCGCCATCGCGCGAGTTGAAGGCGGTCATGGCGCGGGTGCCGTTGATGCCCACCAGCCAATCGGCCTCAGAGCGGCTGCGGGCGGCGTCGGCCAGGCCCTGCATCTGCTGGTTGCTGCGCAGGCTGTCAAAGCCGTCGCGAATCGCTTGAGGCGTCATCGATTGCAACCACAGGCGTTGCACCGGCTTGTCCAGGCTCTTGGTGCCACCGGCGTACTGCTCGATCAGGCGGAAGATCAGCTCTCCCTCGCGGCCCGCGTCACAGGCGTTGATCAGGGCGTTCACGTCCTTGCGCTTGGCCTGCCTGACCACCGCGTTCAGGCGGGTCTTGGTTTTGTCCACGGGCTTCAAGTCAAAGTGCGGCGGGATCACCGGCAAATTGGCAAAGCTCCACTTGCCACGTTTCACGTCGTATTGCTCGGGGGCCTGGATCTCCACCAGGTGGCCCACCGCGCTGGTCACCACGTACTTGTCGTTTTCAAAGTGGTCGTCGTGTTTCTCAAACTTGCCGGATACCGGCGTGAGGGCTTTCACGATGTCCTGAGCCACCGAAGGCTTCTCTGCAATTACCAATGTCTTCATGTCATTACAATCCGTTGTCTCGCGTGTGCGCACGCGCCCGGGCACACGCTCACGCGCACGCCCACATGAATTCACCATAACAAATTTTTCACGCCGTGGCCAAAACCCCTGTTTCATCCCCCAGCCGCTCCACCTCGAGCGCATCCGGCAAACGCATCCAGGTTCGCCGCTCCGGCGTGCACGGCAAGGGCGTGTTTGCCCTGCAGGACATCGCCGAAGGCGAGACCCTGATCGAGTACGTGGGTGAGGTCATCAGCTGGGACGAGGCACAAGACCGCCACCCGCACGACCCCGAAGACCCGAACCACACCTTCTACTTCCATGTGAACGAAGACCGGGTGATCGACGCGCTGTACGGCGGCAATTCGTCGCGCTGGATCAACCACAGCTGCGCCCCCAACTGCGAAGCCGACGAAGACAATGAGCGCATTTTCATCAAAGCCATCCGCAACATCAAGGCGGGTGAAGAGCTGAACTACGACTACGGCCTGATCATCGACGAGCCTTACACCAAGAAGCTCAAGGCCGAATACCCTTGCTGGTGTGGCAGCAAAAACTGCCGGGGCACGCTGCTGTCGCCCAAAGAGCGCAAAGACACCCCCAAGATTCCAGGCCAGAAAAAAGCCAAGGCCAAAAAAGCCAAGGATACCTCCAAGGGCAAGCCCAAAGACAAGCTTGAAGCCAAGTCAAAATCTAAAGGCAAAACGGCCAAAGCTCCCAAGCGCTGACCACGCCTTGTCCCCATGATCACGCCCACGCCCTGGCCTGCAGAAGCTGTTTGGGAGCAGGTTTTCCCGCTGCTGCCCGACTTCACGGTCGAGGTGTTGCCCGACATCGATTCCAGCAACAGCGAACTCATGCGCCGCGCCCGTGCGGGCCAGCACGAACCCACCTTGCTGGTGGCCGAGCGGCAGAGCGCCGGCCGTGGCCGCATGGGCCGCGTCTGGCAAAGCCAGCCCGGTGATTCGCTCACTTTTTCGCTCAGCTTGCCGATGTCGCCCAAAGATTGGTCCGGCCTGTCATTGGCCGTGGGCCTGAGTCTGGCGGAAAGCCTGCACCCCGATGTGGGCCTGAAGTGGCCCAACGATTTGTGGTTCCAGGACCGCAAGCTCGGCGGCATCCTGGTCGAGGCGGCCAGCATGGGCGGACGCAGCCAGGTGGTGGTAGGTGTGGGCCTCAACATCCGGGCACGTCCTGCAGAGGGTCTGAACACAGCGCCAGCAGCCCTGACCGAGCTGTTGCCCGACTTGACCGCCCCGGCAGCCCTGCTTCGCGTGGCCTTGCCACTGGTCCAGACCTTGCTGGCCTTTGAGCGCGAGGGCTTCGCACCGCTGCAAGCCCGCTTTGAAGCACGCGATGTGCTCAAAGGCCGACGCGTGCACACCAGCGACGGCCTACAAGGCATGGCGCTGGGCGTGAGCCCGCAGGGGGCTTTGCGTCTGCAAACCGATGCAGGCGTGCAGGACATCCACAGCGCCGAAATCAGCGTTCGCCCGTTTGGGGCGCAGGAGACGCCCCGATGATGCGTTGGCTGATCGCCTTGCTGCTGGTTCTGAACCTGGCCACACTCGCCTGGCAATGGGATGCCTTTGCCCGCTGGGGTTGGGGCCCGCACACCCAGCAGGAACCTGAACGCCTACTGAAACAGATACGGCCCGAAGCCTTGAAAATAG
>Ga0255139_1000274_pt1 | contig 17666 bp, 13 predicted proteins | sample Law_Colum_RepB_8_FD_188549 | JGI IMG/M metagenome (GOLD analysis project Ga0255139, IMG submission 188549) | Freshwater microbial communities from St. Lawrence River, New York, United States - Law_Colum_RepB_8d | ecosystem: Environmental > Aquatic > Freshwater > River | place: USA: New York...
CACCCAGTCAAAACGGGATGCCTCCCACACCACCTTGATATCACCCACCCGCGCATCAAAATCCGGAATCTGCCACCAGGCCCGTTCCGGCTGAGAAATGGCTTGCCCACTGAGCGGATTACCATGCCATGCAGGCACCGCTCCATTGAAGGGAACATCAAACGTGCCGAAGTAGCGAAGCGAACTCCACCAGTTGACAGGCAGCGGCAAACCGTCAGAACCCTGCATAACGCGGGGCGCTTGAAAAAATGGACCTTCTGGTGCGTGCGCCACAAGGCTGCGAACCGGATTAGTGCCCGATTTCACACCCAAACGGTAACACAGCACGCGCCAGAGGTTTATCATCCCCAGCGCCAGCGCTGTACGAGCCTTTGTAACTAACAACATGGACGGTCACCCATGAGCTATTGGCTTCTCAACAGCTGGGCGGCCTGAATAGTGACGCTCGCTACCTCAAAGATTTCATCTGCCGGGATCGGCGCCGGTTTACCTTGGGCGACGGCCTCCAGGAAGGCTGCCGAACAAGCATCCTGTCCCTTGTCCTGACGCCACAGGTTCATCTTGCTAAAGCCGGGCCAACCATAACCCTTGAGCTTGCGGAAATTATCCAACTGCAACACCCGCCCCGCCGCAAACACCTCAACGCGCTCCTTGGGAAAGCTGGCCGCACCATTGGCAAGATAGTGAATAGTGCCAAACGAACCATCAGCAAAACCCAACGTAATAGCGGCCTTGTCCTCGGTAACTTGCACCCCCAGCAAGTCGCCCATGCGGCGCGCTTGTACAGACACAATTGGCGCGCCTGCTAGATGCCGCATCAGGTCGATGAAATGGCAGGCCTCACCAATGATGCGCCCACCGCCCACTTCGGCATCCTGCGTCCAGTGGTCAGCCGGAATGGCACCCGAATTCATGGTCATGATGAAGGATTTCGGCTCTTTAACTGCCGACAACAACTCCTTCATCCTCACAACTTGGGGCGAAAAGCGACGATTGAACCCCACCATGAGAAGACGGGCATTCCCTGCAGCCACCGCGCGTTGCCAAGCCCCTTTCACCTGCGCCAACTCGTCATCCGTGATAGCCAAGGGCTTTTCCACAAAGACATGCTTACCCGCCTCAAGGGCCTGTGTCACAAAACGGGCATGCGTGTTATGGCGAGTCACAATCGCGACCGTATTGATCTCGGGATTAGTCAACATGGCCGCCACATCGGTAGACGCAGACCCAAACCCGGCCTTTTCCCCATGAATAACGCCATTGATACCGCCCGCCGTCACAATTGTATGAAACTGGGCACCCGCCTTCTTGAACGCCGGAATCAGCATGCGCGAGGCATAGTTACCGGCCCCAATAAAGCCGCAGACCGGCTTGGAGGCATCAAAGCAAAAATCAGCATTCAGGGATACCTGACGCTGGGACATATCGACAGCAGCCGGCTTGTATTGAAGTAAAATACCGAGCGCTTTTTTTTCTTGGGTCAGCACATCGTAGGCATCAGGAGCATTGTCGAAGGCGAAACGATGCGTAATCAGCGATTTCACATCGAGACGACCATCGGACATCATGTCCAGCACTGCTTCAAAATTACGTTGCTCGGTCCACCGCACAAATCCCAACGGATAATCCTGGCCTTTCTCTTCGTACGCAGGATCGTAGCGACCAGGACCATAGGAGCACGACACCTGAAACGACAGCTCTTTCTCGTAGAAATCAGCCCGGTTCAGTTCAAGCCCGGTCACCCCTACCAGCACAATACGGCCGCGCTTGCGCGACATGCGCGCCGCTTGCGTGACCGGATCAGATGAAGAGGTGGATGCCGTAATGATAACCCCATCCACACCCTGCCCCCGACTAAGCACCAGGCCAGCGGCTACCGGGTCTTCCCCTTTCCCGGGGTTACAGGTTTCAGCACCAAACTGTCGGGCCAATGCCAACTTGTGCTCGTCAAAGTCAATCGCCAACACACGGCAACCTTGAGCCCGCAACAGCTGAACGGTCAAAAGGCCAATCAGACCCGTACCGGTGACAACGAAAGACTCGCCCAAGGTAGGTGCAGCAAGCCGAATGCCCTGCAGCCCAATACTCGCAACAACTGTGAAGGCCGCACTTTCATCATCAACCGCATCGGGAATGCGGGCGCACAAATTCTTGCCCACCTTCACCACTTCCGCATGAGGGCCATTCGAAACAACCCGATCACCGGCCTTGAAGCCATCGACGCCAGCTCCAACTGCAGAAGCAATACCCACATTGCAATAGCCCAACGGCAAGGGCTGGCCAAGTTTGGAACGAACGGCATCGACCGTGGTCAGCAGGCCATCTGTCTGTACCTTTTCCAGCACAATTTTGACTTTTTCGGGCTGCTGCAATGCTTTTTCAACGAGTGAAGCGCGACCAAAGTCGACCAACATGCGTTCCGTGCCCGCAGAGATCAGACTAATTGCAGAACTAATCACCAATGACTGGGCACTAACCTGAGGAACAGGTGACTGCTCAAGGTAAGTAACACCCTTTCCTAAATCCTGAAGAACTTGACGCATTATAGAGTCCGGTATAAATCATCTAATAAGTTGAGAAAGTGCCTGCTTATGTTTGGCTATATCTTTATCGTTAAATCTAAACTTTATGAGCTTCGCAGGCACACCACCGACAATTGAGTAAGGCTCAACGTTCCTAGTAACAACAGAACCAGCAGCTATAACCGCTCCCTCCCCAATAGTTACTCCATGCATTATGGTTACGCCTCTGCCCACCCACACATCATCACCGATGCTCACAGGATGTATTTCACCCCTACCCGCCTTGATCATCGGAACACCAACCACGTCTGTTCTATGATCACCGCCCACTACTGCTACGTCGGCAGCAAACATCACATAGTTACCAATTTCTGCCGGCACACCTACCCAGCACCCGGGACCAATAAAGCTCTCAGATCCGATTGATACCGCATCAGGTCTAAATTTAGTACCAGAGGCAACATAACTACCTCGGCCAATGCGAATCAGACGCCAATAGAAACGGGAAAATAAAAGGACTTTAAAAGCTTTAAGAAGTCGCTTCATCCCGTACTCCTGTATACGCATACAATATAGCTGCCCTTACATTGCTACAGTACGCATTGATATTGTATTTATTCTCAATCACCTCACGAGCATGCAACGCCATTTGGCTACGAAGCACATCATCTGAATACAATAAGCACATTTTTTCCGCGAGAGCAGGCAGCACAATCCGATCATCATCGCTGGCAATTCGAAATCCATTGTATCCATCCTGGATCAAATCAATCTCACATCCATCGCCAATCGTGCATATCACAGGAAGAGAATGAGTCAGTGCTTCGCTAATAGCCAACCCACCCAGACCAGGCAACACAAAAATGTCAGCCGTCTGAAACGCTTGCTCGACACCATCCTCAACCTTCCCAGCAAATATGACAAAATCTCCAATGCCAAGATCCTTAACCTCTTGCTCAAGACTGGCTCGTGCGGGCCCATCGCCAACAACAAGAAGTGCAGCATCAACATTTTGCCTTGCTACATCTACAAATGCCTTAATCAAACGATCGATGCGTTTTTCAAAGGTAAGGGCCCCAACAAAAAGCGTAACTTTTTTGTTAGCAACACCAAAGACTTCTTTTAAATACCCCTTTGAGTGCCTAATCGCTGACATCTTTTCAGAAACCAAATCCGTATCTACGCAATTAACAGCTTTAAAGCACTTTTGGGGTTCGTAACCGCAACGCAAAAAGTAATCAGTTGCCAATGAACTATAACCAAGCAATACGCGAGCCCTTCGCTCCATGAACTGAACCAGTGCCTTGTAAAGATGCCCCAAACCTGAGTGCTTACGACCTGGCAACTCACCCAGTGTCCACCAAACAATTGGAACTCTCTTCAAGAAAGAATATAAGTACACGGAAACATTGTTTACCACATTGCTGCCGCCTTCGATCAGCAACACATCAGGCCTAAGCTTCATTAAATTCAAAAAAAGTGTTGGGTACAAAATAACAATAGCTGAACGACCTGAGACAGGAATGCTGGCACAGAAAGTCTTCAACTTAACTGTTTCAAATCCGCTAGGATTCGAATCATTAATCAGTTTTGACCCACTTACATCTTCACCATGCACAACCGTTACTGATATATCGTCAAAGCGATTCAATCTTGCAAAAACAGTAGACCGCCACTTCTGGCATACCCGATACACAATCACAACATTTAACTTACTCAATTAAAAGAACCCACCCTGTCTTTGCGAGAAAATAATGCTGCCATCAGCAACAACAAAATCGCTCCATTAGAAAATAGGATTGTAGTAGGCTGCGTTCCCATTAGTTTCCAAAACAGCGTCACCGTAATCATATAACAAGCAAGAACAACCACACTGTTCTTGAAACCATAATACTTTCGCTCAATAAACCCAATAATTGCACCAACAATTAAACTAGCAGCCGCAACACCAAATAATCCGAAATCAGCATACATATAGCCAATAAAGTGAGCATTGGCACTGCCATGTAATAAATGATCATGAACAGTGCTTAATCGATTGATAAAAATATAATTTTGAACATTAAAAACCTCTTCACCATTAAATAAAGTAAAGAGAGCATTTGTTCTACCACCAAGAAAATCATAGTAATCTGGAAAAACATCAAAATAGCTTATCGTACGATCCATAGTCTCAAATGAAAATCTACCGAATATCTTTTTCAACGTATAGAGCATGCTTTCGGAAAACTGCATGGATGAGTATGAATATTCAACAACTACTGGAAAAATCAATGTTAGTATAAGCATGACCGAAATAGCAGAAGTTGAGAATCCCTTAGAAATACGAATATAGGACAGCATGATCAGCAGCCCTAAAAGAGCGACTGGCGCCAAAGCAGAACTTACTGCATTATTAATCGCGCCAAAGATAAGTAAGATAACAAATACAGCTAGCCACTTTTTATTCTTAGTTATGTAATACATAAAAAAAGCAACTAAAATAGTAAATGGGAAAAAAACCATTCTATTAAAATGCCAAATATACGTAAAAAAATTTCGATTCAATTTAAAAGACTCTTCGCGAGCGTATGCCAACTCTACGGCATCTCCTCCGCCGCTCAGCATGATAAATAAAGGATTTTTATCCAGAGAAATAAACTGATGAAACATAATAACTGAGCAAATAATTGCAAAATAATATACTAACCTTCTTGTTTGGGCTAAAGAAGACCAAACCCGAAGAGACTGGCCATTAAATCTTTGACGCACAACGCCAGCTTGGGGCATAACCATTGAAAGGTACCCAATCAACATAAAAAGCGGATGTGCAAATGAAGCCGCTAAGAAGCTTTGAAATCCATTCCTACTAGTGAATTCATCAGAAACAGGAGAAAACAGCAAAGGCATCAGCATCAGAATCCACATATAATAGTAGAATCCAATAATTGTAATGCGCCTGATTGATAAAATATGGGCGAATGAGTGTGCAAAAAGCCCCAGCATAACAGTGAAGAAAAATGATAAAACAGAAAATAATTCAAGCATTATTGGACCCTAGTAGGCATCGATAATCTTCCGCAGCCACGTCCCAAGAGCGAATATTTGACCGATACAACATACTTGGATCAGCTGTGATAATCTTTGACTCATCACCATAAAGCACAAATCTTGATATCGCGCTTACAAGGTCACCAACATTACCTGGTTGAAGATATTGATCCGCCCCCCCCCCAAAAACTTCAACTAATCCACCTACGCTAGATGCTATAACTCGTCCTTTGCTCCTACAAGCCTCTACAGCTTTTAGTGGCACTATAGCTTCTGTTCCCAGCGTACTAATTCTGGGCATTAATATAACGTCGGCTTTTGCTTGATAGAGTTCGGCAATATCCCTCTCTAGCCATCCTAATACGCTAACACTTTTTTGCTCAATTTGGCGACTTAACAAACCTTTAATGACACTCATTTCAGGACCATCGCCAATAATAGTAAAATGGGCCTTCTTAAACACACTGGAATCTAGCTTGGCAAATGCCTCGGCCATGACGTTAACGCCCTGCCAATCATACAAAGTCCCAACATATACAAAGTTAATTTTTCCAATAGGAAGCACATCTCGCACCAAGTCAATCTTTGGCTTACAAGAATCGCTTTCATAGCCATTCCTGATAATCCTCACCACACTGTAGGGTATTTTATAGCGACTGAGCAAAGAGACCTTCGCTTGATTTCCAAGCACAACAATTGCATCACATAGCCTGTAGAGGATATAGTTCAGTATAAATTTCGGAAAAGTGTTGTCGCGAAAATTGTGAATCTCATGAACTCTTTTAATCTTATGGAAGGGGTCAATTAATAATACCCACATTAGTAATACGCGAGAGTTATGTAGTACAACAGCATCAGGGGATAACTTAGCAACTAACGAGCGCCACTTTCTGATACCATTGAGTGAATTTAATGGAAATCGGAATACTTTTTTAGCACCATGGTAATCGGAGTCCTCCTCCTTCCCAACTTGTCCAGTGAGAATGAATGTCTCATGGTTTTTCATGCTATTCACAAAGTTGGACAACCTAACTGTACTCCCACCCTTGTAAGGGTGATATGGGCACCCTACATGCATTACTTTTAAAACTTCCATATTATTGTCCACTCCAACACCTTAAAATTTGCCCACACAGCTCTAAGCGCAACTGCTTCTCGAAATGAACCATAATCATCTGATATTAGTTGCGGCACTAACTCGACGTTTTTTGCGTCACCTAACAACAATTCACCCTCAAAATTTTCACTTGTGATTCGATAGGCAGCAAAATTCTTTTTAGTTACTGAGATTTCGGGCGCAAAAACCCATGTCGTGATAAGCGAAGTTACTTTCAGTGGCACACCCGAAGTGAAATCTTTTACGGATACTTTACCGAACTGTAGTTCAACGGCCCGATGAAGCTTTATACCTATGCTGGAATCATAGCCCTCATGACTTGCCACTATTGAAATGGCACCGCTTGTTTTATTTATAGAATCAATCTTTGCTTTGGTATAATCCTGCAAAGCAAATATATTCTTTCCAAAAGGATTTGGCTCAACTCTTTTGATCATCGGGACGCTATGGCTTTGTGCAGACCGAAAACTGTTGCGTTTTCTTGTGTAAGACAAGGTGCCAGGATCGACAAGTACTGGGGCGCCATTCACAAAAAGGCAAACACCTAATTTGTCATTATGGGCATGTCCCCCTTTACCATTTTGACCGTTTGGCCCTGCAGATAAGAATACAACCGCCTCCCCGATCTGCGCTCTGCAAACACCGAAGTTTGGATAACATATCACGTCGGTTGGATGCGTCTGTGCCCCCCACCAGGAATCAATTAGCCGTTTCTGAAATTGTCTAGCATGTTTATTACCTAACCCCAAAAAGAGAGTCGAACCATCATTATCACCAACCAGCAGAATCGTGTCATCACTAACAAATATGGTAGCAACAAAACCAACAGCAGCGTTTATTTTGTCAAAGTGTCTTGATCGAATAAGTTCATCAAAATCAGCATCAACTAGGCAAGTCGCAGCAATCGTTTCCACTACAAGCAAATGATATGCTGTAGATGCTTCAAAATTTGTACCATCCACGTTAAATTGATAGTCAAGTAGATCATCAGCAATCGAGTACAACTCTGACTTTTGCTTAGCATCACCTAACGCACAATAAGCTGCAATCAACCCTAAAATGTTAAAAAAATAGTGGTTATTTCTTGACGCTATCTCTAGGTTGTTCTGGATGAAATCCGACTCAACTTTTAATTTTCTCTTCAAATATGCCAAAAATTCTTTATCTTCGTCATTGCAAGCCAATATGTGGCAAATCGCGAATATTCTGTAGGTCGACTCCATTGCGCAGCCCCACGCAATCCCATAACCAGGCCTATTTAGCAAATACCAAAGCTTGAGGCTCTTTGCGCTATTCCTGCCCTCCATAGCCATCCATGTCTGGTTGTAAAGCCTTGTCAGGTTCCATAGCCGGCGAATATCAATGCCAATCTTTTTAAAAAGCGAAACAACTACCCTCGTTCGGAAAAACAAGGATACGCAAAGAATGAAAAACTGTGAAAGTCCCGTATGGCAGCGAAAGAACTGCAGCCCCTGAGCAGCAGCATCTACAGCACTTTTTAGCCTGCTTGGCGTGTCTGTGGTCATTTAAATACTACGGATTTTTTTGGCAGGAACGCCCGCATACACGCCAGGCTCGACTATTGACTTCGTAACCACCGCTCCCGCAGCGATCACCGCCCTTTCTACCACCTCAACTCCCGGCAAAATAACTACATTTGCACCAATCCAGACATTTTTATTAATTAGCACTGGCGCATCTGTATGCCCTTGTTTTCGGATAATTACTGCTACGTCCCTGTAGTTGTGATTTGAGGAATGAATAACTACATTTGGTCCCATAATGACATCATCACCGATTATCACCTCCCCTTTAGCATTGCACCAAAAGCCATCATTAATGAACACGTCATTTCCGATTTTTAGCTTGGACTGGTTGTAAATATTTGCTCCGGGATAAATAGTCACGCCTCGACCAACGTCAGCCCCCATAATCCGCAACACAAAAATCAGCCATTTTGAATTAAATCTTTTTTTATACGTTTGAAGTCTTGCCAAGATATTCACGTAGCGCCACCTTATTTCCCAATATGCAAATAGCAATACTGGCCAATTGACCAACCACCAGACCGATTATTGCTGCATATGCACCAAAGCCATCAACGAGCAACAACAAGCAAGACAAATCAATAACAACCAATGCAATGCTACCCAGCACCATTAAGAATGTTTTACCCGTCAGCATCACACCTATGTAGCTAATATATGAAACAACAACCAGGCATGAGTAAGCCATTTGAAATTGAAAGTATCCAAGGGAAGAAAAGCTATCACCAGAAAAGAACCACGTCAAAAGTGGCTTGTAAAAGTAGCAGGACACAGCAATTGCGAGTAAATATACCAATGAAACTACTAACGCACCGCCTTTCATAGCCCTATGGTATGCAGCAACCTCTGCCGCAGGGTTCCCAGACATGACTCTTGGGTAGACTACGACTTTTAGAAGCAGTAGTACGCCAGCAAGCAATTTTGCAGTCAACTCTGCATTAAATACGTACTTTGATAACTCCAATGACGAGATATGGCTGAACAAAAATTGACGATCAAACCAAGGCAGAAAAAGCAATAATGCATTTGAACACATGATTGCCGCACATACTTTAAGAGGAACAGCAATTTGTTCAATCCCCAATTTCCCCTCATCTGGTGGAAAAAGGCGGAGCCGAACAAGAACAGCGACGACTATATTGGAAAGCACAATTCCATAAAAGAAAGCAAGATAATCATTTCTAAAAAAGTAGAAAATTAGCAAGAACGACACCAATGCTAATATCTTTTGCCCCGCAACCAGCAAAAAATATATTTTTGCTTTATCTGCTGCCCTGTAATAGCCCGATGCAACCACCAGTGATGCAGTACTAATCACTGCTCCTAGCACGACTAAATAATCGGACCTCTGCAGTAGCTTTGATTCTGCAAGCCAGGCCTGCAGAATCAAAACTAGCGACGCCAGTAATGTCCCGATCCAAAAAAGAATGAGACTTACTTTATGTAGATCAAAAGCACGCCCGTCCCTATTCTTAAAGTTCCTAATTATAAAAGGAACTAGTCCAAAGGATGAAATAGGAATGAGGAAATTGATCAGTGCATATACAACTGCGTATTGCGCGTAACCTTCTACACCAAGAACCTTAGGAGTGATCAATGTAGCAATTACACTGACCACAAAGGTCACAAGATGTGCCATCAAGTAGTTCACTTGACGGTCAACTACCTAGTCCAGACTCCACGCGTGTCAATTAGAATCTGATTGTCGCGAGCCTGATATTCCCAATCCTTAAATTGACTGTGATCGACTAAAAGCAAAAGAATGTCAGCCTTCTGTAAGGCAGATTGGGTATCTGATAACACAATATTTTTTTGCTTCAGAGAGTCTGGCAAAAGCTCAACATTTGGCTCAACAACAAGCATCGAGCCGAAACTCATTTCTGCTAATTTGGCAGCAATATCCAAGGATGGGCTCTCACGCAAATCATCAATGTCAGGCTTAAAAGCCAAGCCCAAACAAGCAATAGTTACATCTCGGGCAGTCCTGTTCTGATTTGCCAACAGGAAATCTGCAATAGCTTTCTTAACCTGATCTATGACCCACTCCGGCTTGTGGTCATTAACCTGTCGTGCTGTACTGATCAGCCTTGCCTCGTCAGGTGCCGAGGCCACGATAAACCAGGGATCAACCGCAATGCAGTGCCCACCCACACCAGGGCCAGGCTGCAGGATATTTACGCGAGGGTGGCGATTAGCAAGCTTGATCAACTCCCACACATTGATATCCAGCTTGTCGCAGATGATGGATAGCTCGTTGGCAAAAGCTATGTTCACGTCTCGGAAAGAGTTTTCCGTCAGTTTGCACATTTCAGCCGTACGGGCATTGGTAACCACACACTCTCCTTGCACAAACAACTTGTACAAACTGACGGCGGCTTGAGAGCACTTCGGCGTCAGACCGCCGATTACTCGGGCGTTGTTGACCAGTTCCACGAGCACCTTGCCGGGCAGTACGCGTTCGGGGCAATGGGCTACGCAAATATCAGCCTCTTCTCCCACTTGCTGGGGGAAGGTGAGGTCCGGGCGGGCCTCGGCCAGCCAGGCGGCCATCTGTTCGGTGGCCCCGACCGGCGAAGTGGACTCCAGAATAACCAGATTGCCCTTCTGGAGCAAAGGTGCGATGGCCTTGGAAGCAGCTTCGATGTAACGCAGGTCGGGCTGCTTGTCGTCTTTGAACGGGGTGGGGACGGCAACGATAAAAGCATCGGCCGGTTCCGGGATGGTAGTGGCACGCAGATTGCCGGACTGCACTACGGAACGCACTACGATATCCAGATCGGGCTCGATGATGTGAATGCCACCACTGTTGATGGTATCGACCGCTTTCTGGTTAACGTCCACACCGATTACCATCATCCCGCGCGAGGCAAAGGTGGCAGCGGTGGGTAGGCCGATATAGCCCAAGCCAATAACGGAGAGGATTTCAAACTTCATGTGATCATCCTTGTATGAATATATGTAATGCGTCAGTGAGCGGAAAGTGCATGTTCGATTCGTTCGCAGGCCTTACCATCACCGTAGGGGTTATGGGAAAACGCCATGGCCTTGTAGGCATCAGCATCGTTCAGCAGCATCGCTGCCTCACGGCATATAGTATCTGTATCAGTGCCCACCAGCTTTACGGTGCCTGCTGCAACAGCCTCAGGACGCTCCGTGGTGTCACGCATCACCAACACCGGCTTGCCCAGCGACGGCGCCTCTTCCTGGATGCCGCCGGAATCCGTGAGTATCAGCGTGCTGCGGTCCATCAGGTATACGAACGGCAGGTAGTCTTGCGGATCGATCAGGTGCACGTTACCAATGCCGCCCAGCAGGCGTTTAACCGGCTCCTGCACGTTTGGATTGAGGTGCACTGGATACAGCACCTGTACGTCGGAATTTTCCCGGGCAATGCGCCCCAGCGCTTCGCAGATGCGCTCAAAGCCGCCGCCAAAGTTCTCCCGGCGGTGGCCCGTCACCAGCACCAGTCGTTTGCAGGCGTCCAGGAATGAGAACTGCGCGGCAAAGCGTTGTTGCAGTGCCGCGTCGCCACGAATCTTGTCGCGAACTTGCAGCAGCGCATCGATCACTGTGTTGCCGGTGACATGGATTGCATCGGGGCTCACGCCTTCGCGCAGCAGGTTATCGCGGGATGCCGTGGTGGGTGCGAAGTGCCATTGGGTCAGCACCCCCGTGAGCTTGCGGTTGGCCTCTTCGGGCCAGGGCGAATACAGGTTACCGGTACGCAGACCCGCCTCAACGTGGCCCACGGCAATGCGCTGGTAATAGGCAGCCAGCGAGGCGGCAAACGTGGTGGAGGTGTCACCGTGCACCAGCACCACGTCCGGGCGCCATTCGGCGAACACGGTCTTCATGCCCTGCAACACGCCGCTGGTAATATCAGTTAGGTCCTGCCCCGGCTTCATGAGGTTCAGGTCGAATTCAGGTTGGATGCCGAACAGCTCGAGCACTTGGTCGAGCATTTGGCGATGTTGTCCGGTTACGCAAACACGCGCATCGAATGCACTCTGAGCCTTTAGCATCTGCACCAGCGGAGCCATTTTAATGGCCTCGGGGCGGGTGCCAAAAACTAATAATACTCTCCTAGTTTCCATTAATTTCAGTCCGTTGTTGTTCGATATTGATAGGTATAACCATAGTTATAGCCATATCCGTAGCCGTAACCCTCATTCTGCTCAACACCATTCAACAGAATGCCATTCACCGCCACCCCTGCTTGACGCAAGCGTGCAATCGCTGCCTCTAGCTCAACCATAGGCGTGACGGCAAAGCGCGCTGCCAGCAACACTGTGCCGGCATGGCGCCCTACAATGGCCGCATCAGTGACCGCCATGATCGGCGGGCAATCGATAACGATCCGGTCGTAGCGCGCCGATACCGTGTTCAGCAATTCTGCAAAGCGGGGGTGCAACAGTAACTCACTAGGGTTTGGAGGGATCAGGCCCGTGGTAAGTAGGTCCAGCCCATCAATCGGCGTCGAAACCATTGCATCCTCGAAAGGCAATACCCCCGCTATCACTTCCGATAAGCCGCGTTCACGGCCTCGACCAAAAAACTCGTTAATATGGCCACGGCGCATGTCGGCATCAATCACTAATACTCGCTCTCCGCTGGCGACCAGCACCGCACCGAGGTTCACGGAAATAAAGCTTTTACCCACACTCGGTGCCGAGCCAGCTACTAGGATTCGGTTATTGCCCGCATCTAGGCTGGCAAAATGCAATGTGGTCCGCAAACTACGCAAGCTTTCTACTGCGAGGTCTTGATCGTCCCAATGCGCAAGCACTTGTACCTTGCCACTGCTACGCGAGCGGTTACGCTGCATTTCATCTTGAGCGGCGCTGTGAGGAATGGTTGCAAACACCGACAAGCCCGTGCGTGCCTCAATCTCTTTCGGATTTTTCACTCCACTCTTCAGTGCTTGACGAACAAACGCTGCGGCCACCCCGAGCATCAGCCCCAGCAGCAGCGACATGACCAGCACTAACCCTTTTTTCGGGGCAACCGGTGCTAGTGGTTTTTCAGCATAGTCAATAATGCGCACATTACCCACCGTGCCACCGCGCACGACTTTTAATTGCTGGGCGTTATTTAACATGCCGGTGTAAATTTCTTGGCCCACCTTTAAGTCGCGACTCAGTCGCAAAATTTCTTGTTGGGTTTGCGGCAAGCTATCCACCTGACCGGCAAATTTGTTGCGCTCGTTTTGAATTGCGCCAATTTGCGCGTCCAAAGCTTTAACGCTGGGATGCTCGGCAGTAAAGCGCTGTAACAACTCTTTGCGCTTTTGCTGCAGCTCAACCAAACCGGTTTCGGCCGCCACCGATTGCTGCAATAGCAGTTCGCCTTCTTTGGTCACATCCACGGTGCCATTGCGACTCCGATAGGCGTTAAAGCGAACTTCTGCCGCCTCAAGCTGCTGCTTAGTTTCCGGTAATTGCTGATCGAGGTATTTCAGCGTTTGCTCTGCTTCAGCCGACTTACGCTCCACATTTTGCCGCACATACTGGTTGATAATGGTGTTGAGTATCGCTAACGCAACTGCGGGGTCTTTACCTTTTAGCGTGAGCTTAATAATGCCAGATTGTTTGCTTTTCTCAATAGCGGCTAACTGCTCTTGCAAGGCGGTAATGACGCTTAAGCGCGGCCGTTTAATTAACGTAAATTCCACGCCAGGGGTAGCGCGCAAATCCTGAACGAACACGCCCACAGCGCCGGCGCCAACAGCTGGAACAAACTCCTGCCCAACACGACCACGGCCCAATAAATCACCTGTTGGGCCATACACAGCGTACTGCTCGGCCGCTAACACTTTCAGGGTCAGCGATCTGCCTTCCCAGGCTTCCGGCACGCGCAACCGCGTGACCTTGATGACTTCACCACCCCAGGCAAAGCCAGTGAAACCAGGCCAACCGATCGCGGGCGCTAAACCGTGATACCGGCGCGCAACTGCGTGCCCAATGAACGGGAAATAGTCTGGCTCGGCCACAATGTCCAAACCGAGTTCATCGAGTGTACGACCCAGCACCATGCGCGAGCGCATCAATTCAATTTCGGTGGTGGCCTGTGACTTCCCCTCAAATAACCCATCAAGATCCTTCACAGCGGCACCTAAGCCACCCCCTTTGTTATCTTCCACCTGAACACTGGCATCGACTTGGTAAATTGGCGTGGCTACCCATACATAGGCAGCACCGGCCAGCAGTGCTGTAGCCGCAAAACTGGCAATCAGATAGCGCGCGCCCAGCACCGTGCCCATCAGAGCGCGCAAATCAATGTCATCACCATCATCCTGAAAGCGGGTTTGGGTTGCTGCGGGCAGCGTTGCGTGTGTGTCAGTCAAGGCGATACCTGCTTACGGTTATTCAGATTAGCGAGCTAAACGCTGCGCCCAAGCCATACAGGCTTGATGCAACTGCTCATAGGTCGTTTCGAAAATTTTATCGGACTTACGGTAGGGGTCGGCAATATCCGCCGGTGTAGCGCCCTGCCCTAACAGGAACACTTTACCCCGCGCTTCGGGGCAAAGCTGGGTCACGCCATCGCGGTGGCGTTGTTCCATCACCAAAATGAGGTCGGCTTCGTGGCAGAGCTCTCGCGTGAGCTGCCGTGCCGTGTGTTTCGGGCAATGCACACCGTGGCGCTCTGCGACGGAACGGGCTTGTTTGTCCATGTCGTGATTAACCACAGCGGCCAAGCCTGCCGAGCTAATCTGCTTGCCCGGCAACGCCGCTTTTAAAAGAAACTCAGCCGTGGGGCTACGGCAAATATTTCCTACACATACCACCAAAATACGGTCAAACACGCAGATCACTCCTGTTCAGACACGCTACCGCCCCAAGATTAGGCGTGTGATCTTGAAAACGCGTATCCGTGCGTCATCCTTGTGTAACTCTTGTATTAGCGACGGAGCCGAATTCTAAACCAAGTACTGTAAGAATTTGTTAGAAACCGCCCGGCATTTTGAATAAAGCCGGCTCACGCTGTTCAGTCAGGTTAAACAGCGGGTATTTGCGATTGAGCAAAGCGCCGCCGTCTCGCGTGAGCGGGTTCCAGTTAATACTGGCCACCGAACGCGTGGCTTTGGGCAGGAACAGGTCAAACGGCACCTTCACGTAAATGCCTTTATCGAAGCTACCCTCACCAAAGTCACTGCCGGCATCGGTCACAGTGGCGTACGCGCCCATTTCTACGCCATTCGGGAATTGACGGCTCACATCCAGTGTCACACCAATGTCTTTGGCTAAGTATCGACCGGCTTTCACCGTCGCCAGCACGCCCTCCCAGCCGGTGCGCCAGTACAGGCTGGCATGGCCGGTAAGCACGCGATAATCACAGTTCACCGTAGTGCCGTTGTCGTCGGCGGTATCGCAAAACCCGGCGAGCTGATCGAAGTCGCGTTGTTGCACGTAGTTCAGGTCAAGACCTAACGCTAAGCCGCGGCCAAACGGGCGGTACAGCACTTCGCCACCCACCCCAGCAAACATGCTTTCTAAGTAGCCCGCATACACCATGCCAAACAGATTCGGCGCGAGGTCAGTCACCGCGGTGAATTGCGCATTCGGCACGGTAATGTCACTGGTGGTTAGGTATTCACGGGCAAAGGTGCGCACGCGTTGAAGCTTGCTGGGGCCGGTGTAATCGAAACTGTCGTAGTTATCGAAGAAACGGTAGCTGGCCACGCCGCTGAACCATGCCCCGGGGGCTAGGCGGTACTCTGCCTCGGCATTCACCGAGAGCTGGTACAGCACAAAGCCGTCTGGGCCGCCCAGCGTTTGCTGATAGCCCAAACCGATACCGCCGGTTAGTGGATCAATGGCGGGCTGGTAATGCACGGGCGCTGAATCGGCGCTACGCAACGCCGGGCTATCCATTTGCACTGCCGCTGCTTGTTCGCCGACGCTGGTCGGCTCCAACTGTGTTTTGCGCCACAGCGGGCGGTCAATACTCGTGTCGGCCAAGGTGAGGCCATACATTTCTTGCTGCACGGTGAACCAACGCACCTGCTCCGGGGCACGTTTATCGAGCACGCGAGCCACATGATTGGCCGCTTCGCTGCCATGACGGTAGCGCTGATTTTCTGCCTCAATGATCAGTTCGTCGCCGCGCAGGCTCATGTGCTGAATCACCAAGCCGGCTTGCGCCTCCAAAACTGGCTTCCACGCTGCCAAGTCGGCGGCACTCACCTCCGTAGTCACCTCTGGCGCTGTTCCTTCGGGACGCAGTGGCTCTGGCGCAGGGTCGTAACGGCGCGGCTGGATGGCTGTTTTGGCGAGATTGGTGTGGAAAGTTAGCCCCACCATCGCGGTGTTGCCACGCTCCAGGCCTAGCTGAAAGTCGATGAAGGGGGCTGCCTGCCATACCACACCGAGGTTAAATGGTGAGTCTTGTTCTTGATTATTGTCAAACGGCTCCGACTGGTAATCGTTACCTTCATATTCCAATTTGACGATAAACGGCGAATGCAGGGCTTGGTATTGCACACTGGCAAACGGGCTCACTCGGCCTCGGAAATATTGGTTGGTGTTAAAGCTACCGCCGTTTTGCGTTTTGCCTATCGGGCGATCATCCGCGCTATCACTAATCAAACTCAGCGGGTTACTAAAGTCGCCACGAGTACCTAAATAGCCCCAACCCAGACCCGCACTCAGGTCAAGCTCACCCAAGCGCTTGCTCGCCACCACGTACTCACCTGCAAAAAGGCCGGTACCGCCCACATCCTGAATGCCCACCGCCAGTGCCGGTCGTTTTGCTGTTTCGTCGAGAACGCCGAATTTAACGTCGATGCCTTTATCTTTTAAGGACTGCCCACCGGCAATGCCATTAGGCGTCGGATCAAATAACCGGTTCGATACATCCACATACCGGAACCCACCCTGCAGCCAATCAAAGGGCTGCAGAATCATGTTGATGCGCGTGTAAGGCTCAGTTTGGTTCACGCTAAACGACAAATCACCTGCTTCGCGCATGCGCGCGCTGGGTGTTTGTAGTGCACCGGTCATGCCGTAATCGTTTGCCGTGGCATCCACGGCAAAGGCAGGAATGCTGCCGGCCAGCAGGCCCACGGCCAGGCTGAGTTGAGTGAGTTTCAACCGCATCATGGCGCGCGCCCACCTTCAAAATCACGGGTTAAGGCCCAAGCGAAATCGCGAATGAGCTCGGGGTGCGCTAGGCTGCGCGCCAAGGCAGGGCTATCAATGACCACGTGGGTGCCGGGCGCCGGCCACGGCGCGGCCTCCGCGTTCCAGGCAGCAACGGCCAGCGACTGAATCCGGCCATCGGGGCGTGCCAGCCAGACCACGTCTGGGCCGGCAAGTTCACCCAAGCAGGCGCGCAGGTAGCCAGTCACTGGCAACCACGGCTGATAATCTTTACGGCAGGGCTGCGCCAAGCGGGCATCCCACACCGTAATGTGCTGTTGGCGGTGGCCCAGTACCAGCACATCCCCTT
>Ga0255139_1000275_pt1 | contig 17656 bp, 13 predicted proteins | sample Law_Colum_RepB_8_FD_188549 | JGI IMG/M metagenome (GOLD analysis project Ga0255139, IMG submission 188549) | Freshwater microbial communities from St. Lawrence River, New York, United States - Law_Colum_RepB_8d | ecosystem: Environmental > Aquatic > Freshwater > River | place: USA: New York...
GGATTCAAGGCGACCATCGCGCAAGTGGAGGATTCGATCGGCGAGGCGTTCGGCTTCGGACCGGTTGTGGGTGATGTGCAAAATGGTGATGCCCGTGCGATTCCGGATCTCGGTCAGAACAGCAACGATTTCGCCGCGCGTTTGATCATCCAGGGCCGACAAGGGCTCATCGAGGCAGAGGACCGGCGGATGGAAGGCCAAGGCCCGACCCAAGGCGACACGTTGGCGTTCTCCGCCGCTCATGCCGGCCGGCAACCGATCCAGGAGCGGGGTCAAGCCCAGCCATTCAGCCAGTTCCCGGGAACGGGTTTCGCGCCGCTCAGGAGCCCAGCCACGCACTTCCAAGGCAAACTCCAAGTGCTGACGGACGGTCAGGTGATCAAAGAGAGCGCCATCTTGCGGAACGAATCCAATGCCTCTTTGTCCGGGCGGCAACTGCGTGACCTCACGGTCTCCGATCCAAATCGATCCCGACCGAATCGAGCGCAAACCGCAAATTCCTTCGAGCAAAGTCGTTTTACCCGACCCCGTTCGCCCCATCAGAGCGGTGTGGCTTCCGGTGGGAATTTCCATCGAGAGATCCCGCAGTTGGAACCCCCCTGCTTGAACCGTGATGTGGCGGAGGGAGATCATGGGTTTCGAAAAGAGGAGCCTCCCCCAAGCCCGGCCCCGCCCCAGGCACGCACCAAGAGCAAGGCCACCACGGCCGAACCCATCATGAGCAACGACACAGCCACCGCCGCCTCCAACCGACCGACGGACAACTCCAGGAACACCGTAGTCGGCAGCACCTCGGTCTTCATGCGGGTGGCTCCCGAAAACACCAGAATCGGCCCAAATTCACCGAGCGCCCGCGCCCAGGACAGAGTGGCTGCCGTCAGGATTCCCGGGCGCGCTGCTGGCAGCACCACCCGCCAGAAGGCTTGGGCCCGATTGCAACCCAAGGTCATGGCCACCTGCTCTTGGCGGGGGTTGATTTGAGCGAAGGTCGTTCGGAGCGTGCGGACCGCGAAGGCGCAAGCCACCATGAACTGCGCGAGGATGACCGAGGGCACCGCATACGTGACCGGAAACACCGTTTCGAGGGCCCGGAGCGGGGCGGTCTGGAAAAGAATCAACAAACTCAGACCAATCACCAAGGGCGGGAGCACGATGGGGATGTCCAGCAAGGCATCCAAGATGGCTCGACCCGGAAATTCGAAGCGGGCCATCAGGTATCCAATGGGCACCGCCACCCACAGCGAGAGCAACGTTGTGAGAGTGCAACTCAAGAGGCTCAGGCGGATCGCATATTGGATCTCGGGCGAACCCAAGGCCCGCCACAAATGCCCCGGCGTGGTGTAGAATAAATCGGCCGCGACCATGGCCAAGAGCAAGACCACGTAGGTCCCGCCCAAGAGAATCAAGGCTGCCAAAAACCGACGGTCTGCCCAAGCCACAGGAACCTTGGCCGGAGCAGCAGCACCCGACGGAGCAGAAGACTGGAGGGAGGGAGGGCTCACGGAGTCGACTCCTGCCATTGAAATCCCGCCGACACAAACCGGTCGCGTGACACTTTCGATTCCAACGCCTGCTGCAGGCGGGACATCAACTGCGCGTGGTCCGAGTTGCGGCTCACGGCATACGGCTGGATGGCGATAGTTCCCGGTCCCGTCAGTCGAACCACTTCCACCGCATCCAACACCGCGGACGTGTTGGCGGCATAGACCAGCGCGACGTCCAAGGCTCCCGAACGCAATTGATTGATGAGCAAGTCGCCCGTAGGCGCCTGCACCGCCAGGTTGGATTTCACCGAATCCCAGAGCCCCACCGAGCGCAGCAACCGGGCACTCAAGGCACCGAGAGCACTTTGGTCTTCCTGACACAAGCCCACCTTCAAGTTCGTGCGGGTCAAATCAGACAACCCAGAAATCGCCTTCGGATTGCCCTTCCGCACGGCCAAAACCAAGGGCGTCTGAGCCAAGGCCACCGCCGGTTGGAACTCGGCCTGGACGGTGTCCATGAAGGAAACATCGCAGGCGAAGTAGGCATCCGGGCGCTGACCGGAACGAATTTGAGCCGTGAGGATGCCACAACCATTGTAAACCCGGGTGATGTCCACGCCTTCCCGCTGCTCGAACTCACGCAAGGTGGGCTCGGCGGCCAACCGATTGACCGAACCACTGTAGAACAGCACCGATGGTCGGGATTTCCACACATCCCCAGGCATCACCTTGAAACCCGACTCTTGGAATCGACGCAGCCCTCGATCCCGGGCACTGAGATACCGAGCAAAACGCAGAGCCTCGGTGGGTTGGGTGCTCGATTGCAGCACACACACCGACACCTCGGAACGGGCCGTGGACAATTCTGGAACGACCACCGCCTCCAATTCGGGATACTGGGCCACCGTCACATCCCACACGATGCCGGCATCGACCGCTCCGAGCTTCACGTCGTTGGCCACGTCGTTGACCGTCGGCTTGAAGACCAAGGCTCGGGCCGACAACGCCACCCAATCGCCACTACGGGTCAGGGCCGCTCGGGCCACCGTCCCGATGGCCACTGAGTCCGGGTTTCCCAAGCTCACCCGAACGCCGTCGCGAAGAAGGTCCTGGATGGAACGGATATTCTTGGGATTGCCCTGGGCCACCACGATGACGGCGGACATGCGAGCCAGTGGAAGCACCTCGGCCAGCAAGCGATTGGAATTACCCAAGTCGACGAAGCTGGTGTCGGCCGGAATGAACACGTCGCCGCGTTGGGCTACCCGCAAATTGCTCAACAGCGTGCCCGAACCGCCATACTGGATCTGGACCGACGTCTTCTGTTCGCGCTCGTAGTCCTTCGCGACCGCCTCCACCGCGGTCTTGAGCCCGGCCGCGCAGTACACCACCAACGGCTCCTGCACCGGGGCGTTGGCCGGCCGTCTCTGATTCCAAACCAGCAACCCCACCAGGATCCCGATCGCCACCAGTGAGCCCCAGAGAATGGATCGCATCGGATTCATCCGATACGGCATCGAGCCGCACTCACTAGGGTTGTGCCATCCATCTGGCAAAACGTTCGCCGGAAGCACCGGTCCGATTCAACCCCTCAAGCAACCCGACACCCGATCGTTACGGGAAAACCGCGGGTGCGGGAGCAACACCGACGGTTGCCCCGCACCCCGGATTTGCCGAACCTCAATCCAACTTGTGGATGCGGATATTCCGGAACGCCACCGCTCCATGGTCTCCCTGGAGGAGGATCGGTCCGGGCTGGTCCACCTGGTCGTCAATCTGACCACCGGTACCCTTGGGGCTCAGCACCCCGTCGTGCACCTTCACGCCGTTGAGAGTCAGGGTGATCTTCTGGCCCACAATCTTGGCCTCCGCGGTCTGCCACTGTCCGGCCTTGCGGGAAACGAAGAGCGAGGTCGGTTGGAGGTTGTAAATGGCGCCGTTGCCGCCGTTGGAAGACTTGCCGGTCTTCGCATCGTCGAGGATCTGGATCTCGTGGCGTCCCCGCAGATAAAGGCCGGAGTTCGACTTCGGAGCCACCTGGTATTCGTAGCGAATGACGAAGTCCTTGAACTTCTCCTCGGTGAGCAAGTCCGTGCCGTGCTCGGTGAAATTGCCCTCGCGGTCCACCTTGAGCACGTTGCACAGCATGCCGTTCTGAACGCTCCACGACTTCATCCCGTCATCGCGGCGGTACTTCCAGCCCTTCATGGACGTGCCGTCAAAGAGCAGCTTGAAGCCCGCCTTCTTCTCGGCCGCGCTCAGCGCATTGGCCGTATCGGTCACCGCACCGGAACCCTTGGCAAGGCCCAAGCCCCAACGAATGCCGCCGAGGATGTGCTTTTGGTAGGCGGCGCTGGTCCACACATCTTCACGGTGGCCCAGTGAGGTGTAGAACATGCGGCCACCGCCCTTGAGGTCTTTGCACCAGGCCACGGGATAATCGCCGGGCAGGTGGTTCTGCGGGTGCTTGTCGAGGGTCAGCAGCCCGTGCACGCGATCGCGGTGGAACTCCTTGAACTCGTAGATCTCGTCGTACATCGACCACGTGTCGCCAAGGTGTTGGTTGGCGGGGTGCGCCGGGTCCTGGTTGGCCATGTCGACGGTGACTTGCGCGCCGTGGGTCAGGAACAACCCGCCCAACATGCCGTAAAACGCCGGAAACCCATGGAACGTGTCGCTGCACGAGTGCATGCCGATGAGGGCGTGTCCCTGCTCCACCCAGCGGATGAAGCCTTCGCGATCGGGAATCGCCAAATCACCGGTGGTGTTGGCGAAGATCACCGCATCGACCTTGGCCAGATTGGCCATGGAAAGCTTCTCGCGGACTTCGTTGTCGTCCTTGCCGTCGGCTCCGCCCCGCACGTAATCCACCACGGTGAAATCACCGGTGGTTTCACCAAGCGTCGCGATGACGTTCTCGGCGGTGGCGATGGAGCTGTGGCGGAAGCCCTTGGTGGCGGTGACCACGAGGACCTTCTTCGGCGCAGCCGCAGAAAGGGTCATCGCTGCCAGCAGGCAACTGGATACGAGGGAGACGGTGTTCATGGGTAAATAAAATCGGGCGCTGGAACCCGCTTAACTTCGCAGTCGGAGCCGAGAAAACGCAAGCCTCTGGAGCAATCCTCTGGGCACCGCCCCGACTCCTCTCCGGTATCCTTCACCCTTGAGGCAACGGGGATAGGATTTGGGTTGAGCTCCCTCGGATGACAGCGGCCGCGGCGCAGGCTATCCCCCCAAACAACCGCTGACTCAGTCGTTTTCTGGACGGTCGCAAAACTCTCCCCACGGAAACCGCCGTTTCCCCAAAAGATTTAAACCCCTAAAAAGCGACCAAATAATCCCCAAATGCATTAAAATACAGTATTATTTACTGTTATTCAATTCGACTCCGGCTTCAGCTCTATTTTTGCCGACCATTAACAACCGTAATCCCACTCAAACTGTTTATAAATTTACGGATATGGAAGCCGCCCCATAGGGAGTCTCAGTTCGATGCCTAAAAGCCGTTGAAAGATTGGCTTGGGAAGTTCTCCATACAATTTGATCAAGTTTTGGCGCCCATCCTCCAATGTTTCTTGTTGAATCGACCTATATAGCTCCAATTGTGCACCTGCCAATGCTTTGACTCGCTCAATCTTTGATTCTCTCTCAGCCGCATCGGTAATGGTATTAGCCTCATCCAAATCTCGCATAGCCTGATACCGCGTGTTAAAAATCAACTGACGAACCTCTTCGAGTGTGCACGTAGTAACAGCAACTTGATAAATCCCGCTGTAGAGAAAATGTGAATTCATCGCCGCCGGGAAATCTTTAAACACCTCTTTGAGCTCATAAAGATTTGTGTCCACAAGATATTTCGAATTAATCGTCAGGTTCTCAAACTGAGTCTTAGCCAGCGCTTCAAACTGTGGAGTTCCAAATATTTTGAATTCGGGATTGGGAATAACGACTCGCGTCACGACATGATTTGAAGAGAAAATATAAGTGTTGGTGATACCCTCCACCTCAGAAGGATTGGATTCTACAGAAGCAACCGAACCCGCTAATTCGCTGTCAACCTTCGCAATCCGTGAAAGCGTTACTGCAGTGTTACTATGACTCTCGTTCTGGATAGTGGATTCAACAACACCCAACCGAATTGGCGATTCAAAGCCCCACCGCCACCCAGCAAAGAAGATCAGCACGCAAACAACCACACCGATCAAAACTCGTTTATTCATAACCATCGTACACCAAGAAAATTATATACTAAACCCCTCCAATTTAACCATATAAAATTCACGGCCGAACTAACTCTCTCGGCTCGGTAAAAATATCAATAGACATTAAGCGTTGGAAAATCGGTTTTGGAAAGTCACCGTACAGGCGCACCATGCGTTGCTTAAAATGCTCTGGAGCATCCGCCTTATCTAATAATATTCGATTCATATCTTCATCAAGCCTATCTTTTATCTGCTGAGCTTTAAGCTCTCGCTCAATCGGGTTGGAAATTGCCTCAATTTCAACGGGCCCTTTCCATTGATCAGCGGAAAGCAAAAAGTCTGAATCTCTCAAATGTTTAATCTTTGATTTAAACACATAGGCTTCTCGAATCCCTGAGTAAAGATATTCAGATTCCTTCGCGGTTTGAAAATCTTCAAATATTTCCTTCAGCTCACTTAGATTTGTCTCCACCTGAATCGACTCGAGATAATCTTGCTTAGCTAAAGCTTCATATTCAACAGAACCAAGTAAAGGAACTTTGGGATTGGGCACCACAACTTCAGTAATCGATTTACTCGGAGTAAGTTGGTATGTTTTTGTAACTAAACCCGACTCAGACTCCTCCGATATTAACATAGGTCCATTGCCCGCCAACGCCCCCAAGGTCTCAACCCGCCTAACGGGAAATTTTTCTTTTATAGGTTGATCCGAATTAACATTCTTCGCCTTCTTGCTTGCCCCCCCATCAGGTAAAGGCGCGCTCGAATCAGGCCCGTTATTTTTAATAATAATAAACAATACAACACACAAACTCAATATTAGAATAAATCGTTTCACTTTAATCATTATTCACAAGTAACAGCCATAGAACCAAGTCTTCCCCAACTTCTATTTACCGTAAAACTTGGTAGATTTGCGAAGACGCGCACCTGGCCTCTACCGTTGGCACGAAATGTTGTGCTCCATGATATCGGTAAAATTGTACCATATAACGGCAATCCCTTGCTATTATTAAAAACGGAAGCTTCTCTGCAGTCGCTGGGCTCAAGATCCCAATTAAGAATCGTAACCTTGGCTGTAAGGTTTGAGAACAATGGGGTCGATGTAGTCGTATGCTTAAATCCTATTGTGAACGAAACTTTCAAATCGGCATCATATCCAGAGTAGTCACCACCTTGTTTACAAACATAGTCTCTAACCTCAATTTTATGGTCACCTAATGTCGTTCCACCTGCATCGTATTCCCAGGAATTGGTTGATTCAGTTTTGAACGGCACTTTCTCATCAGGGAATCGGCGTGTATAAGTGTGCCTGTAGATCGTCTTGCTGTTTTGAAGAACATTCATTAAATATTTATCAGTAAGTTCTATCCCAAAATATCTTCTAGCATGCGTTTTATCGAAAACCGTCATTTCATGTGCTAATGTATAGTTACCCTTGGTTAAACTTGAAACCGTTTGCACAGCTTGTAAAACACCATTAGCTTCTTCTAATGCCGTAAGTTGCGCCACTTGAGCACAGACAGCGCTCATCAAGAGTTGGTAGCATAATGCTAAAAATATAATTGATGATTTGTTTGATTTTAAAGCATTTTTGGTTTTAATACTTTCCATATAATATTTGTTTATTTTTAGCGATCTGGTTTTTGGTTTCTCGTTGTTGGCAGTGGATAAAGGTGAGGCTTCACGGCTACAAGCTGACTCGGAACGGTGACACCGGAGGAGACGATTGAATGTTTACTCGAGCTAAGGAGGGCTTGGCGTTTTCTGGAGGTATGGCTGAGGCGAGCCTCTCGACGTTCGTGTAGAATGTGGAGGAGATGCCAAGGTAGAGGGCGGAGGAGAGTGCGTTGGTCTGCATCCCCGTAGTCACCCGCGACCAGATTTGCCAAGTGGCCATCATTTGAGCAGAGAAAGGTCCGGAGCGACGATTGGGCTTGGGTTACCTGAACGGCAATGCCCGCCTCGGGCTGACTCGGACCACCCAGACACCCCACGGGCTGACTACCGAAACTTCGGCGTAGCTTACGTTGAGGTGGGTGATTTCTCATCGATGACCATTGATTGATTAGCTGAATCCATATTTTAGTCAATTATTTGTTGATTTTTAAGTTTAACCAGCGCTTTTGAGCATCCTGAGAGAAGGCCTCGTTGTTTGGGTGGGTTTGGAGCCTGTCCCTTGCGGTCGTGGAGCCTGTCCCTGGAGCTTGCGCGAATCCCCATTGGGTGGCCGATGGCGCCGCTTGCCTTGGGCCGATGGGTGTGGATTCTCCCCGGGATGTTCCCCTTTCAGTCGGCCCGCCGGCCCAACTACCTCGACCACGTGCCGTCTTTGCGAAGCCTTTGCCTGTGGATCTTCCTGTGGACGGGATCGCCCATGGGCCAGGCCGACTCGCTGACGCTGCGCTTCAAGGCGCCGCATTGGCTCTACATCGAGGGAGATCACCTGCCGGGCAAATCCATCGAGGTGAACTACTTGGAGGCCTATTGCCGGGCCGGATCCACCGACGCGGATTGGGTGAAACACACGGTCATTCCGCACCGGGCCGAGTTGATCAGCCTGAGCGCCGATCGAAAGACTCTAAAGCTCCGAGACACTTTGGAGGACGGCGTGGTGGTCGATCACACCATCCGGGCGGGGACCGATGATGTGGACTTCCGCCTGGTGGCCCACAATCCCGGTCCGAAACGCTCCGAGGCCCACTGGGCGCAAGCCTGTGTGCGGTTGGGAGATTTCACCGGATTCCCAGCCTCCAGCACCAATCTCGACGACTACCTGCCGCAGTGCTTCCTGATCATGAGCAACCGCGTCACCCGCTTCCCTGAGATCCAACCGTGGGTCAAAGCCGCCCGGTATGTTCCAGGGCAAACCTGGTGCCCCCGCCATGTGCCTCGCACCGATGTGAACCCGCGCCCCCTGAGTCCGGTGGTGCCCGATGATGGGCTGATCGGAGCCTTCAGCGGCGATGGCCAGTGGCTCTTCGCCACCGCATGGCAGCCTTATCAGGAGCTCTTCCAAGGGGTCATCCGCTGCCTGCACTCCGACTTGCGTCTGGGCGGATTGCAACCTGGTGAAACCAAGCGCATCCGTGGTCGCATCTACCTCATGAAGGCCGACACGCAGGCTCTGAGGAACCGCTATGCGGGGGATTTCCCCGAACACCGCCCGTCCCGGACCGTTCCACAAACAGCCTCCTCAAAAGCGGCCCCGCCATCACCTCCCCCAACTCGGAGACCTCCGCAGAAATCCCCTCAGTAACCCAGCAGGCGACGATCCTTACTTGGATTTGTCAGGATAGGCCGGCGGTTGTGGGATCTTCACGGGCTTGGACTCCATCGCTTTCTTCAGCTCGGCAATGGCGCGGTTGAGTTGGTCGTCGGTGCCCGAAAACTCGCGAGTCGGATCATTGTCCACCTCGATGTCCGGCTCTACTCCCGTGCCTTCCATGATCCATTCTTTGGCCTCGAGGTCGAAGCGGCTGAACTCGGGCCGATTGAGGATACCTCCATCCAGCAGAGGCAAGCTGCCTCGGATGCCCACCACCCCGCCCCAGGAGCGCTGACCAATGATAGGCCCCAACCGATGCTTCCGGAATCGATAGCCAACGATGTCGCCATCGCTGGCGCTGTGCTGGTCGATGAGCAGCACCTTGGGTCCCAACACCTGACCGCTCGGATCCACATTCACCGATCCGTTGCGCGCGACCGTCCACATCGCCGGTTCACGGCGCAGGCGTTCGATGATCATCGGTGAAACGTTCCCGCCGCCATTGCCCCGGCAATCGACCACCAGCGCCTCCTTGTGAAGCTGCGGATAGTAGAACTTGGCGAACTCGTTGAGACCCGGAACGCCCATGTCCGGCACATGCACATAGCCGATCTTGCCGCCACTGGCCTTGTCCACCTTCTCGATGTTCCCCAAGACCCAATCGAGGTAGTAAAGCGGTTGTTCGTCCGCCGTGGGAATCACCGTTTGGTCGCGAGCCCCTTCTTCCATGGGTTCCCGGTTCACCCGCAGAACCACGGGCTTACCGGCCGTGCCCACCAAGGCGGCATACAGGTCGGTCATGCCCCGAGTGGACTGCCCTTGAACGGCCAGGATGTAGTCGCCGGGGCGGATTTCGACACCGATCTCCGTGAGCGGACTGCGATACTTGGAGTCCCAGTTGTGTCCGCGAAGAATGCGCTCGATGCGGAAATAACCACTGGCATCGGGCTGGATGACAGCTCCCAGCAACCCCAACGAAATCCGCTCTGGCTTGGGCAAATCACCGCCGCCCACATAGGCGTGTCCGATGTTCAACTCCCCGATCATCTCCCCGATGATGAAGGTGAGGTCGGCCCGATGCTGCACATGCGCCAGCAGGGGCTCATAACGACGGCGCATGCCCGCCCAGTCCACCCCGTGCAGCTTCGGATCGAAGAGGAAATCCCGCATCTGGCGCCAGCACTCGTTGTAAATCTGGTTCCATTCCGCACGGCGATCCAGACGCACCTTCAGATCGCTCAGGCTCAGCTTGCGATCGGCGAGGTCGAGCTTGGCGGAAGGGAGGTCCAAAATCGCCAATTCCGAGCCCACCTTGACCAGCATCTTCTTGCGGTCGGCCGAGACCCGGAACCCAGCCACCTCGCCCAACTCCGTTTCCTTGTCCTTCTCGAGGTCGAAAAGGTGGAGCTTGCCCTTCTTCACATAGAACAGCTTGTCGCCCACCGAGGATAGCGATCCATAATTCGAGGCCGGAGGCGGCAGCACGGTGATGCGCTGGGTCAACCCCTCGACGTCCACGGTCACCACCACCTTGGAGGGCTTGGCAGCCTTGTCCTTGTCCTTGTCCTTGTCTTTGTCGGAGGCCGCTTGGGCCTCGGGGCCGCTGACCGCCGCCTTGTCGTCGCGCGGTTTCACCTCGTCGGACTTCGGCGCCAAGGGCGACTTCGTCGCGGCGGCCAGCGTGACCAGGTAAATTCGCTCCATGTCGCTGTAGGTGTGATTCCACTCCGTCTGGCCGTAGGAGGGATTGAACGAGCGTTCCGAGACAAAGAAGAGGTACTTACCGTCACTGCTGAATTCCGGCGAACCCACATCGAACCACCCATCGGTGACTTGGACCTGATTTTTCTGCGCCAGCCCGTAGAGGTAGATGTTGGCGAATCGGCGCACCTCCGGCCGTGTGAACGCCAACCACTGGCTGTCCGGCGACCAGACGAAATCGCGGATCTCGAAGGCCTCCGATTGGGCCACTAAAGTCACCTGCTTCGACTCCACCTCAACGAATTGGAGGCGGTTGAGCTTGTCGGTCCAGGCGATGCGTTGGGAATCGGGCGACCAGACAATCTCGTACTTGTAGGTATCAGCCCCGGAGGTCAGCGCGCGCGGTTCACCCGAGCCGTCCTGCGGCCGGATCCAGATCTCGTCCTCGCCGCTCTGGTCGCTGACATAGGCGATCCATTTTCCGTCCGGAGACCACACCGCATTGCGCTCATGCACTCCAGGCGATTGCGTCAGGTTGCGGGTGGCCCCGTTCTTGGCCGGCACCGTGAACACATCGCCCCGCGCACCGATGAGCGCTCGCGCGCCGTCCGGAGCGATCTCATAGGACGTGGTCTCCTTGCTGACATCGCGCAACCCGCCACGTCCGATGACCAAATCCTCCCGAATCTCCACCGGAATTCGGACAGCCTTTTCGGTCTGGAAATCCAAGCGGTACAAATACCCGCCATTTTCAAAAACAATCCCGGTGTCGCCCAAGGACGGGAACTTGACGGCAAATTCGGTGAAATCCGTCAGACGGCGGGGCTTCCGGGTTTTCAAGTCCATCACATAGAGGTTGGCCTGGTGAGACTCCTCGCGCTCCGAGACGAAATAAATCCGATCTCCGTGCCACATGGGGAAGATGTCTTGAGCCGGATCGCTGGTGAGCCGGGTGGTTTCACCGGTCCCGAAATGATGCAGCCAAATCTCGTCAGCCTGACCGCCGCGGTAGCGCTTCCAGGTGCGGAATTCGCGGAAGACTCGGTTGTAGGCCATTTGCTGACCATCCGGCGAGAAACTGCACCATCCACCGCGAGGCACCGGCAAGGCCTGCGGAACTCCGCCAGAGAGCCGCGCCAGCGTCAGTTCTCCTTTGAACGGGTTCCAGTGGTTCCGTCGCGAGCGATACACCACCGTGTCATTGTCCTTCCAGGCCATGACGATGTTGTTCGGTCCCATCCGATCCGAGACGTCGTCGCGTTCCAGGGTCGCGGTATGGGTAAGGCGACGCGGTTCTCCCCCCTCGGACGGCATCACATAGACCTCGGTGTTGCCATCGTATTGACCGGTGAAGGCCAGTGTTTTGCCGTCGGGCGAGAAGCGGGCGAACATCTCGAAACCCTTAGGATCGGAGGTCAGGCGTCGCGCAAGGCCTCCTTGCACGGGCACGGTGTAGAGGTCTCCGGCATAGGTGAAGACCACCCGATCTCCGTGCAAAGCGGGAAACCTCAGCAACCGCGCTTCGTCGGCCTGAAGCGCCAGCATCGATCCGAACCCCAACAGCAACAGACGAATCCCGAAGAAGAACCCTCGCATGTGCCGACGCTATCCAGAGGCGCAAACCGGGGCCAGCGATGACTGCGAATCAGCTGCGTTGTGTGCTCTCCCACCGACCCCGAAACCGATTAAGGCTTATTCAGGCCGATCGAATAGCTCAATCGCGGGTAAAATCCGCCGAGAGGAATCGGCGCACGAGAGGGTCTTGAGAAGCCCGGATCGCCTCGGGGGTCCCCACGGCTACAATGCGACCCTCACTCAGGAAGGCGATACGGTTGGCGATGCCAAAAGCCAGGTCGCGGTCATGGGTCACCACCAAGGTGGTGGCGTGGGTCACGGCATTGGCGCGCACGATCTCCCGCCCAACAGTCACTGCAACCAGCGGATCCAATTCACTGGTGGGCTCGTCATACAAGACCACTTGCGGCTCCATCACCAACGCCCGTGCGATGGCCACGCGCTTCTTCATGCCGCCCGACAGTTCCGACGGATACTTCAGGGAATCTTTCGGTCCCAGATGCACCAACGCCAGTTTCTCTTGGACGATCCGCTCGATCTCCAACGCCGATTTCAGGCGGTGTTCCGACAGGTAGAGGCCGACATTTTCGCCTACCGTCAGCGAGTTGAGCAGCCCACCGCTTTGGAACACCATGGCCAAGCGGAACCGGTCGCGAATGCCTTCGTCCTCGATGCGTGTGTCATTCAGTAGAATCTCGCCAGAATCGGACGTCTCGAGACCGATCAAATGGCGCAGCAATACCGATTTCCCGGAACCGCTTGGGCCCATCAGGACAAAGATTTCTCCGGGCTGGATATCGAGGTCGATGCCATCGAGCACCACCTGGGAACCAAAGGATTTGCGGAGCTGGCGGACACGGATGGCCACTCCGGATTCGAGAGATTTGGAAGCGGTCATGGCTTCAGAATCCTCCCGCCATCGAGTTCTTGGTGAACGGCAAGAGCATGCGGGTGATGATGTAGTCGAGCACCAGGATGAACACGATCGAGTTCACCACCGCCTTGGTGACACTGCGACCGATGCCGCGGGGACCGCCCAAGGTATCCAAACCCTGATTGCAGCAAACCACTCCCACAGTGACCGCGAAGAGGAAGGTCTTGATCAAACCATGGATGATGTCCCGCGGTTCCAAAGTCGCCTTGAGGCTGTTGAAGAAGGCCGTAGCCGACACAGCCACTTCCGGGTTGAGGGCCGCCACGAAAGCACCGCCCGCTGAACCAATGAGCAGCGAAAACACCAACAGGCAGGGAAGGGCCAGCGAAATGGCCACGACCCGCGGGAGCACCAGATACTCAACCGGGTCGATGTTCAGCGTCCGCAGGGCGTCGATCTCCTGATAAACCCTCATGGATCCCAACTCGGCCGCCATGGCTGAACCAATACGACCGGCGATCAGGATGGACATCATCACCGGCCCCAACTCCTTGGCCAACGAGGCTCCGACCAGTCCGCCCAACATGGACCCCAAACCCCGTTGAGTCAGCAGTGGCCCCGCCTGCAGCGCCAGCACACCGCCAATGAAAAGCGACAGCACGCACGCCATGAAGAGACTGGCATTGCCGATTTCAAACAACTGTTCAGCGAGGTTGCGCCGATAGCGAAAAATCCGCGGCAACGCCCTCAGGGTCACCCCAAACAGCAACAGCATCTTGCCCAATTCACGAAACACAGTGTGGAGGATTGCTGCGGCAAGCCGACTCGGCAATGCCCAAGGTTTTGTCAGGTATCAACCTTCCGAGAACCGAGCCCGCAACCCGGAGGCCACCGCTGAAAAGGCCCGGGCCGCTTCACTCATCGGATCTGCCACCACGATGGGTTCACCCCGATCTCCACCCTCACGAATGGCAACCACCAGCGGGATTTCCCCCAAGAATGGCACTCCCTTGCGCTCTGCCTCCAGACGACCGCCACCATGGCCGAAGATATCCACCCGGGATCCATCGGGCAGACGGAATCCGCTCATGTTTTCTACGATACCAAGGATGGGAACTTGGACCTTTTCGAACAGTGTCACCCCTTTGCGGACCACGCCCAAAGAAGCCTCCTGAGGGGTGGTGATGATGACGCCGCCATCCAACGGCACGGACTGGCACAGCGACAACTGGGCATCGCCCGTACCCGGCGGGAGGTCCACAAGCAAATAGTCGAGATCACCCCAAGCCACCTGATTGATGAACTGATGGATGGTCTTCTGGATCATGGGCCCGCGCCAGATGACGGCCTGCTCAGGATCGATGAGGAAGCCCATGCTCATGAGCTTAACGCCATGTCGAACGGGCGGCACCAAGCGTTCATCGTCGGTGAGCGTCGGCCGCTCATTGATACCCATCATCAAGGGGATGCTCGGGCCATAGATATCGCAGTCCAGAAGGCCGACGCGCAAACCGACTTGCGCCAATGCGCAAGCCAGATTGACCGAACAGGTGGACTTGCCGACGCCCCCCTTGCCCGACGCCACGGCAACCACTCGTCGCACGCCCGGCATCCGGTTGCGCTGGGGAACCCCGGTGTTGGCCCCGGCGGCCGCAACGGGCGTCGGCACCTGGACTTGCACATGCGCATCGGTGATGCCCTCCAACCGATCCCGGAGCGCCGCCTTGACCGCATCGGCGATTTGATTGCCCATCTCCGGGTTCGGAGCGGTCAATTCAAGAAGCACCCCCACTGCGCCACCGTCGATCTGCACACCTTTGACCAATCCGAAGGAGACGATGTCCCGGCTGTATCCGGGGTATTTGACCGTGCGCAGCACCTCCATCACGGAGGACTCTTGAATGGTTGCCATGGATGATTGTGTTCGGAATCCGAGGGACTTAGCCGTTGTAAAAAACAGGGTGGAGCATCCCGAAGGACGGCTCCACCCCTGAAATGAATCGGTCAGCAGTTCACTTAGCCGCGACGACCGCGCGCTTCTTGTCCGACAGCGCCCGGAGGAAGGCCGTCAAGTCGCTGGTTTCCTCGGCCGAGAGCTTCTTGCCCAATTGCAACCAAGCCATCTTCTGGACCGTCTGCTCCAAAGTCTTCTGGGAGCCGTCGTGGAAATACGGAGCGGTCAGGGCGATGTTGCGCAAGCTGGGCACCTTGAAGACGAACTCATCGTACTCTTCCTTGGTGACTTCGATGCGGCCCTTGTCGGCGGTGTTCTCGTAGGCATTGAGGATGCCCAACTTCTTGAAGTCGTTGCCTCCGAGGAGCGGCCCAGTATGGCAGGTGGTGCAACCAATCGACAAGAAGGTGTCGAGACCTTTGAGCTCGGCGGCGGTCAGAGCCTTGTCATCACCCTTGAGGAAATCGTCAAACCGGTCGTGGGTGCGCAAGGTCCGTTCGAACGCGGCGACGGCCTTGGCGAAGTTGTTGTAGGTGACCGGGTCAGACTCTCCGGGGAACGCCTTCTTGAAGCCGGTGACGTACTTCTTCTCGGCCTTCAGCTTCTCGATCACCGCGGCCTCGCTCGGCATGCCCATCTCACCCGGATTGAGAACCGGACCCTTGGCCTGGTCTTCCAAACGCTGGGCGCGACCATCCCAGAACTGGGCGACATGGAAGCCGGCGTTGAGCACCGTCGGTGAGTTGCGCCCGCCCCGTTTTCCGAAAGCGCCCAAGGAGGTGGGCTCGTTGTCCACGCCGCCCAGATTCTTGTCCACGGCGTGGCAGGAATTGCAGGACTGGGTGTTGTTGGCCGAGAGCTTCTTCTCGAAGAACAGTTCACGGCCAAGCTTCACGCGAGCGGCCGTATCATTCTCAGATCCGGGCATTTTGTCGGGAATCGGAGCCAGCACCTTCGAGGCGCTGGAACGCAAATCTGAGGCGGTCGCCGCGTTCAATGCAGCGGGGGCCAGCAAGAACGCAGACACAGTCAAGGCATGAGCCAAAGGCAAGTTCATGGTCATAAACACTATGGTATTGAAGAAATAGGATTGTGCAACTCGAAGGGGTGATCCGCTAGATCGACCAACGATCTACGGATCGATTTTTCCCGTATTCGACTCAGCCAGAACGGCTCAGTGCATGGGTTTACCGGACACCTCGGCCGCATGCTGGCTGAAGGACTTGCCGCGGCCAGTGGGTGCGATCACCGAATCAATGACACCCCGCTCGAACTCGTCCCACATCGGAGACATGGACCGGAGCTTGGTAGCGATCTTGGCGAACGTTTCGACCACGTAGTCGACGTCGGCCTCGGTGTTGGCTTCGCCGAGGGTCATGATGATGTTTCCCTGAGCCAGCGCATGGTCCAAACCAATGGCGCCCAAGACGTGGGAGATTTTGAGACTCTTGCTGACACAACTGGACCCACTGGCCACGGCGATCCCATTCATGTCGCAGAGCAACAACTGCCCTTCGCCCTCGATGAATTCGGTCGAGAGATTGAGGTTGGTGGCAATGCGATCGGGCCCTGGTTCCGGGCCATTGAGCAAAATGTAAGGCACCTTGAGCTTGAGCCCTTCCCAGAGCCGCTTCTGCAACGGAGCCACCTGAGCGATGCGCTGGGACAGACGCTCGCGAGCCACCTCTGCGGCCAGACCGCCGCCCACGATGGCCGGAATGTTCTCGGTACCCGCCCGGCGACCGCCTTCCTGAACGCCCCCGTGGATCACGCTGACGATGCGAGCCTTGCGATTGCGATACAACACACCCACCCCCTTTGGCCCATAGAACCGGTGCGGGGAAAAACTCACCATGGCAGCCCCCCACTCCTTCACATCGATGGGCAACCAACCGGCGCTGGCCTCGCAATCAACGTACAGCGGCACATTCTTGGCCGTGCAAATCCGACCCACCTCGCGCATCGGTTGGATGGAACCAATGTCGTGGTTCACATGGTGCACCGCCACGAGCACCGTCTGTGGCGTGATGGCCGCCTCAAGTTCGTCCAAACGAATCATCCCCTGCGGAGTCACGCCGACTCGGGTGCAGGTCCAACCCTGCTTTTCGAGGAACTCCACAGAGTTCATGACGCTCGGGTGCTCAGTGGCTGAAACCACCAAATGCTTGCCCTTGCGCTCGTTGGCATAGGCCGCGCCTTTGATGGCGAGGTTGGACGATTCAGTGCCGTCGGAGGTGAAGAAAATCTCCTCCTCGCTGTCGGCGCCGATCAATGCGGCCATTTGCTGGCGCGACCGCTTGAGAGCATCACGGACCCGAAGCCCGTGTTGGTGCAGCGACGAGGCATTGCCGAAGTACTCGGTGAAGTACGGCCGCATGGCATCGAAGACCTCCGGCAAAACCGGGGTGGCGGATTGATGATCGAGGAAGACCTGACGCATGGATGAAACAATCAGTGAGGAAAGGGAGAACTACAACGAACCGGAGCGAACCTTTCGCACCAACATCAAAGACCTGGGAACACTCTTTTTTCGACGAAAAGCCCGCAGTCCTCGGAAACACCCTCCGACTGCGGGCCCAAGAAAGTCGATGGACTAGG
>Ga0255139_1000282_pt1 | contig 17266 bp, 16 predicted proteins | sample Law_Colum_RepB_8_FD_188549 | JGI IMG/M metagenome (GOLD analysis project Ga0255139, IMG submission 188549) | Freshwater microbial communities from St. Lawrence River, New York, United States - Law_Colum_RepB_8d | ecosystem: Environmental > Aquatic > Freshwater > River | place: USA: New York...
GCGTGGGGTTGGTGGCGCAAATATCGGCCACCGTGAGCGCGTAGAGATAGTCCAAGTGCACAATGTCGCCGACTTTCTTCGCGAACTCGTTGATGACATCAGGATCAGACACATCTTTCTTCTGCGCGGTGACCGACATGACCAAATGTTGCTGGGTCAGCCAGGCCACCAAATTGGCATCCCACTTGCCGAGGCCGTGCTCAATGCAGAAGTCATGAGCATCCACTGCACCCAGCTCAGAGTGATCGCCGCCGCGACCCTTAGCGATGTCGTGAAACAAGCCGGCGATGTAGAGCAGCTCAATTTTTGGCAGATTCTTGGCGACTTTGGCGACGACCGGAAAGCGTTCCTCCACTTCGGGGTAGCGGAAGCGACGCATGTTTTTTAGCACCAGCAGCGTGTGCGCATCCACCGTGTAGATGTGGAAGAGGTCGTACTGCATTTTGCCGATGATGGCGCCAAAAGCCGGAATGTAGCGGCCCAAAATACCGTAACGCTTCATTCGGCGCAGCGAGGAAAACAGGGCGGTGCGGCAGCGCAACAGCTCCATAAACAAGGACTTATTTCGAATGTCGTTGCGGAAGTTGTCATCGATGAGCACAGCATGCTGCATGATCAGGCGAATGGTGCTGGCGCGAACTTCAGTGACTTCAGGGTGATCGCCCAGCAGGACAAATACCTCTAGCAGGGCCGAAGGGTAGCGCTTAAACACGTCTTCGGAGGTGACTTCAATGATGCCACTTCGCAACTGAAAACGGCTGTTGAGCGCCACCACGGGAGCGCTTTCGTCTTCGCCCAGAATGGCTTCGTCGAAGTAGCGCAGCAGCATTTCATTAAGCATGGAAATGCGCATGGCCGCGCGGTAATAGTCTTGCATCAGCTGCTCGACGCCGCGATTAGCCTGGCTATCACCATAGCCAAAAAGCTCGGCCATGCGTCGCTGGTAGTCGAAAAGCACACGCGTATCGCTGCGACCACTGACGATGTAGAGCGCGAATCGAATGCGCCAAAGTACGCACTGACACTCATCTAGCTCAACAAACTCGGCCTCGGTTATAAAGCCATGCGCCACTAAATCACGCAGCGTATCGGCACCAAAGTGGCGCTTGGCGACCCAGCCAATGGTTTGGATGTCGCGCAGCCCGCCGGGTGCGTTTTTGAGGTCCGGCTCCAGGTTGTATTCGGTGTTGTTGTGCTTGGCATGCCGCGCAATTTGTTCATCGCGCTTGGCAATAAAAAAGGCTTTTCCCGGCCACAAGCGATCCGGTCCGGTCAGGCGCTGCATGTCGCGACGCAGGCGCTCGTCACCCACCAGCGTGCGCGATTCCATGATGTTGGTGGCGATGGTGATGTCTTCCGTCGCCAGCCGCACGCAGTCCGAGAGCGAACGCACGCTGGAGCCGATGTCCAGCCCCAAGTCCCACAAGTGCGTGATGAACTGGCTAACGGCTTCCTCGGCGCCCGTGGGCAGCTCTGCACCGTCATGCAGTATCAACACATCCACGTCCGATGCCGGATGAAGCTCAGCACGGCCATAGCCTCCCACAGCCAACAGCGCAAGATCATTAAACTGATCTAAGCCCAGATTGACCCAGGCTTGGCGCAAGACATCATCAATGGCATTGGCCCATTCGCGAACTAAGAGACGAATGTCACGGCCTTCCTTGAAGCGCTCAATGAGTTCAGCCTGCGCTGCTTTCAGACTGGTTTTGTCTGAAGGGGAGTTGTTCATGCGGCACGCTCGGTCAGGAACGTAAAGTCTTCTTCGGGGCGTGCGGTCAGGATTTCGACGCCCGTATCCGTGACGAGAATGGTGTGCTCCCACTGCGCGGATAGCTTGTGATCTTTGGTCACTACGGTCCATTCATCGGGCAGCAATTTCGTGTGGTGCGAACCGGCATTGATCATAGGCTCAATGGTAAAGGTCATGCCTGCTTGCAGTGCCATGCCTTCACCCGCTTTACCGTAATGCAGAATTTGTGGTTCTTCATGGAACACTTTGCCAATGCCATGACCACAGTATTCACGTACCACTGAATAGCGGTTCGCTTGTGCATGTTGCTGAATGACGGCACCGATGTCGCCCAACGTGCAGCCAGGACGAACCAACGCCAATGACTTGTATAAGCACTCTTGCGTTACGCGAACCAATCGTTGCGCCAAGATGGAAGGTTGCCCAACAAAGAACATTTTGCTGGTGTCACCGTGGTAACCATCCTTAATGACCGTGACATCGACATTGATGATGTCGCCATCTTTTAAGATTTTCTTGTCACTGGGGATGCCATGACAGATGACCTGATTCACCGAAGTGCAGATGCTTTTCGGGAAACCACGATAATTCAGTGGCGCCGGAATAGCGCCTTGAACATTGACGATGTAGTCGTGACAGATCTGATTCAGTGTCTCAGTGCTGACACCGACTTTGACGTACTCACCAATCATGGTGAGTACGTCAGCGGCGAGGCGGCCAGCCACGCGCATTTTGTCGATTTCTTCAGCGGTCTTAATCAGCGTGCTCATGCAATGTCCCGGACGAACCCTGCGAATTCACGCAGTGGTTGAGGTTTAGAAGTCGCCTATGGTATAAAGCGCGCCGCATTTCGGCAAACATACGAAGTGTGTATTTTTAAATCCGACCAACAGTCGACACGATTACCGGGTGCTCATTGAGAAAAATGAGTTGGTAATTGGGGCTGTTGCGAGGCCATAACCCAACTGGAGAAACTCTCATGGCACAAGTCACCATGCGTGAGCTGCTGCAAGCCGGCGCTCACTTCGGTCACCAGACTCGCTTCTGGAACCCCAAAATGGCCCCGTACATCTTCGGCGCCCGCAACAAGATCCATATCATCAACTTGGAACACACTGTTCCAGCGCTCAATGATGCCCTGAATTTCGTTAACCGTCTGTCCAGCCAAAAGAACAAGGTTCTTTTTGTTGGCACCAAGCGCGCGGCAGCGCCGATCATTGCTGAGCACGCCGCTCGCGCTGGTCAGCCCTACGTTAACCACCGCTGGCTCGGCGGCATGCTGACCAACTGGAAGACCATTCGCCAGTCGATCAAGCGTCTGAAAGATCTGGAAGCTCAGCTCGCTGACGGCACATTCGCCAAGCTGACCAAGCGTGAAGTGCTGGAACGCACTCGCGAAATGGAAAAGCTGGAAAAATCGCTGGGCGGCATTAAGGACATGGGCGGCTTGCCCGATGCCATGTTCGTTATCGACGTTGATCACGAAGCCACTGCAATCGCCGAAGCGCGTAAGCTGGGCATCCCCGTAATCGGTGTGGTGGATACTAACTCCAACCCAACGGGTGTGGATTATGTGATCCCTGGTAACGATGACGCCATCCGCGCAATTCACCTCTACGTCGGTTCGATGGCTGATGCCATCATCGAAGGTCGTGAATTTGCTGCCACCACTGGTGGTCGCGAAGCTGACGGTTTTGTTGAAGTCGCTGCAGCCGCTGAGTAATTTCCGAAGGCACTGAGTTTCGTGCCTTTGAGTGGCCGATAGATGAAGAAAGGGGCTTAGGCCCCTTTTTTCAGATGATTTTTTGTTTCAGATGGTTTTTTGTTTCAGATGATGTTTCTGCTCTGCTGAAGCATCCCTTTTTTGGTCGACGCCGTCAGGCGGAGGCCTTTTTTATTGAACACACTGTGAGGATTTAATCATGGCAGACGTAACCGCCGCCCTCGTAAAAGAACTCCGTGAGCGTACCGGCCTCGGCATGATGGAATGCAAAAAGGCATTGGTTGAAGCCGGTGCTGACATCGAGCTGGCTATTGATAACCTGCGTAAGTCGGGTCAGGCCAAAGCCGCTAAGAAAGCGGGCAACATCGCCGCTGATGGCGCCATCATTCTGGCTAGCGATGCTGGTGTGGCTATCGCGCTCGAAGTGAACTGCCAGACTGACTTCGTGGCTCGTGATGCCAACTTCTCCGCTTTCGCCAACAAGGTTGCCGGCATTGCCCTGGCTGCCCGCGAAACTGATGTAGCCAAGATTGCTGAGCTGAACTACGACGGCATCACCGTTGAAGAGGCTCGTGTACTTCTGGTACAGAAGATCGGTGAAAACATCCAAGTTCGTCGCGCCGTTTTGGTTGAAGGCGCTCAGCTGGCCACCTATGTTCACGGCCTGAAAATTGGTGTTGTTGTTGCTTTCGAAGGTGGCGACATTGACCTCGGTAAGCAAGTGGCTATGCACGTAGCTGCAGCAAACCCTCTGGTTGTTAATGCAGACGAAATTCCTGCTGAAGTGCTCGCGAAAGAGCAGGAAATTGCTGAGGCTAAGGCGGCTGAATCCGGCAAGCCAGCCAACATCGTTGAAAAAATGGTGCAGGGCGCTCTCGCTAAGTTCCGTGGTGAAGTCTCCCTGGTTGAGCAAGGCTTTGTGATCGACCCAGAACAGAAAGTGGGCGCTGTGTTGGCTAAGGCCGGTGCAAAAGTGACCAAGTTCGTGCGTCTGGAAGTTGGTGAAGGCATTGAAAAAGTAGAAGTTGACTTCGCTGCTGAAGTGGCCGCTACGCAGGCTGCTGCCGCTGGTAAGTAAGTCGTCGCCAGTCATCACTGACTGTCTGCAAAAGGCCTCTTAATGAGGCCTTTTTGCTGTAAGCTTGCCAACAATCTAAAACCCTTAAAGAGGCCCTGCTAATGACTGATCAACGTCTCGCGCACAAGCGCATTCTGCTGAAATTGTCGGGTGAGGCACTAGCTGGAGATGCCGATGTTGGCATTGACCCTAAAGTCCTGAAGCGCATGGCGCTGGAGGTGGGTCAGCTCGTCGGTATTGGTGTGCAAGTGGGCATTGTAGTGGGCGGCGGCAATTTGTTCCGTGGCGCAGCGCTGCAACAGGCTGGCTTGGACCGAGTGGCTGGTGATCACATGGGCATGCTGGCGACCGTGATGAACGGCTTAGCCCTGCGTGATGCCCTGGAACGCAACAACATCAAAACTCGCTTAATGTCGGCCATCCCCATGAGTGGTGTGGTTGATCATTACGATCGCCGCGCTGCTATTCGACATTTACAAAGTGGCGATGTCTGTATTTTTGTGGCTGGCACCGGCAATCCATTCTTCACCACCGACACCGCTGCGTGCTTGCGGGGCATTGAGATCAATGCCGATATTGTTATCAAAGCGACTAAGGTTGATGGCATCTACAGTGCCGACCCGGTGAAAGACCCCAGCGCCACCAAGTACGATTTAATTACCTTCGATGAAGTGCTGACCAAGCAACTAGCCGTTATGGATTTGACCGCTATGTGCCTGTGCCGCGACCACAATATGCCACTGCGTGTCTTTAATATGAATAAGACCGGCGCCTTGCTGAACCTTGTGGTGGGTGAGTCTGAAGGCACGTTGGTGACGCGTTAATTTTAGTTTTCGACCGTATTGTTGTTTGGAGTTTTCATGATCAATGATCTGAAAAAGGACTGTGAAGTCCGTATGCAAAAAACCTTGGATGCCCTGGAGCAAGCGTTTTCTCGCGTGCGTACAGGTCGTGCTCACCCGTCCATGTTGAAAGACGTGATGGTGCCTTACTACGGTACAGACACTCCGCTCATGCAAGTGGCTAACGTCAATGTGGATGACTCTCGAACACTGATTGTGCAGCCGTATGAGCGCAACATGGTGGGCGCTATTGATAAAGCCATTCGTAATTCGGATCTCGGCCTAAATCCGGTCACCACCGACGTGATTCGCGTGCCGCTGCCGGCGTTGACCGAACAAACTCGCCGCGACATGCAGAAGTTGGCGAGAAATGAAACCGAAGGCGCACGCGTGGCTCTGCGTAATATTCGTCGCGATGTCATTGGCGATATTAAAGAGTTGGCCAAGGAAAAAGAGATTTCCGAGGACGACGAGCGTCGCGGCACAGACGACATCCAGAAAATTACCGACCGCTTTGTCGCTGAGGCGGACCGCCTGCTGGCGGCAAAAGAAGCCGAACTCATGCAGGTTTGATGGGCCATGGATCAAGACCAGCCGAGTAGTTCAGCGCCAGATGCGGAGGCGTGCACCCATGCCTTGCCACGCCATGTGGCGGTCATCATGGATGGCAATAATCGGTGGGCAAAAGTACGCGGTTTGCCGGGCACGGAGGGTCATCGTGCCGGTGAGCTGGCGCTGCGTAATGTGGTCGAGCTAGCTGCAAAAGCGCACATTGAAGTGCTCACGGTGTTTGCCTTTTCCAGCGAGAACTGGCGTCGTCCGCCTGACGAAGTCGCGGCGCTTATGCAGCTCTTTCTCATGGCACTAGAGGTTCGCGTTCAGGAACTGAACAAGGCGCGTATTCGTTTGCGCTTTATCGGCGACCGCAGTGCCTTCTCGGCAGAGCTTCAAGCCGGCATGTTAAAAGCAGAGGCGTTGACTCAGTCGCATACGCGTATGACGCTGGTGATTGCCGTCAATTACGGTGGTCAGTGGGATATGGCACAGGCAGCGCGTTGTCTGGCTGAGCAGGTTGCCGCGGGAACATTGGCGCCTAAAGACATTACGCCGGCACGGGTTGCAGAACATATCGAACTGGCGGATGTGCCGCCGGTTGATCTTCTGATTCGCACCGGTGGCGAGCTTCGTATTAGTAATTTTGTTTTATGGCAGTCCGCGTATGCGGAATATTATTTCAGCGATGCGTTGTGGCCAGACTTTGGTCATGATCAGCTACAAGCTGCCTTAAACGAGTTTTCGCAGCGGCAACGCCGCTTTGGCCGAACATCAGAACAAATCGAGGCCCTTCATGCTTAAAGAACGCGTCATAACGGCACTTCTTCTTTTACCCGTGGTGTTGTGGTGCGTTTTTGGCGGTGTTGCCTCAGCGTTCCCACTATTTGCCTCGGCCATTATCTTAGCGGCTGCTTGGGAATGGACGGCGATGATGCGAGTGTCGGCTTTGCTCGCTCGCCTGGGCTTTGTCGGTCTCGTGGCAGCAGCCATGTATGGGGTTAAGCCGCAGGCACTGAGCTTTGATGCAGCGGGCGTCAATGCCTTAGGGCCGCTCATGGCAGGCGCTGCACTGTTTTGGTTGGTGGCCTTGGTTTGGGTGCGTCGCTACCCCGGCGATGCTCAACGCTGGGATCGCCCGTTTTTCATGCTGCTGATTGGCTTGCTTTTGCTGGTGCCCACATGGGCTGGCCTCGTTCAGCTGCACGGCCAATCACCCTGGTGGTTAATGTATGTGCTGTTGCTGGTTTGGGGCGCAGACACGGGTGCTTATTTCGCCGGTCGCCGTTTTGGCAAGGTCAAATTGGCTCCCTCGGTGAGTCCTGCTAAAACCCGTGAAGGCCTCTATGGCGGCCTCGTGACAACGTCGATCATTATGCTTGTCGTGGCTTTTAATCTTCAGTTAGCGAGTCTGCAGTTTTTACTTTTTGCCGTGGTTTCGGCAACGACGGTTCTTGCTTCAGTACTCGGGGATTTGTTCGAGTCCATGGTGAAGCGTCGTGCGGGCATTAAAGACTCCGGTAAGATTTTTCCTGGACACGGTGGCGCGCTCGATCGCATCGACTCCATCACCGCTGCCGCGCCCGTATTCCTCGCGGGTTGGTGGCTGGCGGGCGGCTTCTAATTTCCGATGACAGCCTTGCAAACACTCACTGTATTGGGCGCAACCGGCTCTATCGGCCGCAGTACGCTGGATGTCGTGGCGCGCTACCCCGAACGTTATCGCGTGTATGCACTCACGGCGTTTAGTCGCGTCATTGAACTGAGCGAGTTGTGCCTGACGTTTAATCCGGTTTATGCCGTGGTGGCGGATGACGCGAGCGCATCATTATTGCGTGAAAAACTGCAAGGCGGCGCTAACGCCACTGAGGTTTTAGTCGGGGAGGCTGCACTGGCGCGCGTCGCTGAGGAAGCGGACACCGTGATGGCGGCTATTGTTGGTGCTGCGGGCCTGTTGCCCACGTTAGCAGCGGTTAAGGCCGGTCGACGGGTGTTGCTGGCCAATAAAGAAGCGCTAGTCATGTCGGGTGCTTTGTTCATGCGCGCCGTTCGCGAGCATGGTGCGACCTTGCTGCCTATCGACTCCGAGCACAATGCAATTTTCCAATGCTTGCCACCTAAGCATGCACAGGGGCTGACCGCTGTGGGTGTCGACAAGTTGCTTCTGACGGCATCTGGCGGTCCCTTTCGTGAATTTAGCCTAGAGCAGTTGCAGTCAGTCACCCCAGCACAGGCGGTAAAGCACCCAAACTGGTCCATGGGTCAGAAAATTTCTGTCGACTCTGCGACTCTGATGAACAAGGGATTAGAGTTTATTGAGGCGTGTTGGTTGTTCGCAGCGCGACCCGATCAGATCGACGTCGTGGTGCATCCGCAGAGTGTGATTCATTCCATGGTGTGCTACGCCGATGGCTCGGTGCTGGCGCAGATGGGTCAGCCCGATATGCGCACGCCGATTGCTCATGCGCTGGCATGGCCGGAACGCATTGCATCGGGCGTACCTGCCTTAAATTTTGCACAGCTAACCGCGCTGACTTTTGAGGCGCCCGATTTGCAGCGATTCCCGTGCTTACGCCTGGCGAAAGAAGCGATGACGGCGGGCGGTACGCATCCGGCCGTGTTAAATGCCGCGAATGAAGTGGCTGTGGCGGCCTTTTTGGCCGGCAAACTCGATTTCCTAGGGATTGCTCGTGTGATTGAGCAAGTCCTGAATGAAATTCCGGTGTCAGCCGCAGAGGAATTGGCTACTATTCTGGCGGCCGATGCTGAGGCACGCCAGCGAGCACATGCCATCGTGGCACATTATTTGTCTAAAACAGGAGAGGGCTGATATGCAGTTTCTCTATGTCCTGCTTGCCGGAATAGTCGTCTTGGGGCCACTCATTGCCATTCATGAGTTTGGTCATTTTTGGGTGGCGAGACGTTGCGGCGTGAAAGTACTGACCTTCTCCATCGGATTTGGGCCGGCCCTTTGGCAGCGCACAGCGCGGGATGGAACGGAGTATCGACTGGCGGCCATCCCGCTCGGCGGCTTTGTTCGTATGCTTGATGAACGCGAAGCGGATGTTCCAGAGAGCCTGAAGTCTCAAGCATTTAACCGGCAATCCGTGGGCAAGCGCATGGCGATTGTTGCCGCCGGCCCGTTGATCAACCTGATCTTTGCCGTGCTTCTGTATTGGGTACTGTTTTTGCAGCCTGGGCAAAGTTTGCGTCCCATTGTTGGCAAAGTCCTGCCGGATTCGCCCGCAGCCATGGCTGGCTTAAACGTTGGGGATGAGCTGTTAAGCATTAACACCCGCAAAGTTCCCGATTGGGAATCAGCCAATTACGCATTAGTTGAATACATTGGCGACAGCACCACTTTGACGGTCAATGTCCTGCCGCAAGGTGCCACACAAGCGCAGCAACGCTTTATTACGGTGGATAGATATTTAGTCGACAGCACCCAAGATCCTTTCCGCGCACTGGGCTTTGTGCCATGGATGCCACCCATGCCACCGGTTATTGGCGCCGTCGAATCAGACAGTCCCGCCGACAAAGCCGGATTGGCGATTAACGACCGCATTGAACGCATTGATGGTGTTGCCGTGTCGGACTGGCAGCAGGTCGTCGAGCAAATTCAGCAGCATCCCGATCACGCCATGACCTGGGAATTGGTTCGCAATGGCTCACCACTGGTGCTCACCGTGACTCCCGACCTGACGCACGAGTTCTCTGGTCAACCCGTCGGTCGCTTGGGCGTTGGCGTGATTGACGCACCGATTCATATTCCGCCGGAGTATCAACGCGACCGGGCTCTCGCACCGATAGCGGCGCTGCTTCAGGCATTCGATAAAACAGGTCAAATCATAGCCTTGTCGCTGACTTCCCTGTACAAGATGCTATCCGGTTTGATTGGTATGGATTCACTCAGTGGCCCCATAACGATTGTGAAAGTAGCGGGTCACAGTGCGAGTATTGGTTGGGAGTCCCTGGTGGGGTTCATGGCCTTACTTAGCGTGAGCTTGGGCGTACTGAACTTACTACCCATCCCTGTTTTGGATGGTGGCCATTTATTGTATTACGCGATTGAAGCCATATTTCGCCGGCCTCTTCCCGAGGCTGTGCAGTTGATGGGCTTGCGCGTTGGCGTCGCTCTGATGGGCAGTGTCATGCTGCTCGCTATATTGAACGATATTCGTCGCTTGTTTTGATTTTGGATGACTGCTCACATGACACGTAACTGGCCTTCTTTGGCTGTATTGCCTCTTGCACTGGCCATTGCCAGCGTCTCTGCACATGCTGACAGCTTTGTCGTTAAAGACATTCGCTTGGAAGGCTTAGGGCGCTTATCTGCCTCCAGCGTTTATGCCTTATTACCGTTTGCCGCCGGCGAAACGGTGACCGATGAGCGTAGTGCAGACTTGGTGCGAGCACTTTTTGCTTCGGGCCAGTTTGAGGATGTTCAGGCATTGCGGGACGGCGATGCGCTCATTGTGCGTGTGGTTGAGCGTCCTAGTATTTCGACGATTGAGCTGAGCGGTAACCAATCCATCAATAAGGAAGACTTGTTGAAAGGTTTGAAAACCATTGGCCTGAGTGAGGGCGAAGTGTTTAAGCGCGCCGCCTTGGATCAGGTGCGTTTGGAGTTGCAGCGCCAGTACGCAGCACAAGGTCGTTACGGCGCAACAGTGACGGCAACAGCCAAGCCATTGCCGCGTAACCGAGTGGGCATCAGCATTACCATTAAAGAAGGCGATACGGCTCGCATTAAGCGTATTAGCATCAATGGCAATACGGTGTTTAAGGACCCCATACTGCTTAAGCAGCTACAGCTCCAGTCCAGGCATTTATTGTCGTTTATTTATGGTGACGACAAGTATTCGCGTGAAAAGTTAACAGCAGATATCGAAACCCTGCGCTCTTTCTACCTCGATCGTGGCTACTTACGATTCAGCGTCGACTCGACTCAAGTCACGCTCTCGCCAAACAAAGATCAAGTCTATATTGATATTAACGTGAGCGAAGGCGAACCCTTTAAAGTCGGTGATGTACGCTTGGCGGGCGACTTGCCGGTACCTGAGTCGGAATTGAAAAACCTGTTATTGGCACAGCCAGGTCAGGTTTACTCACAAAAAGTGGTGACGCTCACCAACGAAATCATTACGCGTCGTTTAGGTCGTGATGGTTATTTGCTGGCCGATGTTCAAGGCGTACCCGAGCTGGATGACGCAACGAAAACCGCAAAAATTGTTTTCTACGTCAATGCTAATCGGGTCATGTCGGTACGCCGAATTAATTTCACGGGCAATCTAAAAACGGATGACAGCGTCCTTCGTCGTGAAATGCGCCAATTCGAAGGGGCACAAGCTTCGGCAGAGAAAATTGATCTTTCTAAGGTTCGTTTGCAGCGCCTAGGTTTTTTCAGCGATGTAAAAGTTGAAAACGCCCGCGTGCCAGGCACCACGGACCAAGTCGATTTAAATGTGGCCGTTACGGAGCAGGCTTCCGGCTCGATCAGTGCAAGCTTGGGTTACTCACAGAATGCGGGTCTGGTCTTCGGCGCCAATGTTAGCCAAACCAACTTCTTGGGTACGGGTAACCGCGTCTCTATTGGTTTAAACCGCTCGGATGTGCGTGATGCCTACAATGTGTCCTTCTTGGACCCCTACTTCACTCCAGAAGGGATTAGCCGTGGCTATAACTTCTATCTGCGTCAGACCAAGCTTGATGATTTAAACATCAGCAATTACTCGACAGATTCCTTGGGCGCAAACATCAGTTTTAGCTATCCGATTGATGAAACAGAAACCATCAGCTTCTCGGCGGGCATTGACCAAACGAAAATCAGTTTGGGTGTGAATCCGTCTGAGGCCGTTTTCAAATTCACCAATGAAAATGGCAATAACTTGATGACCTATACCGGCACGGCTTCTTGGGCGCGAAATACCTTGAACCGTGGCACTTTCCCTACGGCTGGTGCATCACAATCGGTAGCGATGGAGTTAGGCCTGCCTGGCAGTGATGTGAGTTTTTATAAGCTGACCTATAACGCTCAGCGCTACTTCCCGGTTCGCAGCGACTGGGTTGGACGTGGTTACGCGCGTTTGGGTTATGGCGACGCCATCAGTGGTAGCAGCTTACCGTTCTACCGTAACTTTTTTGGTGGCGGCTTCGGCTCGGTCCGTGGCTTCCGTGACAACTCGATGGGCCCGCGCAGTCAGCGTCTGTCACTCTCTAACCCAGCGGTCCTGCTGCCGGAGTCGGAGTCGATTGGCGGTAATGTGCAAGTCGAGGGTGGTGTGGAGTTAATCTTCCCCGTGCCGTTTATCGAGGACAAGAGCAAAATTCGCACCTTGGCGTTCTTCGATGTGGGTAATATTTTCGATACCAATGCGAAGGCTACCTCCACCACAGACTACAAGCCTTCCTTGGGTAATTTACGTTACTCCGTGGGTGTAGGCCTGTCTTGGATCACGCCCATCGGGCCATTAACATTTGCGGTGGCAAAGCCCTTAAATACTCAGGATGGCGACGATACTCAAGCCTTCCAGTTCTCTCTTGGACAAGGATTCTGATCTAATGAAAACCGTTCGTAATGTCTTATGCGCTATTGCCCTAGTGTCTGTGTCTGCAATGTCTTGGGCGGCGGCTGCCAATGCCCCAACACGCATTGCGGTTTTAGACCGTGAGGCGGCTATTTTGGCGACCAATGCAGCGCAAGCCGCTCAGGAAAAATTGGCGACGGACATGAAGCCACAACGCGACAAGCTGGAGCAGTTGCGTAAAGACATCAAAGCCATGGAAGAGAAGTTTGTGAAAGAAGCTGCCGCCATGAGTGAGCGTGATAAGAAAGCCTTGCGTGAGCAAGCGGATCAAAAAGCCAACGAATTCAATTCGCTGGTGACACAAGTGCAAAAGCGCACGCAGGATGCTCAGCAGGACCTCTTAAATAAACTCTTGCCTAGTATGCAAAGCGTGCTGGACGAGATGCGCAAATCGGGCAATTTTGATGTCATCTTAGATCGTCGTGGCGTGATCTATGTTGATCCGGATCTTGATCTGACTAAGCGGGTTGTTGATCGTCTGAACGCAGCCAAATAAGTAGGCTAGGCGGAGCTCGCAGCAATGACTACTCCTCACATGAGCATCACGCTTGGCGAGCTAGCGCATGAGCTAGGAGCTGAGCTGCAAGGGAATCCAGCGCATCTCATTACGGGCATGGGAACCTTGCAAAATGCTCAGTCGCATCAGCTGAGCTTCTTAGCAAACCCTCGCTATCGCCCTTTGTTGGCTACGACTCAAGCGGGTGCTGTGCTCATGCGAGCCCAAGATAAGGGCGACTTTGCGGGGCCAGCGCTGTTTCTGCCCAATCCCTATGTGGCTTTTGCGACCCTATCTCATCGCTTCGATAGAACCCCGACGTTACCTCAGGGCATCCATGCCAGTGCAGTGGTTGCTGAGAGTGCTGAAGTACCAGCGAGCGCATGCATCGGGCCGTTAGCCGTTATTGGTGAAGGCGCCGTGATCGGCGAGGGCACAGTCATTGAGGCGGGTGCGGTGATTCATGCTCGCGTCCACATCGGTGCAAATTGTCGTATCCGTAGCCATGTCGTGATCTATCACGATTGTGTGCTCGGGGACCGTGTCAATATTCACGCGGGTACGATTGTTGGTGGTGATGGCTTTGGCTTCGCTAATGAACGCGGTGTGTGGCGGAAAATCGCCCAAATAGGTCGTGTTGTAATTGGTGATGACGTGGATATTGGCGCGAACACCACGATAGACCGTGGCGCGTTAGAAGACACAGAAATCCACAACGGTGTGATTATTGATAATCAGGTTCAGATTGCCCATAACGTGGTTATTGGTGCCCATACCGCTATCGCAGCTAATTGTGGTGTATCGGGCAGCACCCGGATTGGCAAGCACTGTATTTTAGCGGGTGGTGTTGGCATTGTCGGGCACATTGAAATTTGCGATGGCGTGCAAATCACCGGCATGACCATGATCACAAAGTCCATTAGTGAACCCGGTTCCTATTCGTCCGGAACGGCTTTTGACAGCACCGATAACTGGAAGAAAATGGCGGTGCGCCTGCGTCGTTTAGATGAGTTAGCGCAGCGAGTTCGCGTCTTGGAGAAGACTTAACATGATGACTATTGAGCAGGTAATGCATTATCTGCCGCAGCGATACCCCTTTTTGCTGGTTGACCGTGTCACTGAAGTGGAAGCTGGCAAGCATATTGTGGGTTTCAAGAACATCACCATTAACGAGCATTTTTTCCAGGGGCACTTTCCTGGCAAGCCCATCATGCCTGGCGTGTTAATGATTGAAGCCATGGCGCAGATTGCCGGGGTCTTAGGCTTTTATACCCACAACAAAAGCCCTGAGTCCGGCCATCTTTATGTTTTTGCAGGCGCTGATAATGTGCGATTTAAGCGTCAGGTCATCCCCGGCGATCGCTTAGTGTTGGAAGCCACGATGACGGGAAGTCGTCGCCATATTTATAAATTTTCGTGTCGTGCCCTGGTTGATGGCGAACTAGCCGCCAGTGCCGACCTGCTAATTGCGGAACAAGTGATATGAGCCTTATCCACGCGACTGCGATTATTGACCCTCGAGCTGACATCGCAGAGGGTGTTGAAATTGGCCCTTATTCTGTCATTGGTGCCGATGTGGTGATCGGTGCCGACACCTGGATTGGCCCTCATGTGGTGATCTCTGGTCCGACGCGGATTGGCGAGCGCAACCGTATCTATCAATTCGCCTCGGTGGGTGCAGATTGCCAGGACAAAAAGTATCGGGGTGAGCCCACGCGACTTGAAATCGGTGACGACAACGTCATTCGCGAAGCGTGCTCGCTGCATCGTGGCACCATTCAAGACAAGAGCCTGACCAAAATTGGCTCACGCAATTTGCTTATGGTGAATAGCCATATTGCCCATGATGTCGTGATCGGTGATGACAACATTATTGCCAACAATGCCGGTATTGCAGGTCATGTTGTGATTGGTGATGGCGTGATCGTTGGGGGCAATTCAGGCATTCATCAATTCTGCCGAATTGGCTCTTATGCCATGCTGGGTGGTGGCACGACGTTGTTTAAAGATGTTCCGGCGTATGTCATGGCCAGTGGCAATCCGGCAATTCCACGCGGTATGAACTTTGAAGGCATGAAGCGCAAAGGCTGGTCTTCGGAGACCATTAATGCGTTGCGCAGGGCTTATAAAGCGGTTTACCGCGATGGTCTAACGCTGGATGAGGCCTATGCGCCATTGGCTGAGCTAGCAGCCAAAGCGCCTGAAGTTCAATTGTTTATCGACTCGCTGCGCGCTTCTACGCGCGGCATCATCCGATAAACGTAACCATGTCGTCGGCGACACCGGTCTTTGGCATCGTCGCAGGTGAAGCCTCAGGCGACCTCCTTGGTGCAGGGCTCATTCGAGCCCTGAAAGTTCACTTTCCGAATGCCCGATTTATTGGCATCGCTGGCCCACAAATGCTGGCCGAAGGTGCTGAAACCTTAGTGCCCATGGAACGATTGTCGGTCATGGGTTTGGTTGAGGTGTTAGGGCGTTTACGCGAGCTTTTTGCGGTTCGCGACCAGCTGATCGAGCGCCTGCAAGCAGAAAAAATTGATGCCTTTATTGGTATCGATGCCCCCGATTTCAATTTGCGCATCGCCGCCGCACTCAAACCCGCGGGTATCCCCACCATCCATTATGTCAGCCCATCCGTGTGGGCTTGGCGTCAGGGACGGGTCAAGGGCATTCGCGCCAGCGTCGATCTGATGTTGTGCTTGCTGCCATTTGAAAAAGCCTTCTACGACAAACACGCCGTTCCGGCGGTCTTTGTTGGGCACCCACTGGCGGATACCTTGCCACTCGTGCCAGATGCGATGGCCGCGCAAGTCCGTCTCGGGCTGCCTTCGACGGCATCCGAGCGTGCTGCAACCGTGGCTTTGTTGCCGGGCAGTCGTCGTGGGGAAGTGGCTAGCCTACTACCGCTGCTATTGGCGACGGCGAAGATTTTGCATGCGCAGTTTCCGACGCTTAACTTCCTGATTCCGGCCATTAATGCGGAGCGCAGCGAACAAATTCGCGCCGCCGTTGAGGCCCATGACGCATTACCCATAACGATTTTTGATCAGCAGATTGGGAACGATGTGGGGCGCGTGGTGATGTCGGCAGCGGATGTCATTGTGCTGGCGTCGGGTACCGCCACGCTGGAAGCCCTGCTCTTGAAAAAGCCCATGGTCGTCGCCTATCGCTTGCACTGGCTGACTTGGCTCATCGCAAGATGGTTGGTGAAAATCCCCTTCGTGAGTTTGCCTAATCTGTTAGCAGGACGCCGCCTGGTGCCTGAATTGCTGCAAAACCAAGCCACCCCAGAAAACTTGGCCCGCGAGACTGCAGAGTGGCTTAACTCGCCGGATAAGGTGCGAACAACCTTAGCTGCCTATGACGCACTGCACCTTGCCCTGCGGCAGGATGCGAGCGCCACGGGGGCGGCGGCTATTGCGCGCTTACTGTCGAGTCGCCTGGCGCCATGAGTCGTCACGCGAGCCAATGGCAAAGCGATTTTTTCGCCCCAGACCCGAATGCCCTGTTACTGGCCGGCGTCGATGAGGTAGGGCGTGGGCCACTCGTTGGAGCCGTCGTAACCGCCGCAGTGATCTTGGACCCAGCACGTCCCATTTCAGGTTTGAACGATTCTAAGAAGCTCAGCGCTACACAGCGTGAGCATCTGGCCGAGCAAATCCGTGAGCGGGCGTTGGCCTGGGCCTTGGGTCGCGCCGAGCCGGCGGAAATTGACCAAATCAATATTTTGCAGGCGACCATGCTGGCCATGCAGCGGGCGGTGGCTGCGTTGCCGATTACGCCAACCTCAGTGCTGATTGACGGCAATCGCTGCCCCTCTTTACCCATGCCAGCTCAAGCGGTGGTTAAGGGTGATGCCACGGTGCCCGCCATCAGTGCGGCCAGTATTTTGGCGAAAGTGGCGCGTGATGCTGAGATGCAGGCACTGGAGCTTCAACATCCTGGTTATGGATTCGCCAAACACAAGGGCTATCCGACGCCAGCGCATCTCGAGGCCTTGCAACGCCTAGGGCCATTGCCCGAACATCGTCGCTCCTTTGCGCCTGTCAGGGCGCTGCTTTCGCTACCGAGTAAATCATGACGGCCTTTGTGCATCTGCGCGTTCATTCCGAGTTTTCTTTGCTCGACTCTATCGTGCGTATTGATGATGCCGTAAAGGCCTGTGCTGCTGCTGGCATGCCCGCGATGGCGATGACGGATCGAAGTAATTTCTATGGCCTGGTGAAGTTCTATAA
>Ga0255139_1000288_pt1 | contig 16913 bp, 15 predicted proteins | sample Law_Colum_RepB_8_FD_188549 | JGI IMG/M metagenome (GOLD analysis project Ga0255139, IMG submission 188549) | Freshwater microbial communities from St. Lawrence River, New York, United States - Law_Colum_RepB_8d | ecosystem: Environmental > Aquatic > Freshwater > River | place: USA: New York...
TCGCCCAATCAGCCTCGTAGTCCCTGATCCACAGTCACTGACCGAGAAGACAAAAGAAACAGACAGAGAGCTGAAAAACAACCGGCACCTATTGACAGGTCAATCCATACCAGGAGCCCACCCCGTGAGCGATGGGTGGTTCGGGCGCATGGCCTGAATCAAGCAGCATCGCTTAAGCACCCATCGCCCACAGGGGTGGGCTCCTACAAAAAACAAAGGACAAACCATGACCGCTCTCGTCATTGCCGAACACGACAACGCCTCCATCAAAGGCGCGACCCTGAACACCGTCACGGCTGCTGCCGCATGCGGTGGTGATGTGCATGTGCTGGTGGCTGGTCACAACGCCGCTGCCGCAGCACAAGCTGCTGCGCAAATTGCTGGCGTGGCCAAAGTGATCCACGCCGACAGCGAAGCCTTGGCCCACGGCCTGGCTGAAAACGTCGCAGCGCAAGTGCTCGCCATCGCTGCCCACTACAGCCACATCCTGTTTCCCGCCACTGCGGCTGGCAAAAACGTCGCCCCGCGCGTGGCGGCCAAGCTCGATGTGGGCCAAATCAGCGATGTGACCCAAGTCATCTCGGCCGACACCTTCGAGCGCCCGATTTACGCTGGCAACGCCATCGCCACGGTGCAAAGCACCGACGGCACCAAAGTCATCACCGTGCGCACCACCGGCTTTGACGCCGCAGCCGCCACCGGTGGCAGCGCAGCCGTTGAAACAGCCGCAGCCCAAGCCGACAGCGGCAAGAGCGCCTTCACGCGCAGCGAGATCGCCAAGAACGACCGACCCGAACTCACGGCTGCCAAGATCATCGTGTCCGGTGGCCGCGCCTTGGGCAGCTCGGAGAAGTTCAACGAAGTGATGACCCCGCTGGCCGACAAGTTGGGTGCCGCCATTGGTGCCAGCCGCGCCGCAGTCGACGCCGGTTACGCTGCCAACGACCTGCAAGTGGGCCAGACGGGCAAGATCGTCGCGCCTCAGCTGTATGTGGCGTGCGGCATCTCGGGTGCGATCCAGCACTTGGCGGGCATGAAGGACTCCAAGGTGATCGTGGCGATCAACAAGGACCCTGAGGCCCCGATCTTCAGTGTGGCCGACTTCGGCCTCGAAGCCGATTTGTTTGCCGCTGTGCCGGATCTGACGCAGTCCATTTGAGGGCCATGGACTGGGCATCAGCATCGGTGACACGGCCGCGTTCCAGTTTGATTCATACTTGCGCAAACCCTTTTCGGAGCGCTTATGAAAACAATCGGCATGATCGGCATTGGCATGATGGGCCACGGCATCGCGAGCAATCTGCTCAAACACGGGCAAAGCCTGACGGTGCTGGAACACCCTGGCAACCAACCGCTGGACGCCCTGCTGGCCGCAGGCGCACGCACCTGCACCACGCCCCAGGCGCTGGCTGCGCAATCGGATGTGATCATCCTGTGCGTCACAGGCACGCCCCAGGTCGAAGCGGTGCTGCTGGGCGATAACGGTGTCTTGAAGGGCATGCGCCCGGGCACCATCGTCATCGACTGCTCCACAGCCGTGCCCGCCTCCACCGAAAAGGTCGCGGCCATGGTCATCGCCCAGGGCGGTCAGTTCCTCGATTCGCCCATGACGCGCACCCCCAAGGAGGCCGCCGAAGGTCGATTGAACTTGCTGGTGGGTGGCGATACCGCGCTGTTCGAAACCTGCAAACCCATCCTGGCCTGCTTTGCAGAAAACATCGTGCACACCGGCCCCATTGGCTCTGGCCACCGCATGAAGCTCTTGCACAACTACGTGTCGCTGGGCACCGTGACCTTGCTGGCCGAGGCTGCAGCCTGCGCGCAGCGTGCGGGCGTGGACGCCAACACTTTTGTGGAAGTGCTGTCCAAGGGTGGCGGCTGGGGCGCAGCGCTCGACCGCCTGAAACCCACCCTGACCTCGGGCGACACCTCGGGGCTGCGGTTTTCGATGAGCAACGCGCTCAAGGACTTGAGCTACTACAACCAGATGGCCATCGACACGCAGGCCGACCACACGGTGGCGCAGGCCGTCAAAAACACGCTGGAAACCGCTTGCCAGGAAGGCGACCCGAATGGGCTGGTGCCTGAGCTGATTGATCGGCTGGTCAAGCGTCAAAGCACCTGACCGCTCAAGCCTCTTGCTGGTTGATTCGGCCCGATGAAGTTTGAAGGACCCATGTTGTTGTCGGCCACTTTTGTCTTTGTAGGAGCCCACCCTGTGGGCGATGGGCGTGGCACACGCCCTCAACTTCGCCCTGCAAGCCATCGCCCACAGGGTGGGCTCCTGCAAAAAAGCCATTGTTTGAATGTTGTTCAAGACTTCAGGGGGCCGGATTCATAACGGGGGGTGTTTTCACCATCGTGATGACCCCAAACGGACAGCGCCGCTCACATCGGCTGCAACCGGTACAGCCCTGTTCGTCGTGCAGCACCGAATGCTTGCGCCAGGCCACGACCTGCAAGCTCAGCACCCCCGGTGGGCATGCCGCCACGCACCAGCCGCAACCGGTGCAGCGAGGCGTGTGGATGTGGGGCAGCAGCATGGGATCAAAAGGTTTTGAGTTCGTTCACTCGGAGCAAAAACGCCTCAGGCACCGCCGCCACTTTGCGGCTCTCGCGCTCAATGAACACGATGCCGATCTTGCCGCGTGCCACTTCACGGGCCGTGTCCAGGCATTCCATGCGGTACACCAGGTCAAAGCCGTATTTGTTGTGGTCCTGCGGGATCATGCTCACGCGCATGGTTTCGCCGTGAAAACCTTCGGACTTGTATTGAGCGACCATGTCACCCACCACGATGGGGTGACCGGCCACATTGCCTTCGGTGTACCCCAGCGACTTGAAAAAACGCACACGCGCCTCGGACACCAGCGTCAGCAGCTGCGCATTGTCCAGGTGCCCGCCCTGGTTGACGTGGCTGATGTAGATCTGGATGTCGGTGGCAAAGACAAAATGGTCGGGCAGGTTGAACTGGATACGGGGCATGGGCAAATCAAACCGTGTGAAACAAACCGCATTGTCCCTTGCCCACGCACATGGCCGACAAGAAACCGGCCATGTTCCAACCTGCGCAGCGCCCTGCCGGGCGCAACCGACACGGTTTACGGTGTCAACACCAGATTTTTGACCGTGGCACTGCCTGCCACACCCAAGTCCAGCACAGGGTTGGTGCTCTGTGTGGTGTAACCCGTGGCCGTTCCGGTCAGGTTGTAGCGTCCGGCGACCATGCTGTCGGTGGTGAACGTCAAGGGCGAACCGGCGACATACGGCGCCTTGACCGCTGCCGCCAGCGGCAAGGCCAGGCTGTAATCGGCACTGATGGGGTCCACGCCCATGGAAGCGATATCCAGTGCTTGGCCGGTGCTCAGGCTCTGGCGTGCCACCACATGGGCATCGGTCAGCCCCAGGCTGCTGGTGTTGGTGACCACACCCTCAACCCTCGCCATGGCAGAAGGCGCAGGCTGGATCGGGGTCAGGGCTGTGTTGAGTGCCGTGACGCCGGTGGCCAAGGACACGGGCACATTTGTCACCGCTGCTGTGGTCAGGTTTTGCCCGGCCACCACCACGGTGTAGTGGGTGTTTTCTGGCAAATACGCCAGAGTGAACTTGCCCGTGATCGGATCGGGCACGGTGGCGCGCAGCTTGTTGTCGGGATCGCGCGTGGAGACCACCACATTGGCCGCGATCGAGGGGTGAACATAGCCTTCGATGGCCGTGGTCAGGCGCTGGATGACCGACACCACCGGCTTGAGGTTGTAGCGCCCGGAAGCGCCCGCCTTGACGATGGATCGGCAGGCATCAAAGTCCAGCACCATGTCGGCCACCTGACCGCTTTGCACATCAAACCGCGCTTGCAATTTGTAGCCGCTTTGCTGGGCGCTGGGCGTGGTCAGCGCCACCTCGTTGGTCGTGCCCGACAACACCAAAGCGTTGGCCAATGGGTTGGAAGTTGAGGGGTTGGCCGGGTTGTCTGCCAGCACCAAGCGCACTTGCTGGTAAGTGCCTGCAGGCAAAGGCAATGAGCCCAATTCCTGCAACACACCGTTGTTGAGTGACAGCAAATCAATGCGCTGCGTGGGAAGGGTCAACTCGCTCCAGCCCGTGGGTTCGGTGCCATCGGCGGTGGCACTCTGGTGGATGCGAATTTTGTTGACGGTGACATACACATGGTCATAGCCACAGGCCGGCGCATCGGTCATGGCCAGTTTGAGAGTGCCAGTGGGGGTCGAACCACCGCCACCACCGCATGCGACCAGCCCAGAGGCCACAAGCCCGAGTCCGGTCCAGGAGATGGTTTTCAAAACTCTGAAAGAATGCTTCGTTTGCATGGTGTGCTCCTGTAAAACAATGGACAAATTCTGGCTTCACACAAAGCCAAACGCCGTAACAGAAAGTAAGCTCGCATGCCATCGGCTTACATATCAGCACGTTAAGCGCCATCGTCTTTCATGGGCGTCAACAACACCATATATCCATGGGTTTATTTTGAATGTCCATGTGAATACACCGATCCACAAACCGGCTTGCCCCGGTCATCCACCGTGACGCTGCGCGACGGTTACAAATAACCGCAGTCTCCGACCCGTTTCACACCAAAGGCACGGTGATTTTGTCGATCACGGCTTTTGTGTCAGGGCGCACGCCGCGCCACCACGCAAAGGCCTCGGCGGCTTGTTCGGTCAGCATGCCCACGCCATCGGCCAAACGCTTCACACCGGCTTGTTGCGCCAGCTTCAAAAACGGCGTGAGGCCTTTGCCATAGGTGAGGTCATAGGCCAGGCAGCCGGGGGCAAACACACTGGGGGTCAATGGCGGCAACTCGGCCGTGAGACTGGACGAGGTGGCGTTGAAGACCACATCAAACGCGCCCTGCACCGACTCATACCCCAGGCCCGTCACCGGAACCTGGCCGCTTTGGTGCTGGTGCGCCAGCGCCGCCAACTCCTGCGCCTTGGCCACGGTGCGGTTGACAATCACCAGCTCGGCTGGCTGCTCGGCCAGCAAGGGCAGCAAAGCCCCGCGCGTGGCACCGCCCGCGCCCAAAATCAGCACACGCCGCCCTTGCAGCGAACAGCCCAGGTTGTGCACCACGTCGCGCACCAGGCCCACACCGTCAAAATTTTCGGCATAGACCTTGTCACCCTCAAACTTCATCGCATTCACCGCGCCCGCCATCTGCGCGCTGGGCGCCAAATCGGTCGCATAGGCAAAAGCATCCAGCTTGAAAGGCGCCGTCACATTCATGCCCCGGCCCCCAGCTGCGCGAAACGCGTCCACTGTGGCCGCAAATTCGCCCAAGGGGCCAAGCAACTTGCTGTAGTCGATGTCTTGCCCCGTCACTTGTGCAAAAGCGGTGTGGATCAGCGGTGACTTGCTCTGCTCAATGGGGTTGCCGATCACGGCGTAACGGTCTGTCATGAAGAAATTCCAGATATCAAGACGTGGATCTTATCGCCACCGCCGCTGTCGCCTCGCGGACCCTGCAGCCCGGGTCCGTGGCTATACTTTTAAGCATGAAGACAAACAAACCCCTGCGTTTTGAAACTTTGGCTGTGCATGCGGGGCACGGCATTGACCCATCCACCGGGGCGGTGGTGGATCCCATCCACCTGTCCACCACCTTTGAGCGGGACCCCGACGGCAGCTACCCGCACGGCTACCTGTACTCGCGCAACCACAACCCCAACCGCAATGGCCTGGAGGCCGCTTTGTCGGCGCTCGAAGGTGGCGCAGGTGCTGCCGCCTTTGGCTCGGGCCTGGCCAGCGTCACGGCCATCTTTCAGGGCTTGCAGCCAGGCGACCATGTGCTGGCCCCGTCCGACATCTACCACGGCACGGCCAATGTGCTCAAACACCTGTTTGCCAAATGGCAGGTCAGTGCCAGCTTTGTGGACATGACCCGTCTGGACACGGTGCGTGCGGCCATGCAGCCCAACACCAAAATCGTCTGGATCGAAACCCCCTCCAACCCGCTGATGCAGTGCGTGGACATTGCTGCCGTGGTCGAGATTGCCCACGCAGGTGGTGCGCGTGCCATTGCCGACAACACCTTCGCATCGCCCGTGTTGCAGCGCCCACTCGATTTGGGTTGCGACATGGTCATGCACGCCACGACCAAGTACCTGGGGGGCCGCAGCGATGTGCTGGGCGGCATCGTCATCACCCGCCAGGACGACGCGCACTTTGCCGCCTTGCGCACCGCGCAGCTGTTTGGCGGTGGCGTGCCTTCCCCGTTTGACTGCTGGTTGGTCATGCGCAGCTTGCCCACCCTCCCCTACCGCATGCAGGCGCATTGCGCCAACGCCGACAAGGTGGCCCGCTTTTTGAACGAGCACCCGCAAGTCAGCGCCGTGCATTACCCGGGCCTGGAGGGCAACGCCTTCCACGCGATTGCCAAAAAACAGATGTCGGGCTTTGGCGGCATGCTGTCGTTTGAAGTCAAAGGCGGCAAGGACGCGGCCATGGCCCTGGCTGCGAATGTGGAAATTTTCACCCGTGCCACCAGCTTGGGCGGGGTCGAAAGCCTGATCGAGCACCGCGCCTCGATCGAAGGGCCTGAGAGCAAGACGCCGCAAGGCTTGCTGCGCGTCTCGGTGGGCCTGGAGCACGCCGATGACCTGATCGACGACCTGGCGCAAGCCCTTGAACGCGCCCGCAGCTGAGCGTCTGCCTGCCGGGCCACGCCAGTCACTGGCTGTGGTCTTCATTGTTTTGGCGCAATGCCTGAGCACCTCGCTGTGGTTCAGCCCCAGCGGGGTGGCCGACAGCCTGATGCGCGATTGGCAGCTGAGTGCGGCCGCCTTCAGCTGGCTTTTGGCGGCCACCCAACTGGGTTTCATCACCGGCACCCTGGCCTTTGCCTTCAGCGGCGCGGCCGACCGGTTTCAGCCCACCCGCATTTTTGTGGTGTGCAGCTTGCTGGGGGCGCTGGCGAACGCCGCCGTGACTTGGGGCGTGACCGATTACGGTCTGTTTTGGGGCCTGCGCTTTGGGGTCGGCATGTGCCTGGCGGGCATCTACCCGCTGGGCATGAAGATGCTGGTGCAGCGCGTGGGCAGCAAACCGGCGGCCGCCTTGGGCTGGCTGGTGGGCATGCTGACGCTGGGCACGGCCATGCCGCATGCCTTGCGCGCCCTGGGCCAAAGCTGGCCCTGGCCCGAGGTGTTGCTGGGCTCGTCGGTGCTGGCCGTGATGGGCGCGGTGCTGGTGGCCTGGATGGGACAAGCGCCCAAGCACGACACCTCTTCCACACAACCGACAGCAGCTCCCGCCACACCCGTTCGCCTGAACACACAGGCCTTGTGCGAGGTCATCGCGGTGCGCGGTTTTCGGGCATCGGCGCTGGGCTACTTTGGCCACATGTGGGAGCTGTACGCTTTTTGGAGCGTGCTGCCCTGGCTGAGCCTGCCCGTGGCCCGCGCCTTGACCGAACCGGGCGAGAGTTTGGCCCCTGCTGTGGCATGGATCAGCTTTGCCGTCATCGGCATCGGCTTTTTCGGCTGCGTGCTGGGCGGCCTGTGGAGCCGCCGCGTGGGCAGCGCCAAGGTGGCGGCCAGTGCTTTGGCGGCCTCGGGCCTGATGTGCGTGGGCTACCCCTTCATTCCAGACAGCTGGCCCTGGGTGCAGCTGGGGGCTTTGCTGTTTTGGGGCGTTTGTGTGGTGGCCGATTCGCCGCAGTTTTCGGCCATGTCTTCGCAATATGCGCCGCCACAATGGCTGGGCAGTGCGCTGGTGCTGCAAAACGGCGTGGGTTTTTTGATCACCGTGCTCAGCATCTTGCTGCTGGGCTGGGCCGTGCAGCAATGGGGCAGCCAGGCCTTGTGGTTGTTGGCCCCCGGCCCGGCGCTGGGCCTGTGGGCCTTGCGGCCGCTTTTGAAGCCCGCGTCTACCTTGGAGACTTCACCATGAACCCCATGCACCCCGTGCTGCAAGCCGCGCTGTCATGCCAGGACTGGCTGGTGGACTTGCGCCAACAGCTGCACCGCCTGCCCGAGCTGTCTTACCGCGAACAGGCCACGGCCGAACGCATCAAGACGGAGCTCAGCGCCATGGGCGTGCCTTGGGAAGCCGTGGGCGAACACGGCGTGGTGGCCACGGTGACTGGGCAGCACAGCCGCGCCATGGTGGCGCTGCGCGCCGACATGGACGCCCTGCCCATTCAGGAACAAAACGAGCATCTGCCTTACCGCTCGCAAGTGCCCGGCGTGATGCACGCCTGCGGCCACGACGGGCATGTGGCCATGCTGCTGGGCGCGGCAAAGGTGCTGCAGCAGTTTTCGGGCGAGCTGCAAGGCAGCGTGAAGCTGTGCTTTCAACAAGCCGAAGAACAAGGCGGCGGCACCGCCGAGTTGCTGGCCCACCTGGCCGCGTTTCCGGTGCAGCGGGCCTTTGCCATTCATTTGTGGTCCGAGATCGAAGCGGGCCAGATCAGCGTACAGGCCGGCCCGCGCATGGCCGCTTGCGATCTGGTGGAGATTGAGCTGAGCGGCGTGGGCTGCCACGGTGCCTCGCCTCACAAAGGCGTGGACCCGATTGCCGCAGGCGCGGCTTTGGTGAACAACCTGGCCATGATGATGACCCGCGAAATCAACCCGGCGCACGCGGCCAGCCTGACCTTTGGCAAGTTCCAAAGCGGCTTTGCGGGCAACGTGATTCCCGATCAGGCCTTGCTGGCAGGCACCCTGCGCACCACCCAACGCCACGACCAACAGCACCTGCACGAAGCGATCCGGCGTGTGGTGGACAGCACCGCCGCCAGCTTTCGGGCGCAAGCCAAGCTGAGCATCCGCAAGGGCGGCTCGATGCTGATCAACGAAGCGCGCAGCAGCGCCCTGGCCGCGCAGTGCGCCAGCGACTTGTTTGGCGCAGAAGCCGTGATCGATTTCCCGTCGCTCATGGTGTCGGAAAACTTTGGCGATTTTCTGGACCAGTACCCCGGCCTGATGGCCTTGGTCGGCGTGCGCAACACCGCGCTGGGCGCATGCCACGCGCACCACCACCCCCAGTTCAACATCGATGAAAGCGCCCTGCACCGGGGCGTGGCCATGCACGTCGAGTTTTCACTGCGCAACCTGGCGCAAATTTCCTGAACGCCGAGTGATTGGAACGACAGGTTCGACCCACGCTTGCAGGCGACTGGATTTGTAGGTCGGCACCTTCAGGTCCGACGTGTTTGGCGCATCAAAGCCTTTTGAAAATGTCGCTTCGCGAAAACATCGATGTCGGACCGTAAAGGCCCGACCTACAGGGGAGGTGTCGTACCCGACGGCAAAAACCTACGGGGAAACGTGTCGCCCCACCAGGCGGTACACCAGCACGCCCAGGCCCGACACACCCACGGCCGCTGCCGTGAAAGCCAAAGACAACCAGCCCATGTCCACACTTTGGGCCATGAGCAAAACGCCGGTGGATTGGCCAAAAAACAGCGAGCAGGCAAACAAGGTCACTGCGGTACCGCGTGCAGCCGGTGCCATTTGGGTGGCTTGCACCTGCAAGGTGTTGTGGAGCATGTAGAAACCCAGCCCCGTCATCAGGCAAGCCAGCATGCCCAACCACACACCACTGCCCCAGGCCAACACCAACAAACCGACCGCGACCAATGCCGCCCCCGTGCGCACCAGACCGCGCTCGCCCAGCCAGGCCAGCCAGCGCCGGGCCATCTGGCTGTAGAGCAAACCGCCCACGCCATAGAGCATCATGACCGAGCCAGCGGCCACCACGCTCAAACCGAACTGTTGGTGCAAGTGCGTCGGCATGAAGGCCATGGCACCGAACACCAAAGCGCCCTCAGCAGCCGTGACGCTCAGAACCCAGCGCACACGGGGTGTGCCCAAAAGCTGTCCAGTCAGACGAAACGCCGCCCACAAACCCTGCGCCGCCAAAGACTCCGCCTTCGGCTGACGGCTCAAGCAACGCAACAGCAGCACAGCGGCCAAACCGAACATGGCCGACAGCAACACAAAGGCACCACGCCAGCCCACGGTATCGGCCGCGAAGCCACCGAACCACAGGCCACTCATCATGCCCAGCACCGTGGCGCTCATGAGCTTGGCCAGGGTTTCCTGGCGGCGTTCATAAGGGACCTGATCGCCCACCCAGGCCATGGACAAAGGGATGATGCCCGCCGCTGCAGCGCCCATGAAACCGCGCATGATCACCAGCATGGTCAGGTTCGTGGACAAGGCCGTGATGGCGCTGAACAGCGCACAGGCCGACACCGCCAACGACACCACCCTCAATTTGCCAAATCGCTCGCCCAACGGGCCATAAAACAGCTGCAAGATGCCATAGACCACGGCAAAGGCCGAGACCACCGCCGAGGCATCGCCTGTGCTGACGTGAAACTCCTGGCCCAGCACCACCAGCATCGGGTCGCAGATGCGCATCGAAGCCATGCTGGCAAAACCTGCCAAGCCTAAAAGGGTCAGGTGCTGGCGTTCGTCAGCTGGCGTCAAAGCGCTCATGCTCAGGCCAGTTGCTGCTCCAGGTCGTGCAGGACCTGGTAGCAAGGCAGCACTTGCGCGATGCTCGAATTGGGCTCGCGGCCTTCACGGATCGCGGCAAAGAACTCGCGGTCTTGCAGCTCAATGCCGTTCATGGACACCGCCACTTTGGAGACGTCGATTTGCTCTTCCTTACCGGTGTACAGGTCGTCGTAACGGGCCAAGTAGGTGCCGGTGTCGCCGATGTAGCGGAAGTAGGTGCCCAGCGGGCCATCGTTGTTGAAACTCAAGCTGAGCGTACAAATGGCACCATTGGCCGCCTTGAGCTGGATGCTCATGTCCATGGCGATGCCCAAGGTGGGATGGATCGGGCCTTGCACCGCGTTGGCTTTGACGATGGGACTGCCGCACTGGTAGGCGAACAGGTCCACAGTGTGGGCGGCGTGGTGCCACAGCAGGTGGTCGGTCCAGCTGCGGGCCTGGCCCAGCGCGTTCATGTTGGTGCGGCGAAAGAAATAGGTCTGCACGTCCATCTGCTGGATGTTGAACTCACCGGCCTTGATCTTGTGGTTCACCCACTGGTGGCTCGGGTTGAAGCGGCGGGTGTGGCCCACCATGGCCACCAGACCGGTTTCCTTTTGAACGCGCAGGACTTCCTGGCCTTCCTTGTACACATCGCACAGCGGAATCTCGACTTGCACGTGCTTGCCCGCCTTCAGGCAGGCCAGAGTCTGGCTGGCGTGCATTTGCGTGGGGGTGCACAGGATCACCGCGTCGACTTCTTTCAGGGCCAGCGATTCGTTCAGGTCGGTGGTGACATGGCCAATGCCGTATTTGGCGGCAACTTCCTTGGTCTTGTCGATGTCACGGCTGATCAGCGAGACGACTTCCACGCCGTCGATATTTTTAATGCCGTCCAGATGTTTGATGCCGAAGGCACCCGCGCCCGCCAGGGCGACTTTGATGGTTTTGCTCATGGTTTTCTCCAAAAGGTTGAATAGATTGTGATGTCAAACCGGGGGCGTTTGGCCAAGTGCCGTCGGTACACCCACCATCGCCCACGGGGTGGGCTCCTACAAAGCGCCGCCCTGTCTTTGCACAAGCCAACCCCATAGGCGATGACGGGCATTGCGCCGACTTTGCAGGAGCCCACCCCATAGGCGATGGCGGGCGTTGCTCCGTCTTTGTAGGAGCCCACCCCTGTGGGCGATTGACCACCCGCCCGGCCCATGGCCAGGGCCCTGTGGTGCCATGCCCACAAGGCGCATCAGGTGTTTTCCAGAATGACATGGCCCACAGCTGTGTTCGATGCAGGCACATGGTAGAAACGGTGACGCAGCTTGGGCGCAGGGCCGGTGGCTTGGCCGTCCTTGATGTCGCTCATGGCACCACGGGCGATCAACCACATGACCAGCTCAATGCCTTCGCTGCCCGCTTCGCGCACATAGTCGATGTGCGGTGTAGCGGCTGCCGCCACCGGATCGTTGATCAGCTGGTCCAACCACGCGTTGTCCCACTCGCGGTTGATCAGGCCCGCACGCGCGCCCTGAAGCTGGTGGCTCATGCCGCCTGTGCCCCAGATGTGCACGTTGAGGTCTTCGTCGTAGCTCTCGACCGCTTTGCGGATGGCTTGCCCCAGGTTGAAGCAGCGCTGACCGCTCGGCACTGGGTACTGCACCACGTTCACGGCGAACGGAATCACGGGGCAAGGCCAGGCGTCTTTGACGGGGTCTTTTTCGCCACACATCAGCGACAGGGGCACCGTCAGGCCGTGGTCAACGTCCATCTTGTTGACGATGGTCAAATCGAAGTCTTGCTGGATGACCGACTGCGCGATGTGGCTGGCCAGCTCGGGGTGGCCTTTGACCACGGGCACTGGGCGTGGCCCCCAGCCTTCGTCGGCGGGTTTGTACTCAGCGGCGGTACCGATGGCGAAGGTGGGAATCATGTCCAGGCTGAAGGCCGTGGCGTGGTCGTTGTAGACCAGGAAGATCACATCAGGCTTGTTGTCCTTCATCCATTGTTTGGAGAAGTCGTAGCCCGCGAACAGCGGCTTCCAATAGTCTTCTTGCGTCTTGCCCAGGTCCATGGCCGCGCCAATGGCGGGCACATGCGAGGTGAAAACGGATGCGGTGATTTTGGCCATGTTTATGCTTTCTTCCCGGCTGCGCCTTGGGGTTGGTTCTGGGCTTGCGCGCTGCCGTTTTCGCCGATGTAACGGTTGCCTTCCACGCTGCGGCCGCCCTGAATCATCATGTTGCGGTATTCCTCTTCGGTCATGCCGGTCATGGAGCCGGCCATTTGCTGGAAGCTCTTGCCGTCGGTCGCGCCGATTTTGGCGAGGAAATAAATGTTGCCGCCAGTGCGCATGCACCAGTTCAGATCACGCGCCAGCACCGCCTGCTTTTGCTCTTCGGTCATGGACCACTCGTCCAGATAAGCCCGTTCGTTGGCCTTGAAGCGCTCACGATTGTCCGCCTTCATGAGCGACATGCAAAACTGGTTAAGCCAGTAGCCTTTGCGCGATTGCTCGGCGTCAAAAATGATGGTGCCGGGCACGTCTGTGTAGGGTTTGTCTAATGCCATGTTGTACCTTTCAGGTCGATGGTGATTGCCGTAGGAGCCCACCCCGTGGGCGATGGCTTGTGGACCCTCCAGGGTCTCATCGCCCACGGGGTGGGCTCCTACCCAAAACGTTCAGGCCTGTTCCTCGGGCCAATACAAGCGCATCGGGTTGTCCACCAAGAGCTTCTTTTGCAACTCGGCGGTCGGTGCGATGTGCGGGATGAAGTCCACCAACAAGCCGTCATCGGGCATGTGGTCCTTCAGGTTGGGGTGCGGCCAATCGGTACCCCACAGCACGCGGTCGGGGAACTCTTGCACGATACGCTTGGCAAACGGGATCACGTCTTGATAAGCATTTTGCTCACCGTTCAAGGCCTTGGGGCCCGTGACGGACAGACGCTCAGGGCAAGACACCTTGCTCCACACATTGCTGTGCTCGCGCATGAACTTCTGGAACAGCGCAAATTGCGGGCCATCCACAGGCAGCGACACATCGGGGCGACCCATGTGGTCCACCACCACGGTGGTGGGCAGCGCGGTGAAAAAGTCCCACAGCTCGGGCAAATCGACAGCCTCGAAATAAATCACGACATGCCAGCCCCACTTGGCGATGCGGCCCGCGATTTCCATCAGCTCGTCCTTGGGTGTGAAGTCCACCAGACGCTTGACGAAATTGAAGCGCACACCACGCACACCGGCGTCGTGCATGGCCTGGATTTCCTGGTCGGTGACGCTGCGCTTGACGGTGGCCACGCCACGGGCCATACCGCCCGAGTTGACCAGTGCATCGACCATGGCGCGGTTGTCGGCACCGTGGCAGGTGGCTTGCACCACCACATTGCGCGCAAAACCCAGGTGGTCACGCAGCGCATACAGCTGGTGCTTGGACGCGTCGCAAGGCGTGTACTTGCGCTCGGGCGCGTAAGGGAACTCGGCACCCGGGCCAAACACATGGCAGTGCGCGTCCACCGCGCCTGGTGGCAGTTGGAATCGGGGCTTGCTCGGGCCGGTGTACCAGTCCATCCAGCCTGCGGTTTTGGTGAAGTCACCGGTAGTGGGTTTGCTCATGTCGAATGCCTTTGCAAGGTGTATTTTTCAAATGCCAATGCCATGTGTTTTTGTCGAATGCTGATGCCATGTTTTTGTAAGAGCCCACCCCGTGGGCGATCAAACGCTGGAGGGTCTGCCAGCCATCGCCCACGAGGTGGGCTCCTACCATGGGGAAGATCAATCGATGTATTTGAGGCCTGCAGCCGCCAGCGGCTCGCGCATCTTGTACATGTCCAAGCCCAACACGCCTTGCGCCAGTTTTTCGCGCTTGGCGCCTTCGTTGGCTTCACGCGCTTGTGCCGCTTCCAGTGTCTTGGCCACCAGCGCTTTGGGCACACACACCACGCCGTCGTCATCGGCCACGATCGCGTCACCAGGATGAACGATCATGCCAGCGCACACCACGGGGATATTCACAGAGCCCAAAGTGGACTTGATCGTGCCCTTGCTGCTGATGGCTTTGCTCCAAGCGGGAAAGCCCATGCGGGTCAGCTCTTTCACGTCACGCACACCGGCGTCAATGATGAGAGCCCTTGCGCCACGGGCCATGAAGGACGTGGCCAACAGGTCGCCAAAGTAACCATCGGTGCATTCGGCCGTGATGGCCGCCACCACGATGTCGCCGGGCTGAATCTGCTCAGCGGCCACATGCATCATCCAGTTGTCGCCGGGGTGCAGCAACACGGTCACGGCCGTGCCGGACACCTGGGCACCTGCGTAGATGGGGCGCATGTAAGGCTTCATGAGACCCACGCGGCCCATGGCCTCGTGCACAGTGGCCGAGCCCAATGCGGCCAACGCGTCGGTGTTTGCGCGGTCAGCGCGTGTGATGTTGCGGTAAACAACGCCGAGTTCGTACATGGTTTTCTCCTGAAAATAATTGGGTTCTGACCCCAATTGTTCTTCTGTCTATGCAAACGCTTGGGGACTTCGTAGGAGCCCACCCCTGTGGGCGATGGCTTGTGAACACTTGCCGTTTGTTCAACGCACAAACCTCCAATCCCCCATCGCCCACGGGGTGGGCTCCTACAACACGTTCATTGGCCTTTGGCCTTGAGCTGGTCGTCCAGACGCTTGAACACGCGGCGAGCATTGCCTTCGTAGACCATGTAACGCTCGTCGTCGTTCAGGTTGGCCGTGGCTTGCACGTAGCGCTTGGTGTCATCAAAGTAGTGGCCAGTTTCAGGGTCGATACCGCGCACTGCGCCAATCATCTCAGAGGCGAACAAGATGTTCTTGACCGGAATCACTTTGGTCAGCAGGTCGATGCCTGGTTGGTGGTACACGCAGGTGTCAAAGAAGATGTTGTTCAGCAGGTGCTCCGACAACAGGGGTTTCTTCAACTCCTGCGCCAGACCCCGGAAACGGCCCCAGTGGTAAGGCACCGCGCCGCCGCCGTGCGGGATCAAGAACTTCAGCGTCGGGAAGTCCTTGAACAGATCGCTGGTCAGGCACTGCATGAATGCGGTGGTGTCGGCGTTCAAGTAATGCGCGCCGGTGGTGTGAAAGCAGCTGTTGCAGCTCGTCGAGACGTGGATCATCGCGGGGATGTCGTACTCGACCATTTTTTCGTAAATGGGGTACCAGGCCTTATCGCTCAAAGGCGGCGAAGTCCAGTGACCGCCCGAGGGGTCGGGGTTCAGGTTGATGCCGACGTTGCCGTATTGCTCGACGCACTTGACCAGCTCGGGGATGCAGGTGGCAGGGTCCACGCCGGGGGACTGGGGCAGCATGGCCGCAGGCACAAAGTGGTCGGGGAAGAGTTGCGCGACGCGATAGCAGAGTTCGTTGCAAATCGCCGCCCAGGTGGACGACACATTGAAGTCGCCAATGTGGTGGGCCATGAAGCTGGCGCGGGGGCTGAAGATGGTGATGTCCGAGCCGCGCTCTTTCATCTTGGCCAGCTGGTTGGTCTCAATCGTTTCGCGCAATTCGTCGTCGCTGATCTTCAGCTCGGACACTTTGGGCATGGACGCCGGATCCTTGATGCCCGCAATTTGCTTGTTGCGCCAATCTTCCAGCGCCTTGGGGGCGGTGGTGTAGTGGCCGTGCACGTCGATGATCAAGGGTTTCGTTTGGCTCATGTCGGTTTCCTGCGTTGATGGTGTCTTGTCAGTCGGGAATTCGATTTTTGTAGGTCGGCGGCTTCAGCCCCGACAGGCATCACCGCTGCACTGCGTCGGGGCTAAAGCCGCCGACCTACAAAAAGTCTATCGATCAAAACTCAGGCCCGATTGTGCAAGCTCAAGCCCCATCCCACAGCCCCTCGCCGCATCTACCAGCTAGAACAAACTCGCATAACCAAGCCATGGCTATGACAAAATAACACCAACAGAAAGGCCCCCAATGGACCTCAAACAGCTGGAATACTTTGTGCGCGTGGCCGAACTGGGCAGCTTCACCCGCGCCGCCCAGGCCCTCAACATCGCACAACCCGCGCTCAGCCGCCAGGTGCGCCTGCTCGAAGTCGAGCTGCGACAAAACCTGCTCGTGCGCAATGGGCGCGGTGCCACCCCCACCCAAGCCGGTCAGCTGCTGCTGGAGCACGGCCGAGGCATCTTGCATCAAGTTGAGCGGGCCAAAGAAGAGCTGGGTCGGGTGCGCAGCGGCCTGACAGGCCGCGTGGCGTTGGGCTTGCCACCCAGCGTGGCCAGGGTCGTGACGGTGCCGCTGACCCGGGCGTTCCGCCTGAAAATGCCCGAGGCCCAGCTGTCCATCAGCGAAGGCCTGTCCAGCGCCATGCAAGAAAACCTGCAAAACGGACGTCTGGACATTGCCGTGCTGTACAACCCCAGCCAAGTCGCAGGCATCGAGCACACGCCGCTGGTTCAGGAAGAATTGCTGCTGGTGCAACCC